>ULRM01005357.1_pt1 | contig 43648 bp, 52 predicted proteins | sample 1955551 | NCBI WGS metagenome assembly ULRM01 (sample SAMEA4835686, study PRJEB28245) | human gut metagenome | biome: gut microbiome; material: fecal sample | place: Denmark | collected 2008
ATTTATATTATTTTTTTATGGAGAATAAATATTAGAGGTGAAAAATGAAACTAAAAAAATACGTAGGGGATAAAAGTTTTTATAAAATGGTTTTAACAATTGCAATCCCTATCATGATTCAAAATGGAATAACAAACTTCGTAAGCATGCTTGATAATATTATGGTAGGTCAGATAGGAACAGATGCTATGAGTGGAGTTGCTATAGCAAATCAGTTTATATTTATATTTAGTCTTTTCATATTTGGTGCCATATCAGGCCCGGGGATTTTTAGTGCACAGTTTTATGGAAATGATAATCATGAAGGTGTAAGGCAGACATTTAGATTTAAACTTATATTATGTGGAATAATTAGTGTTATCGGTATATTTATAATGGGTACATTTAGGCATGAACTAATTTCACTTTTTCTTCATGAGGGAAGTGTAACTGGAAATATTTCTGAAACATTGAAATACGGAAGCGGATACATAGCAATTGATATAATAGGTCTTATACCTTTTGCTATAATGCAATGCTACTCAAGTACACTTAGGGAAACAGGAGAAACTATTGTACCAATGAAAGCAGGTATTGCAGCTGTAGCAGTAAATCTTGTATTCAATTATCTTTTGATTTTTGGTAAGTTAGGATTTCCAATGCTTGGTGCATATGGTGCTGCTATTGCAACAGTTATTTCAAGATTTATTGAATGTTTTATAGTTGTAATATGGACTCATAGACACAAAGAAAGAAATAAATTTATCGTAGGAGCATATCGTAATTTTAAAATTGAAAAAAATCTTACAAAACATATTATATTAAGGGGAACTCCTCTTTTAATGAATGAAGGACTATGGGCAATGGGAATGTCAGCATTAAATGCTATATATTCTCGTGGAGGCCTTGCTGTAGTTGCAGGACTTAATATTTCAAATACAGTATCCAATGTGTTTAATATTGTATATATAGCCCTTGGAAGTTCAGTTTCGATTATTGTAGGTCAGCTTCTTGGAGCAGGAAAGATGGAAGAAGCCAAAGATACTGACACAAAACTTATAGTATTTTCAGTTGTAAGCTGTATAGGATTTGGATTATTTATGTCATTAATTTCGCCATTCTTCCCTAAAATATATAATACAACTGATGAAGTAAGGCATTATGCATCATATTTTATACTAATAATAGCAATGTGTATGCCACTTGAAGCATTTATGAATGCATCATATTTTACTCTTCGTTCAGGTGGAAAGACATTTATAACTTTTCTTTTTGATAGTGTTTCAATATGGGTAATATCAATTCCATTTGCTTACATTCTCATGAACTTTACATCAATTGGAATAGTAACAATATATTTATTATGCCAGCTTATAAGTATAATAAAATGCATAATAGGTTATGTACTTGTTAAAAAAGGAGTATGGATAAATAATATAGTTGTTTAAAAGAAAATAGTAAAGCTCTCAGATTAATTTGCTGAGAGCTTTTATATTTAAATGACAATTAAATAAATATTATTAAGTCTTGTTCATAAACACATTTTTGTATTATATACATAGATTATATGTAGTCTAAAGCTAAATTTGCAGATTGACATTGATAAAAGTATATTTTACAATTAGTAACGTAAAAATGAAAAAAAAGGAAGCGAAATCAATATGCTAAGTGTTATTAAAACTGCAATTATAACAATCATAATATCATTTATATCAGGAGTATTACTAGATAATTACAAAAATTTAGCACCTAAAATATCATGTACTATGGGAAAATGTGTACCTATAAAAATGAACAATAAAAAAATAAGAGCATATATTCTTAAAGTAAAGAATATATCAAATAAGACTCTTCATGACCTAACAGTTAATGTACAAGGACACCACAATGATTTGAAAATGGACGATGCCCAAATAACAGGAGGATTAAAATTTGATATATGTGGTGAATATAATAATTTTAATGTAAGTATACCTTTTTTGAGCAAAAATGATGAGTTTTCAGTTAAAGTATTTGTGGATGATGTACAAGGAGAACATAGCAAGCCAGTTATAACTTTACGATCACCAGAGAATTTTAAAAAGATAGGCCATGGAGAAAACAATGGGGTTTTTACTGTATTATCAGGAACTTCACAAAAAATATGTAACTTATTTTCAAATAAAGAAGAGAAGAATAGAAGAAATATTCAGAAGAGTAAAATAGAAAAGAGTATTTTGAATAAGAAGACTTTAATTACTACAGCATCTATAATTTCATTATTATGTATTGTCTTTTTGGGAAAAGGACTTTATAAAAGTATATCTGGAATAGCACAGGATGAGAGTATTCAAAGTGATACTGAGCAGAAATCAAATTCTATAGATACCTCATCAAATGAAAAGACTAAAACTTCAAGTAGCAATACATCTAATAATGGAAAAAATCAAAGCTCAAGCACAAAATCATCTTCAAAAGATGGTAGCAGTAATGAAGTAAAGGGACAAGATTCTTCATCATATGATAATGGAAAAGCATCTGATAATAAAGCTAATGTAAATTCAGAAGAAAATAAAAGTACATCAGCATCAAATACAGATGCAAATAAAGAAACAGTAAATGAAAAAAATCAGGATAGTTCATCATCTACTGCAAACAATAATAATACAAACAAACAGTCAGCAGATGAGAAAGCAAATCAAAGTACAAAGACTAGTACGCCAACAAATACTACAGGTAATACAAAAGCAAATCAGCCAAGCACTTCATCATCAAGTGATACAAATGTAAATTCTGCAAGTGAAAAACAGCAGGTATCAAATAGTGAATCAAGTGAAAATTAGTAGCTACAATTTTTTATAAGAGACAGCAAGAAAATCATATAAGAAGATGATTTTTCTGCTGTTTTTTTAATTTGTATAATTATTAGAATTGAATTTTGTGAGGGATATGTAGTAACAATAAAGTTTTACTAAAGAAATAAACTCAGATATAATAAACATATCTGTTCCAATTAACAATTGGAATTATATATTTTTGAATTAATTTTAGAAATCATATAAATTTATTAGTTATTATAGTAGAGGTATAAATGACGCAGACTGAAATAAAAATAGGTAGAAAAAAAGTAAGAATTAATATAAAGACAATAGATGAACTTGAAAAGGCGATGAAAAATGAGGGTTATGATGTAGCTAGTTTTGAAAATTTAAATATTGAGGAATTTAAAAGTGAAATTTGTAATTTATTCAATATAAAACCCAGTGTTGCAGAACATATTTATTCTAATATGAGTCAGTGTGAAAGAGAGATTAATTATAGGTCTAATAATGTTCAAGATTTTCTTGATTATATGGAAAAGATTACAGAAATCAAGGAATATGAAAAAATACTTTGGAAGAAAATTTGTAAAGTAGATAAAATCCATATAGATAGGATTGAATATGATAGAAAACCATCAATTCAAGAAGATGTAGAGCATATGCTTAATGCAATTAAAAATGTTAAGAATACTATGTGTGGAAAAATAGATGAATATGAAAAATTGAGATTATATGAATTGGAGACAGGAATTGATGAAAACTATATCTATGCTAAAGATATTGAATTACTAAAAAAAATGATTATTAAAGATAAAGGTAAAGTTAAGAATACATATGATGAATTTACATGTAACAAGAGAATTTACATAGATATACCGGAAAATATGAATAGTAGTTATATAAAGCCATTAGAAGGATCTATTGAATATCATGAACATATATCAAGAAATATACCACGTATAAAGCGTCTAATAAAAAATCTTGATAAATATATGAAAATAACCATTGATGAAGAAGGAAATACAGTTTGTGAGATTAACCAAAGCAAAGCTCTTCAGGATTCTATAAATATAGCTGTGGCAGTTTATAATCAAAAGGAATTTAAAGCTGTAAGCGGAAGTGATGAAGTAGATGATTACTGCGTGGCAATGGAAAAAGAAGAAACAGTATTTGAAAGCTGCAGGGTTAATAGACTTGGGAAGATTGGAATTGGTTATAATAGATTTTATGATAGTGAAAAGAAAATATTAGAGGAAATCCATAAACAGATTGAAGAAAAGAAACTTGATGATAGAGGTAATCTTGTTATGTATAGCAGATGGGAGCCATGTCCCAGCTGCTATTATGTAATAAGTCAGTTTTGTAGTGCTCATCCCCAAATAGAAGTTTCAGTGAAATTTGATAAATCATATGGGGAGTAAGGATTATAAGTCATCTACATCCTGTTCTTCGCCATATCTTACAGTTCCTTTAGCGCTGAAACTATCTTTTGGATCATAAGATATGAAAGTCCCATCATTTGGTTCTTTAGATTTTGTAGCACATTTTGTACATGATTTTGTCTGGACATTGGTTAAATCTTGGATACTTTTCATTTTGCTCATATTAAGGCCTTCTTTCTTAATACTATTAATATAGTTTTCGATGATAAAACTATATTAATAGTATTTGTAAAAATGCAAAAAATCTACAGAATATTAGTTGAGAATTTTTGGGAATATAATAGGAAGCGTTGAGGAAAAATAAAATTGTAATTACATTTCTAAGAAATTTTATACTTGAATAATAAGATATAGGTAATGATCATAATAATAGATAATTTATAGAAATCAAAAAAGTTTAATGTCCATTAATTTAATAGGCATTGAGCTTTTTTAGTTTAATTTTAATTACGTTTTGAATTATAACCACTAAAAATAGATGTAGAGAGTAAAAAATAATCTTTTAAAATATAAAAATAAGTTTTCCTTATAAAATCCTTATAATTAACATTTATCATGTTAATTGTGAGGTGGATAAAGATGAATAACATTATTTTAGAAACAAAAAATTTAAGTAAAAATTTCAAAGGAGAAAAGGCAGCGGTTAAGGATATATCATTAAAGGTAAATAGAAATTCAATTTATGGATTACTTGGACCTAATGGAGCAGGGAAATCAACAATATTAAAGATGATTACAGGAATGCTTAAGCCAAGTAGTGGTGAAATTCTTTTTAATGGCCACAAATGGAATAGAAAGGATTTAGCAAGTATAGGTTCTTTAATTGAAGAAGCACCGTTATATGAAAATTTAACGGCAGAAGAAAATCTTAAAGTAAGAACTACTATATTAAATTTACCAGATTCAAGAATTAAGGAAGTATTAAAAATAGTAGAACTTGAGAATACAGGAAAGAAAAGAGCAGGCCAGTTTTCAATGGGAATGAAGCAGCGGCTTGGAATAGCAATTGCACTTTTAAATAATCCAGAACTTTTAATATTAGATGAACCAACTAATGGGTTAGATCCATTTGGAATACAGGAGCTTAGAGAACTTATAAAATCATTCCCTGAGAAGGGAATTACAGTGGTTTTATCAAGTCACATGTTAAGTGAAGTAAACCAGATTGCTGACCATATTGGCATTATATCAGCTGGTGTTTTAGGCTATGAAGGAGAACTTAAAAATGAAGAAAATCTAGAAAAATTATTTATGGATATTGCAAGTAAGTATAGGAGGGAAATGTAGTCTATGTTTAAGTATATTATTTCTGAAAATATGAAAATTAAAAGAACTTTTGCAAAAAGACTTATGTTTATAGCACCATTTATGATTATTGTTTTTTCAACATTAATGGCGGGACCATACTTTCAAATTGATATTTATAATTGGTGGTATACAATAATATTTCCGGGAGTACTGGCTGTTGAATGTTTATTATTATTGAATATTGATGGAAAGAATAAAAATAAAGGGGTTTTATCACTTAATGTGAACTTAAAAAAAGTTTGGGTATCTAAAGTGGTAGTTGCAATAAAAAATATTACTATTTCCTGCTTCTTAATTTTTGTAGCAGCGCAGACGAGTATTTATGTAAGTCCATTTGAAAGTATCAGCAATATTAATTTTATAAATGGATTTTTAGCATTTATAGTAATGATTCTGACAAGTATGTGGCTTATTCCAGTATACTTTTATATAGGAAAAAAGATAGGATTATTTCCATCTGTTATTATAAGTATGTGTGCAGGAATATTTTCTATTATAACAGCAGTTGAAAGCTGGTGGTGGGTAAATCCACTTTCATATACAGCAAGACTTATGTGTCCTATACTTAAGCTTTTACCTAATGGTCTTATGGCAGTTAAAGACAGTCAGACATTTAAACCAGAACTTCTTGAAATATCACAGATTCCATTTGCTATTGTTGTATCAATTATACTTTTTGCAGTATTTACTTACATGACAGCAAAATGGTATGAGAAACAGGAGGCAAGATAATAAATGCAGGTATTAAGATTAATAAAAGCTGATTTTATGAAATTAAAGCATACACCATTTTATTGGATCCATATTTTTGTGCCAATAAGTGTTGTTACTGCTTTTTTACTATATTACTCATATTCAAAAATAAATTCAATATCAAAATTAAATGGATTTTTTGAAGCAATATCAATTGCATTTCCTCTTATTATAGGAGTAATATGTGCCTTAGTAATGGAACAGGAGAAAAAAGCAGGAAAATTTAAAGAAATGATATCTACTGAAAATAGTAGGGGGATATGTCTTTTTAGTAAGCTTATGGTAATGATAATATGCGGTGCAATATCCCTTATAATTACAGTAAGTGGATTTTATATAGGATTCCAATATTTTTTAAAACAAAATATGTTTTCAATAAATCTCTATATAAATATAGCAGTAGTTGTATTTATAGCGCAGATATCTTTATATCTATTTCATGTATTTCTAAGCATAAGATTTGGAAGTGGAGTATCGATTGGAATGGGTATATTTGAAAGTATGATTTCAGGGTTATTCATAACAGGTCTTGGTGATGGTATATGGAGATATGTTCCGTGTAGTTTTGCTGTAAGATTTAGTGATGGATTTTTTGTAAAAGAAGCTGGAACAGCAGATGTATTTAATACCTTAGCAGGTACTGGATATTGGATTAAACAGTGCGCTGCAGGATTTATTAATTGTATTATAATTACATTTGTAGGGGTTATTGCATTAAAGATGTGGTTTGATTATTTTGAATTTAGTAATTGTGAATAGTATTATAATCAGATCTAATTAAGAAAGGATGAAATTATGGCTGATATTTTAGCAATAGATGATGAAATTGGAATATTAAATATTATAAAAAGTGCTTTGGAGAAAGCAGGTCATAATGTTAAGATGGTAGATAATCCAACAACAATATTAGATAATGAATATCTAAAGTATGATTTGATATTATTAGATGTAATGATGCCGGAAATAGATGGTTTTTCATTATGCAGAAGAATAAGAAATTTAGTGGATTGCCCCATAATATTCTTGACAGCCAAAAATATGGAAGAAGATGTTGTTACAGGATTAAGTGTTGGTGGAGATGATTATATATCAAAACCTTTCAGTATAAAGGAATTGAGAGCAAGAGTTGATGCTCATTTAAGAAGAGAGCATAGAGAAAAACAAAATGCATTTTCTATTTCAGGTATAAAATTCAGCTTGTATTCTAAACAAATAAGCTTTAATGAAAGCATAATTCCATTTACTAAAAGTGAATATACAATATGTGAATATCTTGCTTTGAATCATGGACAGGTATTTTCTAAAGAAAAAATATATGAAAATGTATTTGGATTTGATGGGGAAAGTGATATTTTAGCTATAGTAGAACATATCAAAAATATACGAAATAAATTTAAGAAAATTGGAATAAACCCAATTGAGACAGTATGGGGGATCGGATACAAGTGGAAAGAATAGTAAAAGAAAAGAGTATATCAAAAGTTTTTGTGAAATATATTATCTGCTTTTGTATAACAAATATATTATTTATTGCAATTACAATTTTTTTATATGGCTTAGCATTTAATGCACATATAATGTATCCAGCTAATTATTTTGAGCAGAAGATTGAGAGTAATAGAGATAAAATTTCAAAGGAAGAATCAATAGATGAATTGATACCAGATAGATGTTTTTATTCGCTATATGATTTTAATGGAAATGTATTAAGTGGAAATATGACAAATGAAAAAGCAAAAGATGTATGGCAAGTGGTAGAAAATAATAAAATGAATGTTGGAAATTATTATTATAAGGTAATACCAAGAAAAGAAGATATATGCATTGTGGCATATGAGATAAAACCTTCTTTTGTGAATCCAATCTTAAATAAATATATACCAGATCCAGAAATGTTTATTTATATAGCAGTATTGATTATATTTGTTGTAGAAATTTTAATCTTTGCAAATATGTTTAAGAAAAGAATTAAAAAAGAAATGAAGTTTCTTTTGGAAACTACAAAAAAAATACAAATGGAGAATTTAGATTTTGAGGTAACCTATTCTAGAATAGCGGAGATAAATGATATTATTAAGTCATTAGATATTATGAAAAGTGAACTGAAAAATTCCCTTAATGATAAATGGGAAATGGAAAGAATTCAGAAAGAACAGACTGCGGCTATGGCACATGATATTAAAACTCCATTAACAATAATAAAAGGAAATGCAGAGCTGATAAATGAAGGAAAGTTATCGGATGAGGAATATAAGTTTACTCAAAATATTTTAACAGAAGTTGAAAATATGGAAGGGTATATAAAAACCTTAATTGAAATAATGACGTGTGATAAAGAAATGAAATTAAAAAAGAAAACAATAAATTTTGATAAGTTTATATGTGAAGTAATAAATCAAGCAGAATCAATGTGTGTAAATAAAAAAATAAGCTTTGAAACAAGGAGAGGTCATATACCAGAAGTAATAGAAGCAGATAAATATGCATTAAAAAGAGCAATAGGTAATGTTATTTCAAATGCAGTAGAATATACTCCTATAGATGGAAAAATAATATTTTCAGTATGTGAAGATTCTGAAAAAATAGTTATTACAATTGAAAATTCAGGTAGGGAATTTACTAAGGAAGAATTAACATCAGCATCACAAAAATTTTATAGAGGAGATAAAAGCAGAAATTCTAAAAGTCATTATGGTATGGGATTATACATCTCAAGAAAAATGATTGAAAAGCATGGTGGAGTTATGGTCTTAGAAAATTCAGATATACTGGGAGGTGCAAAAATTACATTTTATCTTCTAAAATTTAATAAATAAGAGTATAATATGAAGTATGCTTCATGTGAAGTGTGCTTCATATTAACTGCATTTAAGAAAATATTAAATTTATTGGAAGTGGAGTGAAGAAATCTGAAAAATAAATTAAAAGAATATCGCTTAAAAGAAAAAATGACACAGCAGGAACTAGCGGATTTAGTTAATGTATCATCTAGAACTATAATTTCCCTTGAAAAAGAAAAGTATAATCCATCTATTATGCTTTCTTATAGATTAGCTCTAATTTTTGATACAACTGTTGAAGAATTATTTTGTCTAAAAGAAAATAAAGAATTGGAGGATGGGAAATATGAGAATTTACAATAAAAAAGGCTTCGTTAGTGGAATAATAACTTTATTATTATGTGTAGTGGGAGTTATTGCAGTAATTTTAAAGGGTCCATCTATAAAGTTGGTTATTTTACTTCCATTTCTATTGTTATTTTCGTTGACGGAAATAAGGAGGAGTCTTTCGAAATCTATGTCTAAAGAAGATATTATTAAAAATAATGACGAGAGAGATAAGTATATCTTATTGAAAACATCTTATAAATCATTAGAAATTCTAAGAAGCATAAATTTTATAGTGATAATGTTATCAATGATTTTATTTGCAGTTACAAAAAGTGAATTTGTACTTGGCATTTTTGTAGTATCATCTATTTATATGACATTGAATTTTCTAGTGGAGTTGGCTGTAAATATTTATTATGAAAAAAATGAATAAGTGTATTATTGTAAAGCAGCTTGATATTTCATTAATTTAATAAATAATATTAAGTATGCATTAAATTAATGAAATAGTTTCAAGATTATTACTTATTTAAATAACCATATGAGCATGAACATATTTAAAGTTAAAATAGAATATGAAATACAAGCTGCAAATCTTGAATTATTTGTTAAAATCAATAAGGCTATCAAAATTATAAACAGTATATACCAATACTTGTTTTTCTTTAACTGCTTTTCTTTTAATCTTTTCTGTTGCGCTTTAACTGTTTTTATAAAAGATATATCAATCCAATTATATATAAGATAATATACAGCAGTAGCTACTATACATAAAAAGCTTTTTATAACAATATCATTAAATTCAGCAGCTAATCCTACAATAATATATATACCCACAACAAATAATATATATTTTATATACTCTATAGTCTGTAATAAGAAATTAATTATATCATCATTATTATTTTTTTTCCTCATAAAACTTATCCTTAAAATATTAAATTTATTTAGTGTCTTATATTATAGTCTACCACATAATTAGGAGCAGGAAAATAATAAAGACATGCCTCCATGAACCTATAATAGAATATTGTGTTGTTACAAGTATTAAATAACGGATTACTAGTACAGATGATGATTAATCAAAAGAGTTGACTCTATTTACAAGTAGACTGGAATTTTATTGAAATTTATTACTTTACAAAATAGTAGATGTAGCGTAAAATATAATAAACATATGTTCGCATTGGGATGAGTTTAATTGTATAAAGCAGGGGGAGAGGATAAATATGAAAACAATACAAAGAACAGATGAATTGCAATTAATAAATGCTGTAGAACAATATTTAAAATTAACATGCTATGAGTCATACATAGGAAATGATTTAGAAACAGTATTTAAACATGCCAGAAAAAATGGAGATTATAGATTTAAGATGCTAAATATAATAGAAAAGTTTATATTAGAATAGATAAACTTTTTTATTACTGCCTATGTTTTAATATAGCCTGCAATGCACCATAACTATTTCATTAATTTTAAGAAATTGTTAAAATTAGTATTTAAAGTAAGAGAGATTTTTAATGGATTCTATAATATGGTAAAATTAATTGGAAGTATACTATTAGATTAAAGGATATGGTGCTAAATATGGATATGAGTATTATGAACATATTAATTGTTGAAGATGATATTGAAATAAACAATTTAATATCAGAAGCATTGAAGAAGGAAAATTATAATATAGTACAAGTATATAATGGCAAGGAAGCAGTGGAGAAATATAATAAAAAACTTGCAGAGAGTATTGATGGGATTACCAGTGTTGAAAGTATTCCATATGAAAGAACTTCATTTATATTAAGGTTAAGAAATATGTAAGAAAATATTAAATTTTGTGTAAAGACTGTGATGTATAGTGAAATCATGGTCTTTTTTAATTATTATTTTGGGAGGGAAAATTTGTGGAGGATATTTTAAAAACTTATGATCTGACAAAAGAATTTAAGAAGTTTTGTGCAGTGAAGAATTTAAATATGAATATAAAACGAGGAGATATTTATGGGTTTCTAGGTGAAAATGGAGCAGGGAAAACTACAACAATAAGAATGATAATGGGACTTGTTAAGAGCACCTCAGGAAGAGTTGAACTGTTTTCAAAAGAATATTCAGAATCTGACAGGAAAATTTTAAATAGGATCGGAAGTATGATTGAATATCCTGGATTTTATCCAAATCTTACTGCATATGAAAATTTAGAGATACACAGAAGAATGATTGGATATCCAGATAAAAGCAGTGTAATTAATTCATTAAAAACAACAGGAATAGAAGATGTGAAAAATAAAAAAGTAAAGGAATTTTCTCTTGGAATGAAGCAGAGACTTGGAATATCAAGAGCAGTTCTGCATCATCCAGAATTTCTTATACTTGATGAACCTACAAACGGTCTTGATCCAAGGGGAATAAAGGAAATAAGGGAATTGATAGTTGACCTTAATAAAAAACAGGGAATTACATTTCTTATATCAACACACATTTTGAGTGAAATTCAGCAGATTGCAACTAAAGTAGGAATAATTAATAAAGGAAGTCTTCTTGAAGAAATAAGTTATGACGAGATTCAGAAAAAAAATAGACAATATATAAGAATAAAAGTTGATGATGATAGAAAGGCCATTGTAAATCTTGAGGAAAAATTTAAAATAACAGATTATGAAGTAATTGAAAAAAATCATATAAGAATTTATGAAAAATTAGATCAAATTTCCCACATAAACAAAATGCTTGTTTCAAATAATATAGAAGTTTTTGAGATGTGTATAAACAGGGATAATTTAGAGGATTACTTTTTAAATCTTATAAGCAGAGATAAAAGTAGAGGATTTAATATTTCAAAGGAGGAAATATAGGTGATATGAAAAATATACTGTATGCAGAATTTATGAAGCTGAAAAGGTCATACATAATACCTGCAGTTTTAGTTTCTGCTATTTTTATTCCTATTGTAATGTTTATAAATTTAAAACAGCCTAAAGAAATATTAAATCAGGATTTTTACATGAATACACTGCTTAATATTGATATGTTCCAAATTGCGGTATTTAACAATATTATGATAGCATTAGTTATTGGATATATATTTTCAAGGGAGTATACAGATAAAAGTGCTAATGTTACATATTCATATGGATATTCCAGGTTTAAAATAGATGCAGGTAAATTTATAGTTTCAGTTATACTTATTATTGTTGAACAGATTATAAATTTAGCAGTAATATCATTACTTTTTATATTTAAAGGATATACCATACCAGGGGATGTTTTGATATTACAGTGTAAAGTTGTAGCTATATCATCTATTATAAGTATAATGATGATGCCAATACCAGCTCTTATAGGAATTTGGAGCAAGAATATAATAGTACCTGTAATATATGGAGTTATTCAGGCCGTATTTGCTATTTTCATAGGTTCATTAGGTGGAATTTATGTACAGATTTTTCCTATGTCATTGTCAGTGGTTCCGATATATTACTATTTTGTTAAAGACCTAATTGATTATGTGGCATTAATTATATCAATATCGTTAATTGTAATTTTTTCAATATCAGCTTTTATGGTTTATATAAAAAAGGCTGATATAAATTAGGAGGTATATGAGATGATATCTTTAATATATTCAGAATTTCTAAAATTGAAAAGATCAAGTATTATATTTTTTATAGCAGTAGGTTCATCTTTTATGCCACTATTGCTCGATGTTGCAATATTAATATCAAATGATAGGAATAGAACATATGAAAGTTATATGTACAATTCTGAAGGTATAAGTTTTACTTTTATGCATGGAATATTATTTTCTATAATAGCAGCGTATGTTTTTTCAAGAGAATTTAATTATAAAACAGCAGGAAATGTGTATTCATATTCATATACAAGAAATCAGATTTTCAGCGGAAAACTTATAGTGGTATGGATTATAATGATCATAATTACCATTATGCAGTGGATGGTTTCTAATTTAGGGTATTGCATATTATTTGGAGTACCAGAATGGAATCTTATTTTAATAGATATGCTAATAAATATAAAAGCCTTGCTTTTTCAAATAGCTTTAGTTTCAATTCCAGTTCTTATTGTTAATATAACAAATAATATTATTATGCCAGTAATGTATTCTGTAGTTATGTTGATTTTTCAACTTATAACATCAGAAGGAAATTTTAAATTTAACGTAATAAATCCATTGCTTGGCTCTACAAGTTTATTTGCAGATGCATATGGAGAAAAAAGCTGTGATATAAAGTACATGGCTATATATTCGGCACTTATATTTCTTATATTTACAACATCAGGATTTTATTATCATAAAAAAATGGATATAAATTAGAATTAACAAAGAGGGCAGATATTATGAAAAGATATATAACTATATGCATATTGATGTTTTTAATCCTGTTAAGTATTGCTATATCTGGATGTGGAACACAGTATTTAGGCGGTAACAGGGACGAAAAGTGGACAAAAGATTTAGAATATCTTAGAAAAGCACTTCCAAGAAAGAGCGTAGATTCATTTTTCAATATAAGTGAAGGTGAATTTAATGATGAAATAGATGATTTGGAAGAAAAGATATGTGATTTAAATGATGAAGAGATTATAGATGGGATTTATAAAATAACAGCAAGTATTGGTGATGCTCATACTAATGCTTATGCACGTTATAACGGAAGATTTCCAGTACAATTTTATTACTTTGGTAATGATATATATTTAATTAATACGACTGAGAAGTATGACCAAGCATTAAATTATAAATTGAAAAAAATAAATGGAATGGAAATAGAACATGTTGAAAATCTATTGAAACCATTAATACCACATGAGAATGAAGCTAATATAAAGAAACATCTGCCAACATTTCTATCAAGGCCAGATATATTGAAGGGGGTAAGCATAACAGATAGTTTAGATAAGGTTGATTTTGAACTTGAAGATAGTAATGGAAATGAACATAATATTGAAATAGAAGCAGTTAATGATGATAATGATTTAAATTGGATTGTTGAAAAGAATGATTCATCATATCCCTTGTACAGACAGAATAGTGATTTGAATTATTGGTATAAATATTTGGAAGAGGCGAAAGCAGTTTATTTTAAATATAATTCATGTATTGAAGATGAGGATATAGGGACCATCAAGGATATGACAGATGAAATTTTTAATCTTATTGATAGTGGAAAAGCTGACAAGCTTATTATAGATGTTAGAAATAATTCTGGCGGCAGTGATGGATATTTAAATGAATTGATAGAAGGTATTAAGGCTAGGAATATTAATAATCCAGATAAGCTTTTTGTTATTATAGGAAGAGAGACATTTTCATCAGCAATAATAGAAGCAGCAAGACTTGATGAAGAAACAAATGCAACATTAGTTGGAGAAATGACCAGTGGAAAACCTAATCATTATGGATCTGTAGGAAATTTTAAACTTCCAAATTCTAAAATTTCAATAAGGTATTCTACTAAGTATATAAATATTTTTAAGAATCAGGGAAATAGTTTAATGCCGGATGTTTTAAAAGAAGTATCTATTGATGATTATATAAATAAGAAGGATCCTGCACTAGATTATATATTGCAAAATTCATAGGAGAAGAATTTGGAGTATAATAAAACGATTATGTGATAAGAATTTAGAGTATGATATAATGAAAATAATAATTTATGAAAAATTATATATTTATTAAATAAAAAGATATCAACAAAAGGAAAATATATTTGTAAGAAATTAAGAAAAGTTTTAATACAGCTGAACTAATAGAAGAGGATAGTTTGTACAAAATGCTTATTAAGACAGAAAAAAATTTTATATTCATATTCGACGAATGGGATTATATTTTTAACAATAATCTGTTTGAAGAACATCAAAATGATTTTTTAGAATTTTTAAGAAACCTTCTAAAAGATCAGCCTTATGTGGCATTAGCATATATGACAGGAGTTCTTCCAATAAAGAAATATTCAAGTGGATCAGCTCTTAATATGTTTGACGAATTTACATTTTTAAAAGACAGACAGTATGCAGAATACTTTGGTTTTACTGATGAAGAAGTTATACATTTATGTAAGCAGAATAATAAGATTGATTATAAAAACTTAGAAAGTTGGTATAATGGATATCTTACAGCAGAAGGAATACAGGTTTATAATCCAAGGTCAGTAGTAAAAGCACTTTCTAATAATCATTGTGAAAGTTATTGGACTAATACTGGGGCAATGGATGAAGTTGCAGAATATCTAAAGTATAACATTCATGATATCAGAGAAGATGTTATAGAAATGGTTGCTGGAAATGAAATTGATATTATAATTGATGAGGAGTTCAGGGCAGGGTAGAGAGCACCGAGAACTAAGGAAGAAATATATTCGGCAATGATAGTTCTTGGATTTTTATCATATTATGATGGCTATTTAAGAATTCCTAATAAAGAACTTATGAAAGAATTTGAAAAAGCTTTAAAGGATGAGTCTTTTGGCTATGTTTCTCAAATAGTTGAAAATTCAATAAACGGAAACTCCGCCTCATATTCATTCGCTGGAGTAAGCGATTCGTACAAAAAACAAGTTTTTGGCTCTCTACTTAAAGGATATGTAGACTTCGCATTTCATCCAAGAAGAAAAAATGATACGGCATTTATTTTAGAACTTAAAAAAGATGATACTCCAGAAAATGCAATAAAGCAGATAAAAAATAAAGAATATGTACAGAAGTTTATAAAAGAAAATGAAAATAGAAATATGGTTATAGCAGAAATATGCTATGATTCTAAGGAGAAGGAACATCATTGTTTGGTGGAGGAAATATAAGATTCATATAGAAAAATATAGAATAGAAGGGAGATGAACAAATGAGTATTTATTTAAATAGTGATAAAGCATATGAAAACTTTAAATGTTTATATGGAAGCAGATATTATGTTGATAAATCATTTATAATAGAAAAGTTAAATGAACTCATTAATACTTCAGATAGGTATATCTGTATAACAAGACCAAGAAGATTTGGAAAATCAAGTGTGGCAGATATGCTTGGTGCTTACTATTCAAAGGCAGTTGATTCAAAAGAATTATTTGATAAATTAAATATAAGCTCATGTGATGGATATGAAGAAAACTTAAATAAATACAATGTTATAAATATTTCATTTAATGAAATTCCTGATGAAATGGATACGTATGAAGATTATATTGGCATGGTTAAGAATTCAATAAAAAAGGATATTTCAGATAATTATCCAGGAATAAATATAGATGATTTCTATAACATTAGTACTATGCTTAGAGCAACTAATGAAAAATTTATATTCATATTTGACGAATGGGATTATATTTTTAACAGTAATCTGTTTGAAGAACATCAAAATGATTTTCTGGAATTTTTAAGAAACTTATTAAAAGATCAGCCTTATGTAGCATTGGCATATATGACAGGAGTTCTTCCGATAAAAAAATATTCAAGTGGATCAGCTCTTAATATGTTTGATGAATTTACATTTTTAAAAGACAGACAGTATGCAGAATTTTTCGGGTTTACTGAGGAAGAAGTTATAGATTTATGTAAGCACAATAAAAAAATTGATTATAAAAATTTAGAAAGCTGGTACAATGGATATCTTACAGCAGAGGGAATAAAGGTCTATAATCCAAGGTCAGTAGTAAAAGCACTTTCTAATAATCATTGTGAAAGTTATTGGACAAATACAGGAGCAATGGATGAAGTAGCACAGTATTTAAAATATAACATTCATGACATTAGAGAAGATGTTATAGAAATGGTTGCTGGAAATGAAATTGATATTATAATTGATGAGGAGTTCAGGGCAGGACAGAGAGCACCGAGAACTAAGGAAGAAATATACTCTGCAATGATAGTTCTTGGATTTTTATCATATTATGATGGATACTTAAGAATTCCTAATAAAGAGCTTATGAAGGAATTTGAAAAGGCTTTAAAGGATGAATGTTTTGGATATGTTTCTGAAATAGTTGAAAATTCAAAGAAGATGATTAAAGCAACAATTAATGGAGATACTGAAGTAATGGCAGAAATACTTCATGATGTTCATAATTCAGAAATTCCAATTCTTCAGTATAATGACGAGAATAGTTTAGCATGTGTTGTCACTTTAGCGTATCTTTGTGCAAGGGATACCTATAGGATTGAGCGTGAAGAAAAAAGCGGGAAAGGTTTTGTAGACTTCGCATTTCATCCAAGAAGAAAAAATGATACGGCATTTATTTTAGAACTTAAAAAAGATGATACCTCAGAAAATGCAATAAAGCAGATAAAAAATAAAGAATATGCACAGAAGTTTATAAAAGAAAATGAAGATAGAAAGATGGTTATAGCAGCAATATGTTATGATTCTAAAGAAAAAGAACATCATTGTTTGGTGGAAGAAATATAATAATAAAATATAAAAGCTCAATGCCAGATAATTAATAGGCATTGAGCTTTTTTACCTTCAATATATTTTACTAAAATATGTTATAATTGGATCATATTATATAATTAATAAGTATATTTGGAGGAAGAAATGAAGGTATTAGTATTTTGCGCAAAGGGATTTGAAACAATGGAATTTAGTGTCTTTATAGATGTATTTGGATGGGCACGAAATGACTACAATTATGATATTAAAGTTGAAACATGTGGATTTACAAAACAAGTGGTAAGTACATTTAATGTACCTATTACAGTAGATAGAATTATAGATGAAATTAATGTTGATGAATATGATGCATTAGCAATTCCAGGTGGATTTGAGGAATTTGGTTTTTATGAAGAAGCTTATGATGAAAAATTTCTTGGGTTAATTAGAAACTTTGATAAATGCGGAAAAGTTATTGCATCTATCTGTGTAGGTGCTCTTCCAATTGGTAAAAGTGGAATACTAAAAAATAGGATGGGAACAACTTATCACTTGCGTGATGGATATAGGCAGAAAGAATTAGCAAAATTTGATGTTAATGTTGTTAATGAGCCAATTGTTGTTGATAAGAATATAATTACATCTTATTGTCCATCTACTGCTTCGGGAGTTGCATTTATATTATTAGAAAAATTAACTTCAAAAAAAGAAATGGAAGTTGTAAAGGAAGCAATGGGGTTTTAAGATGAATGAAGTTTTAAATTTATTAGAAAATTTACATATAAAATATGATATAGTACATCATAGGGCAGTTTATACTGTAGAAGAAGCAGAAAGTATCAAAATTAATCTTGATGGAATTGGGTGTAAGAATTTATTTTTAAAAGATAAGAACTATTACTACTTGTATATTTTAAAAGAGGATAAAAGAGCTGATTTAAAGGAAATAAGTAGTAAATTAAATATAAAAAGATTAACCTTTTCAAGTGAAGAAGAATTATGGGATAAGTTAAAGCTAAAAAAGGGATCTGTAACTCCTATGGGAATAATTAATGATGATAAATCAGTTATTTTAATAATAGATAAAGATTTGAAAGATAAAAATGTACTTGTACATCCTAATATCAATACAGCGACTATTTGTATAAGTTATGATAATTTAATAAAATATATTGAGTATTTTAATAATAGCTACTATGAAATTTAAGATATCTTTAAATATAAAAGCTCAATGCCAGATAATTAATAGGCATTGAGCTTTTTTGTTATAATAAATTTTGATTATGTGTGGAATTATAAGAATCAGGGAACATTGGTGGAGTAAGTTTAAACTTAAAAGTGTCTCTATCGATTAATCCAACAATGCTCTTACTAGTGTATAATTCAAATAAAAATTCTGCCATTTCTCTGCTTGTATGGTAAGTACCAAAACTTTTATTATAATCATAATTTGAAATATTATTTGCTACATTTCCAAAGTTTGTTTTAGTTGCAGCAGGTGCAAGCACTTTTGCTTGAAGTTTTGCATTACTTATTATAAGTTCATGGGCTAATCCTTCAGTAAATGCACTTACAAAAAATTTACTTGCACAATATGTGACTGCATTTGGTACAAGTGTATATCCTCCGGCAGAAGAAATATTTATAAGAGTTGTACCTTCAACATCTTTATAATCATGAACAAATAATGAGGATAAAATAGTAACAGCTTTAACATTAAGATCAAGCATTGTTTCAATTTTATTTAAATTTTGAGTCACTACATTATCATAATTACCAAATCCAGCATTATTAATTAATGTTTCAATATTATAATCTTTCAAACTGTTATAAAGTTCATAGACATTTTTTACAACTGATAAATCAGTATTTTTAAATATAATGTCCAAGGAAGGATTCTCCTTCAAAATTTCAGTCTTTAATTCTATTAAATTGTTTTTTGTACGAGCTACGATTATTAAATTTTTCCCTTTAGATGCAAAAAGTTTTGCACTCTCATATCCAATTCCTGAGCTTGCCCCTGTAATAAGTGTATATTTATTTTTTTCTTTCATAATAATACCTCCTAAAATATGCTATACTTGGATTATATTATCTAGAGTCAACTAGAGGTCAAGCATATTTGGAGGAATTTTATTATATGGATTATTCAATTGGAGAATTTTCTAAAATTACAGAAATAAGTATATATACATTACGCTATTATGAGAGTGAGCATTTAATAACACCAGATAGAAAAAGTAATGGAAGACGTGTATACAAAGAGAAAGATATAATATGGATACAATTTATAAAAAGATTGAAAGATACCGGAATGCCTATTAAAGAAATAAAGAAGTACGCTGAATTACGCTCAGATGGGGAGTCTACCATGACAGAAAGAATGGTTATGCTTACACAGCATAAGAATAAGCTTGAAGAATAAATAGAGACACTTAATGAACATTTGGAAAAATTAAATGAGAAGATTACATATTATGAGGGAGAAATTAAAAAATAAAGTGTAATTTAGTGATAATGGTTAGGATAATTTAAAAGGAGAAGAAAAATGTTTGAATTAGCAGTGAATAAATTAAAAAAATATCTGGATTCGACTCAGGTTTTTGAAGATGTAAGTTTTAAAATATACTCAGGAGAAAAAGTTGGGATAGTAGGAGATAATGGTACAGGAAAAAGCACGTTATTAAAGTTGATTGCAGGAATTATACAATTGACAAGAGATGATAAGGGGGACATCTTTATTCCAAGGGATGCAAAAATAAGTTATCTTGAACAGATTCCTGATTATCCTGGCGCCTTAAAGGCAGCAGATATATTAAATATGGCATTTGATGAAGTAAATAAAATTGAGAGTGAGATAAAAGAATTAGAAGAAAAGATGAGCTCACTAGATGGAATGGAGTTAGAAAGAGCATTAAAAAAATACAGTAACCTTCAGGAAAGCTATGATTCAAAGGGCGGATATGAGCAGAAGGAAAAACTAAGTAGGATATGCACTGGTCTGAAGATAACTGAGGCATTCTTAGAAAGCAGCTTCAGAAAATTAAGTGGTGGAGAAAAGACTACTTTAATGCTTGGAAAAATACTGCTGGAAAATCCAGATATATTGCTTCTTGATGAACCGACTAACCATCTTGATATGGAATCATGTGAATGGCTTGAAGGATTTCTAAGAGGTTATAAAGGCATGATTATTATTGTATCTCATGACAGATATTTCTTAGATAATGTGGTTACAAGAATTATAGAAATTGAAGATATGATGTGTGAAAGCTATAATGGGAATTATTCTTCATTCACTAAACAGAAAGAAGAAAATATGATGATTCAATTCAATCAATATAAAGAACAGCAGAAAAAAATTGAAGCTATGGAGAAAGCAATAAAAAAATTAAGGGACTGGGCTTCCAGAGGAGATAATGAAAAATTCTTTAAAAGAGCTGCAAGCATGCAGAAAGCACTAGATAAAGTCCAAAGGTTGGAAAAGCCGAAATTTGATAAAACGACCGTAAGACTGGATTTCAATGAAACTGAAAGATCTGGAAATGAAGTTATTAAGGTAAAAGGGTTAAGCAAAAAATACAATAATAAAGTTTTGTTTGATAATGCAGACTTGATGGTACGTTATAAGGACAGGGTGGGTATTATTGGATCAAATGGATGTGGAAAAACTACTTTTTTAAGGATTCTTCTTGGTGAAGAAGTAAAAGACAGCGGAACTCTTATCATTGGGGAGAGTGTAAAATATGCATACCTGCCTCAAAATATCGTATTTGATAATGAAGAAATGACAATCTTAGATGAGTTTAGGAATAATGTATCAATGCTTGAAGGTAAGGCAAGAGAATATTTAGCGAAATTTATGTTCTTTGGAAGTGATGTATTCAAGAAGATTAAGAATCTGTCTGGAGGAGAACGAATAAGAGTGAAATTAAGTGAACTGCTTTACTATGATATAAATTTATTAATTCTTGATGAGCCTACAAATCACCTTGACATAAATTCAATAGATACTCTGGAAGAAGCTTTAGGAGATTTTAAGGGAACAATCTTATTTATTTCCCATGATAGATATTTTCTTAATAAAATGAGCAACAGAATAATAGAAGTTAAAGACAAGAAATTTAAGACCTATGAAGGAAACTATGATTATTACAAAAATGAAAAAGTTAAACTAGAATCTGTTAAAGAAAAAATTCAAGTAGTTCCTGAAAAAGAAGTTTCAAATGAATGGATAGAGAAAAAAGAAGAACAGAAGAAGAAACGCTTGAGTGAAAGCAGAGTAAAGAAACTAGAGGAAAAAATATTCAGCTTAGAGGAAAAGCTTCAAGAGATTGACAGGAAAATGATTGAGGCAGGAGCGGATTATGAAAAAGCCAATAAGCTTTGTATTCATAAGGAAGAGATAGAAAGAGAATTAGAACAGATTATGAAAGAATGGGAAGGGATTTGTTAATGTTAAATTATAGCTATTATAATAATATATGTTATAATTGGACAATATGAATTGTTAATAAGTGGAATGTGTAATGAAATAAGTGGGGGCATAAGGATGAATAACATAGGTACAAAAACAATAGAGACAGAACAGTTAATATTACGAAGATTTGAATATGATGATACAAAGAGTGTTTTAAAGAACTGGGCTTCTGATGAAGAAGTTCAGTCATTATATTCAGAACCAGTATATAAAACTGAAGGAGAAGTAAAGGAATTACTGAAGAAATACATAGATTGTTATAAAAGTGAGACTTATTATCGATGGGCAATATGTTTGAAGGATAGCAATGAATGCATAGGACAGATTGCGTATTTTATGGTTAATGAACAGAATCATTTTGCAGAAATTGAATATTGTATTGGACGCTTTTATCAAGGTAAGGGATATGCGACAGAAGCAGCTAAAGCTATTATAGGGGTTGGATTTAATGAAATGGATCTTCATAAGGTACAGATATGCCATAAAGCTTTGAATGAAAAATCTAAAAGGGTAATTGAAAAATGCGGATTAAAGTATGAAGGAACTTTAAGGGATTTCTTTTATGTAGAAAGTGAAAATAAATATATTGATAGATTATATTATTCTATTTTAAGAGAAGAGTATGATTTAATGTAACGGGAATCAAAGTTAATAAACATATTGTACAAATTTAATATATCTTTAAAAATGTTGTTAATGAGCCAATTGTTATTGATAAGAATGTAATTACATCTTATTGTCCATCTACTGCCTCTGGAGTTGCAGTTGCATTATTAGAAAAATTAACTTCTAAACAAGAAATGGAAGTTGTAAAGGAAGCAATGGGTTTTTAATAATAAGATATATTGAATATTTTAATAATAGGTATTATGAATTGTAAGTATCACTAATGAAAATATAATAGGAGACTAAGTATATCAGATTATTTGAATGGATATGGTGTAAAAATAATAACTGGAGGTAAGAAAATGTTTGAATCTAGATGCGGTGTATGTTGTAATAGTTGCGAAAGAAGAGAAAAGGTAAATTGTAATGGTTGTGTTAATATGGAAAAACCATTCTGGGGCGGAGAATGTGGTGTGAAAAAATGCTGTGAAGAAAGAGAATTAAATCATTGTGGCAAGTGTTCACAATTTCCTTGCAATATGCTCTCTTCCATGGGTGTTGAAGAAGGCTTTGATCCAAAACCTAAGATAAATCAATGCAGAAAATGGGCAGAAGAAAATTAAATGAAGTAGTTATTAAATATTGAGGTTGAGTAAGTAAATTATGATAAAGACATTGATATTAGCACTAATATACAATATTAATATTATGTATTAACAGGTAGTCTAATTTTAAGTTAAAACTGGACTACCTATTTTAGAGTATATATATCAACAATTTAGACCAACAGAATCTTATTTTTAAAATTATCTTGACTATTTTCTAAGAACGGAATAATATAGTTTTATAATTTGATAGTTATCGAAGTATAATAAAATAATAATGTGATAAGAATTTAGAGTATGATATAATTTAAATAATTAACATAAAGAAATACAGAATAGAAGGAATATAAACAAATAAGTTTAGAATTAAAAAAAATGATACTCCAGAAAATGCAATAAAGCAGATAAAAAATAAAGAATATGTACAGAAGTTTATAAAAGAAAATGAAAATAGAAATATGGTTATAGCAGCAATATGCTATGATTCTAAGGAGAAGGAACATCATTGTTTGGTGGAGGAAATATGAATTCAAAAGAACTAGCGAAAATATTTAAAGCACTATCTAATGAAAATAGATTAGAGATATATATGGAGATATTAAGATGTACAGAAAAATCATATGAAGATGATAATTGTTGTGAGTGTTTTCTTACAGATATAATAAGCAAGTTTAATATAGGAGCACCGACTATATCTCATCATTTAAAAGAACTTACAAATGCCGGGTTGATTTTTACTGAGAAAAAGGGCAAGTTTGTAATTGCAAAAATTAATAAAGATTTAGTAGATGAAGCATGTGACATGCTTAAATTAGATAGCAATAAATAAATGACTTATTATAGTCATTTATGGCTGTATAATTCGATAGTTGTCAAAATATAGAATGGATATATTTGTAAAGAGAATATAAAAATAAAATTCATAATTAAAATTATAATTTTGGTTACAAGAAAGGTGAAAGATATGAAGATTTTTTATTTTACAGCAACAGGCAACAGTTTATATGTAGCAAAAAGAATAAAGGAGAAAATTAATGATTGTGAACTTGTTTGTATACCTAAAATAAGTGAACAAGAGGAAATGGTATTAGATGATGATGTTATAGGTTTTGTTTATCCAATACATTACGCAGGAGTTCCAATAACAATGTATGATTTTTTATCTAAATTAAAAATAAAGAGTGAGTCATATGTTTTTGCAGTAGGTGTTTCAGGAGGAGGATCTTCTAATACAAGTTTTTATCAGATTAATAAACTTATTGGAAGAAATATTGATAACTGTCTTTCGATTAAATATACTTCTAATTATTTGAAATTAGGGACAAACCCGTCAGAGAAAAATTTAAAAGATGCAATAGCAAAATATGATGATAAAATAGAAGAATTTATAGAGGTTATAGGAAAAAGACAGAAGAAATCCTGCAAATTTGTAAGTATTCTAGGAAAATATGAGTATAGATTTTTTAAGGATACTCTAAAAAATAAAGATAAAAAATTTAATTCGAATGATAACTGTAATGGATGTGGAATATGCACAAAGATATGTCCAGCAGAAAACATTTCAATTATAGATAATAAACCAAAATGGAATGGGAAATGTATAGATTGTATGGCATGTATCAACATATGTCCTAAGAAAGCAATAAATATAGGAAATTCAACAGTAAACAAAAACAGATATAGAAATCCATATATAAGCTTATCTGAATTAATAAGAGGTGAGTAGCAGAATTTTTTTAAAATAAAGATTCTAAGAATATGTTATACTTGGATTATAGCATATGGATTTAACTATAGGAGATGAAAACTAAATGAAATTTAGATTAGAAAATGAAAAAGATTTTTTTGAAGTTGAGAATTTAACAAGAAAAGCATTCTGGGATGTTTATAGACCCGGCTGTAATGAACATCTTGTTTTGCATAAATTAAGAAATGCGGAATCTTTTATAAAAGAATTGGACTATGTTGCATTAAAAGATGACAAGATTATAGGAAGTATAGTATACAGTAGAATGTTTTTTGGAACTGATAAAAAGATGTGTGAAGATATTATTTGTTTTGGTCCAATTAGTATACATCCAGAATATCAGAAAAGTGGTATTGGAAAGAAGCTTATTAATTATACTATGGCTAAAGCAAAAGAACTGGGATTTAAAGCAGTTTTAATAACAGGAGATTTAAATTATTATAATAAATTTGGATTTGAATGTGCAAGTAAATACAAAATATTGCTTCCAGGAATGTCAGAAGAGGATGAAGCTGAATTTTTTATGGTAAGAGAACTTGAAGATGGATATTTGAAAAATATGTGTGGTATTTATGATTTTGATTCATGCTTTTACATAGGAAATGATGAACTTGAAAGCTTTGAAAAGAATTTTCCTAGCAAGATTAAGAGAGAACCACGTAGTACAGATTTAATGTAATTATGTAGGGAGCTTTTTAGTAAACAACAAATTTTGTATGGAAGAAGGAATACAAGTTGATTTCTTTTCCATAAATGTGATATATTGAATTAAAGATTACCACCGGGTAAGAATGTAGCGAGCATTCATTTGTACATCATTAGGTCTTAGAAGATGTGCAAATGGATGCTTTTTTGCAAATAATAAATTTACGATTTAAGAAATTGGAGGGAATTAAATGGAACTAAAAATAATAAATCAAGATTTTTCAGTCTGTAAAGTCAAGGATTTATCACAGATTGATTATTCTGATAAATTTTGCTTTATAGGAAAGACAGATGAGGAATTTTCATTAGTATGTAGTACTGATTTAGTACCAGAAAATATAATTGAATGTGACAATGGATGGAAAGCATTCAGAATAGAGGGAGTATTGGACTTTTCCCTTATAGGAATATTATCAAAAATATCTAGTTTACTTGCAGAAAATAAAATTGGAATATTTGCAATATCTACATATAATACTGACTATATTCTTACTAAAAAAGAGAACTTTGATAGGGCAATTAATGTTCTTAAAGACAATGGATATGAAATAAAATCCGGTAGCTAAGATATATTTATGTGCTGTTCAGCCAGAGACTATAAGTGATAGAGTGGCTACAGTTTAAAATTAGCACATATATTGAAAGCTTAAGAGCATTATAGTTCTATTTTATACGAAAGTAGGTATCATAATATTCAAAATAATAAATGAATGTTATGGTACTTTTTATTTATTATTTTATGAAAGTTTAAAACGTAATTCTATGAATACTATATATTCTTGCAATTTATAATCATGTATCTTATGGGTATTACCTATGAGTAATTATAATTTAATAGTTGAGGTTCTTTAAGTAAGATATACTTACAAAATATGTTATAATTAGTTATTAACAAATTTGAATTTGTAGGGGTGTAAATAGATGATTGGGGTATATTTAAGTGGTACAGGCAATACAAAACACTGTATAGAAAAATTAGCGTATTTAATTGATTCTAAATCAAAGACTATTCCATTAGAGGATGATAATGTTATTGAAGAAATTAAAAAAAATGATACAGTCATACTGGGATATCCAGTTCAGTATTCTAATTCACCATTTATGGTTAGTGATTTTATAAGAAAAAATTCTATGATTTGGAAAGATAAAAAGGTTATTTGTGTTGCAACAATGGGGGCTTTTAGTGGTGATGGGGCTGGATGTAGCGCAAGATTGCTAAAAAAGTATGGAGCTATAATACTTGGTGGTTTACATATTCATATGCCAGATTCAGTGTGTGATGTTAAACTGTTAAAAAAGACTGTTAAAGAAAATAGAAATATTGTAATAAAAGCAGATAAAAAGATAGAAAAGACTGCTGAAGCAATTAAAAGAGGAATATATCCACAAGAAGGAATAAATATTTTATATCATATAGCTGGTCTTTTGGCACAAAGACTTTGGTTTTATGGTAAAACAAAAGGATATTCAGATAAGATAAAGATTAGTAATGATTGTGTTGGCTGTGGTGTTTGTTCAATGAGTTGTCCAATGAGAAACATAACAATAAAGAATAAAAAGGCAGTTGCAGAAGATAGATGTACAATGTGTTATAGATGCATAAGCCTCTGTCCTCAAAAAGCAATTACTCTTTTGGGAAAAGAAGTTCATGAACAATGCAGGTTTGAAAAGTATATTTAGTTTTTACAGGAGGAAAAGTACATTGATTGTTCTTTTTATAATTTTTGTTGTTTTTTATGCTATATTTGATTTTATAATTAGAAAAACAGATGTTCATAATAAGTTATTCAATAAATCTATAGTAAAAAAACATAAGTATGTTAAATTCATTTTCATTTTATTATTCATATCGTTTGTATTTTCAATTGAATATGGAAAACAATTATTGAAGGATATTTATGATGAGCCCAATTACTTAAGTATTATAGTAAGTGCACTTTTGAGTAGTATTTATGTGAATTTTATACCTATAATCTTTAGAAGAAATAAGTAATGGAGATATTATTATAGTAATTATATTGACTATAACATTGAAATAGTATAATTTACAGGGGGGATTAAATGGCAATATCGAATGTAAAAGCGACTTTACAAGTGGATATAGAAAGAGTGTGGGAAATAGTCACATCTCTTTATGATTATTCATGGAGAAGTGACTTAAGTAAAATAGAAATTTTAGAAGATGGAAAAAAATTCATAGAGTATACAAGAAGCGGGTATGCTACAACTTTTACAATCACTGCAATTGAGCCTATGAAACGATATGAATTTGATATGGAGAACGACAATATGTCTGGACATTGGATAGGATTATTTTCAAAGATAGATGGTAAGACGGAGATAAGTTTTACGGAAAATATAATTCCAAAGAAATGGATAATGGAACCTTTTGTAGGTATGTATTTAAAGAAACAGCAGGATACTTATATTTCAGATTTAAGAAAAGCAGTTTCAGGGAATTAAGAGAGATATTAAAATTTATAATTAGTAGAGGTGTAGCAATTATGAAATACGATTGTGGTTTTACAAAGGAAAATAATTGGTTTAGATATAGGGCAGCTGCAATAATTATTGAAAATGACAGTGTCCTTTTTGTAAGAAACACAAGAGATAAGTATTTTTACTCTGTCGGTGGTGGAGTTCACATGGGTGAAACAGCTGAAGATGCAGTTAAACGTGAGGTTTTTGAGGAAACAGGTGTTGTATATGAAGTAGATAGACTTGCATTTATACATGAAAATTTTTTTGATGGGGATGGATCTCTTGATGGAATGAAATGTCATGAAATTGCATTGTATTATATAATGAAGCCAAGAGGGACACAAGAATTAAATAGCAATAGCTATACTCAAGGTGTTAGGGAAGAAATGCATTGGATTCCTATTAAGGATATTGATAAATACAGAGCTTATCCATCTTTTCTTAAAAAAGAAATAGGGAATTTACAGCCTGGAATCAAACATGTAATAACTCATGAATAATTTTTATTTCTTATGAGCTAATTACTTATTAGAACAAGACATAAATGAGGTGGCAAATTAATGTTGTATAACAATTTATATATAAAAGAAATTGGACTCAAAAAAGAAATTTATAAAGAAGAAAGCTATATTAAGAATTTACATGTAGTAAAAAATTTAAATAGATTGTGTTTATCAAGTAATGTTACATTCTTCGTTGGTGAAAATGGTAGTGGGAAATCAACCTTGCTAGAGGCTATTGCTGTTAACATGGGATTTAATGCAGAAGGTGGAACGAGAAACTTCTGTTTTTCATCAATGGAAACTCATTCAGATTTATATAAATATATTAACGTAGTAAAAAGTATAAATAGACCTAAGGATGGATTCTTCTTAAGAGCAGAAAGTTTTTATAATGTTGCTTCAGAAATAGAAAATCTTGATTCGCAAGGTTCTATGGGGAGGCCAATTATAGATAGTTATGGTGGTACATCTCTACATAATATGTCACATGGAGAAAGTTTTATAACGCTTATGACTAACAGGTTCGGCGGAAATGGAATATACATATTGGATGAACCGGAAGCAGCACTATCGCCAATAAAGCAAATGGCTATGCTTACTATTATTAATGAATTGGTAAAGAAAAAATCACAGTTTATTATTGCAACTCATTCGCCTATATTAATGGCGTATCCAGATGCAGAAATATTTGTTATTGACGATAATGAAATTGTGAAAACTCCATATAAGAAGACTGATAATTACATGATAACAAGAAAGTTTTTAGAAAATCCTGAAAAGATGATGGATTATTTGTTTGAATAGATTATAGTGTAAACATTAGCTATATAAAATAGAAAATTATTTTCCTAACTATGACATACAGCTGTCATAGTTATTTTATTATACTTAAGAAAATAAGAATTATTTAAAGGAGAACAGATATTATGAAGAAGACTATTTTATTTGTTATATTACAACAGTATGCAGATTGGGAAGCAGCTTATCTATCATCAGGTATTAATATGCTAGGAGATGGAAGTTATGAAATTAAAACAGTATCTTTAACTAATGAAAGTATTGCATCAATAGGAGGTTTTCATACAGTTCCTGATTATGATATTAAATCAATTCCTTCACATTATGAAGCTTTAATTTTAATTGGTGGAATGACATGGAGAGATGAAAAGGCGAAACAGGTAAAACCTTTAGTAGAAGAGTGTTTTAAGAAAGGTAAAGTTATAGGAGGTATTTGCGATGCTTCAGCATTTCTTGGTACAGTAGGAATTTTGAATAATGTAAATCATACAAGTAACGATTTAAATGACTTAAAAAAATGGGCAGGAAAGTCCTATACAGGAGAAGAAAAATATATTATGCAGCAAGCTGTAAGTGATAAAAACGTTATTACTGCAAATGGTACAGCAGCCTTAGAATTTGCTAAAGAAGTAATGTTATCATTAAAAGTTGCACCAGAGAATAACATCATAGAATGGTATAACTTCCATAAACTTGGCTACTATAATGCCGTTATGCATGAAAAGTAAAGGGATAGTTGTTAAATATGGTATAATAAGTAAATGGATAAACTGAAATTGGAGGGTAACAATGAAAAAATGGTATGATGAGGAATACGAATTTGAAATTGAGGTAATAGGATTTCTTAACAGTGACCACACCGAGCGATATTGTAGAAATGGTGAAGAAGTAGGAGATAAGTACATCTGTACATATGGATGTCCTGTAAATACAGAAGGGCAGGGTATTTGTTCAAAAGTAATGATGATTTTGTTTCCAATCATGGAAGCTGTCCGAAGTGGTGGAGATTTAGAGAACATAGGTGGTAATGGAAAATATAGCAAGGAATTTGTATGCCCAGATGGTTGTGTTATGTTCAGGTTGACAGCAAAGAAACTTGGAAACGAGAACTTTTATAAGGGGAAGTTTTTCGGTTAATGAATATGATTTATAGGTAATAAAGGGGTGGATATTATAAAGAAATATTTAATTAATATGTGAATATTGCTAGGAGTGATAATTATAAAATATTTACCTAATACAATTACATTAGTAAGAATTATCTGCTCATTTTTATTGTTTAGCTTAAAACCATTTAGTGTTTCATTTTTTATAGTTTATACAATTTGTGGATTAAGTGATGTATTAGATGGATATATAGCGAGAAAATTAAGATATATCAGTGAAGCAGGAGCAAGTCTAGATAGTATTGCAGATGTTATTTTTATATTTTCAATGATGATTATAATTGTTCCAATTTTTAAATGGTCTTGGTGGATGTTAGTGTGGATAGGGATAATTATTTTAATGCGTTTAAGTTCGTTATTAATTGGATTTATAAAATATAGGGCTCTAGCTTTTCTGCATACATACAGTAATAAGATGACTGGTTTTTTATTGTTTTGTTTTCCATTTATAAACTATATATTTGAGCTAAATGTAACTGTATGTATTCTATGTGGAGTAGCTACTGTATCTGCTATTGAAGAAATATTAATAAATATAATTTCTGATGAACTTTCAAGAAATATAGAAAGTATTGTTTTTATTAGAATTTAAATTTCAATGACTAGATCTGAGCATAATGCTTAGTGTAAAATCCCATCAAAAGAATGTGCTTGATGGGATTTTTTTATAAGTTTATTTATCAATCATATCAATGATATAAAACTTTGTATTTAAAAATATTAAATTATATTAGGCAAATCTATTAAAGATTTAAGTTCAACATCCGATTCAAATGGTAAGATTTCTTTTTTATTATTAAAGCGATTTATCCAAGCTACATTGAATCCAAAGCTTTTAGCACCAGCTACATCCCAGGTATTAGAAGAAACAAACAAAATCTCATTTTTCTTAAAATTATACTTTTCTAAAACTAAATTGTATACAGTAGCATGAGGTTTATATATTTTAACACTATCAACAGTAATACAGTCAGTAATAAGAGAATTTATATTAGAATTTTTAACAGCCATTTGTAACATGGTAGGTGAAGCATTTGATAATATAATAATTAAAAGTCCTTTTTCTTTTAATTTAAATAAAGTTTTAGGAACTTCTTCATAGCAATTAATATTTTCATATGATTTTAAAAGATTACTTTTTAAAAAGTCACTTTTTATATTAAAATACTTTAAAGTATAATCTAGTGATTCTTCAGTTATACACCAAAAATCTTCATATCTATTCATAAGACTGCGTAACCAAGTATATTCTAATTGTTTAGATCTCCAAAGATTTGAGAATTGATCAGATATTTCCTCTAATTCGTTACAGTATTGTTTGGTGACTGAATTAATGTCAAATAATGTGCCATACGCATCAAATACGCATAGTTTTGTATTTTTTAAAGTTTCCATAATAAATCCCTCCATATAGTGATGTAAAATTTTGGGTTAACGTTAACTTATGATATAATTATAAAACAATATTATTTCGATGAAGATAGAAATAATACTTTTAATTTAGAAATGTTTGGAGAGGATTATTTTGAAACCAGATCCTAGGGTAGATGATATCGCATCATTAATAGCGGATTCATCTAGAAGTATAATGCTTATGAGTTTATTAGGAGGCCAACGTACAGCCGGAGAGTTAGCAAAAGCAGCAGGCATTAAACCACAAACAGCAACATTTCATTTAAATAAAATGGTTAATGCAGGAATTATTGAAAAAACTAAATATGGTAGATATAGTTATTTTAAATTAGCAAATGAAGATGTTGTAAAATTACTTGAATTACTTATGAAACTTTCAAAATCACCTAAAATCAAATCGCTCAATCAATATATACATTCAAAAGCTTTAAGAAATGCTAGAATTTGTTATGACCATATTGCTGGAACATTAGGAATAAAAATTACAGAAGCGCTTTTAAAATATGAATATATTGAATTGAAAAATGACGTATTTAACATTACTAAATTAGGAATAAATAAATTAAGTGAATTAGGAATAATAAATTATAATTTAAAAGATATAGAAAATTTACGAGGAATTAAATGTTATGACTGGAGTGAGGAAAGTTATCATATAGCTGGAAGATTAGGAGAAGTTATTACAAGTGGTTTAATCAGATTAGATTGGATTAAAAAATCCCTTACAAATAGAGAAGTGTTGATTACAAAATATGGTGATGAGGGTTTATATAAATATTTTAATATAAAATTATAGAAGGTGGATTTATGATTGATATAATAGCATATGAAATGATATATACTGGGAATAAAATAGATGAGGAGCTATGTATTGAAATGGCTCCTTTTTCAGAAGAGATATATGAAGAATATGAAAAAATATATAATGAATGTTTTTTTGAAATGAGAAAAGCACTTGATGTTCAACCCTATAATTTCTATTTGGCAATTGAACAATTAGAGAATAGAAAACAAAATATTTATGTTTTATGTAATGATAATACAATATTAGGTTCAGTTGCTTGCTATGGAAATGAAATAGATGATTTAATCGTTAATAAAAGGTATCAAAATAAGGGGATAGGACGGAAATTATTACTTTGGGCAATTGAACATATTAGGAAGAATAATAATGAGCCAATTATTCTTCATGTAGCAAAATGGAATGAAAAAGCTTTAAAACTATATTTAGATAATGGGTTTAAAATAAATAAGATTGAAAGAGTGAGATAAATTTAAATTAGCAGAGCAAGTAACATAGCAATGGAATAGTGTGATATTTTTGTGCATGAATCTTTTATAGGATTATAGATGTATAAATTTTAAGGCTATATTTCAACATTAATATGAAAATATGCCTCAAGAAACAAGTAAAAATCAGCAAAGGAGTAGTAATTTTGATATGCGAAGCAAAGGAATACTACCAAAGAAGAATTAATAAATATAATAAATTAATTGAGAAAGAAGAAAAACATTTAAAGAATATTATTATGTTAAGATTGTTAACTGTTATTTTGGGAGCTGTATGTTTAATAACAACATATTTACTGAGACAAAGTTATATCTTTTTATTTATAATTTTAATAATAATTACTTTAGTTACTTTCTTTGGATATACATATGAAAAGATAAAAAATAAAAAAGAAAGTCTTTCTATATTTTATTATATAAATAAATCATCAATTGATAGATTAAATGGAAAGTGGAACTCCTTTAAAGATACAGGGGGAGAGTTTATAGATGAAAACCACAATTATTCATATGATTTAGATATTTTTGGTAATAATTCATTATTTCAATGGACAAATACCTGCAATACTTATATGGGCAGACTACGACTTAAAAGATTATTTACAGAAATGCCTAAAGACAAAGAAGATATATATGAAAGACAGGAAGCAGTTGAAGAACTTGCTTCAAAAGCATACTTTAGACAAAGACTTGAGGCGGAAGGAAAAAGAATCTCTAATAATAAGCAAAATTTAAAAGAACTTTTTTCATGGATGAAAGAAAAGGATAAAATTATTAAAAGCAGTACAATTACTAATATAATTAGAATGTTATCGTTGATAACTACAGTACTATCATCAGTTTTAATAATTAGAATAATTACAAATTTAATTTCTTTTGTATTAGGTATAAGAATTTTTTTACCTAAGATAGTTTGCTTAATTACATATTATATTCCAATATCACTAATTATAATACAATGCATTATTCTAAGAATAAATAATGAACAGAGAATGAACAATTTAATTATTGCTGAAAAATATAGCAATACTATGATCACATACAAAAATATTATAAAGTATATAGAAAAAAATAATTTTAAATCTCAATATATAGTTAAGTTATACACAGAACTGTATAACTGTAACAATGGTGAAAGTGCTTCTAAGGAGATACGTGAATTTTCAAAAATTTGTGAATCTATAGCAAGCAGACGTAATATGATTTATCAGATTTTAAATCCAATTATTATGTTTGACTATCATTTAAATATTTTTCTTGAGTCATGGAAGCTGAAGAGTGGAGAAAATTTTGAAAAGTGGATTAATGTAATAGCTGAACTTGAAGCTTTGTCCAGCTTGGCTATTATTAGATATAATAATAAACAGTGGAGCATGCCAAAGTTTGTAAATGGAAAATTAGAAATAATGGCTGAAGAGATAGGACATCCTCTTTTAAGTGAAAAACGAGTATTAAATAACATCAGGGTTAAAGAACCTAATCAAGTGATACTAATAACTGGATCTAATATGTCTGGAAAAAGCACTTTTATGAGGACAATTGGAATAAATCTTGTATTAGCTTATGCAGGAGCACCAGTATGTGCATACAAATTTTCCTGTACAATTATGAACTTATATACTTGCATGAAGATAAGCGACAGTTTAGAAAAGGGCACATCTTCTTTTTATGCTGAAATATTAAAGATTAGAAATATAGTGAAAGCTTCAAAGGAAGGACAACAAATTCTTTTTTTATTAGATGAAATTTTTAAGGGTACTAATTCAACTGATAGACATACGGGAGCTATGTTTTTAATATCACAATTATGCAAAAGTGGAAGTATCGGATTTGTATCCACTCATGACTTGGAACTAGGAAAAATGGAGAGCAGCTATAATTTGAATGTAAAGAATTATCACTTTTCAGAGTATTATAACAATAACAAAATTTATTTTGATTATAAATTGAAAGTTGGAATTTCAACAACAAGAAATGCTAAGTATTTAATGAAATTGGCAGGAATTGAAATTGAATAAAAAAGTTAATAAAGCTATGATTCAACAAATATTGGTAGTCTTAAGAAATCCAGATATTCTATGGTTTGGGTAATTTTAAAGTATTAGCAGTAATAATAAACCAGAAATTATCATATATTTACTTAAAAATAAATTTGTGATATTATTAATTTAAATTTTTATTAAATGGAGGAAAAATAATGGAAACCGAACCCGGGCCTACGAATGTAACAGCTCAAATTATTTTAATAGTCATTTTAACATTAATTAATGCATTTTTTGCCTCAGCAGAAATGGCTATTGTATCAATTAACAAAAATAAGGTGAAACACCTTGCTGAGGAAGGTAACAAAAAAGCAACTATATTACTAAAATTAATGGAAGAGCCTACAAAATTTTTATCAACAATTCAAGTTGGTATAACTCTTGCAGGATTCTTTTCAAGTGCATCAGCAGCTACTGGATTATCAGGAACTTTTGGAGAATTATTAAAAAGTATTGGTATTCCATATAGCAATGAAATAGCTTTGGTTGTAGTTACTGTTATACTATCGTATATAACTTTAGTTTTTGGAGAATTATTTCCAAAAAGAATTGCTTTGCAAAATGCAGAGGCAATTGCTATGTTTTCTGTTAAACCAATTTTATTTGTATCAAAGGTTACATTGCCTTTTATAAAATTTTTATCATTATCTACAAACCTACTTATAAAATTATTTGGCTTTAATGTAGATGGTTTAGATGAAAAAGTATCAAAAGAAGAAATAAAGTCAATGGTTGAAGTTGGACAAGAACATGGTGTAATAAATAAAACTGAAAAAGAAATGATAGATAGTATATTTGAGTTCGATGACAAATTAGCTTATGAAGTTATGACTCCAAGAACTAATGTATATTTAATTAATATAGACATTCCATTAAGTGAATATATAGATGAACTCATTGAAGAAAGGTATTCAAGAGTACCAGTTTATGAAGGTGATACTGACAATATAATAGGTATTCTCTATATGAAAGATTTCTTTATTGAGGCTAGAAAATGTGGTTTTGATAATGTTGAGATTAGGTCAATATTGCAAGAACCTTACTTTATACCAGAGACTAAGAATATTGACGAATTATTTAAAGAATTGCAGTCTTGTAAGAAACATATGGCTATATTAATAGACGAATATGGTGGATTTTCAGGAATAGTCTCAATTGAAGATTTGATTGAAGAAATTATGGGTGAGATAGAAGATGAATATGATGAAGAAGTATCAACTATTAAAAAAATAGATTCAAATATATTTATGGTAGATGGATTAATACCCTTAGATGAATTTAATGAAAAATTCCATACAAATATCGAAGCTAACAATTATGATACAATAGGGGGATTTGTGATCGATAAATTAGGTAGAATTCCTTCAAGTGTTGATAATGAACATAATGTTGAGCATGATAATTTAGTATTAAAAATAGATGAAATAAAAGAAAAGAGAATTAATAGAATTAAAGTATATATTCAAGCATAAAATTACATTTAAATAAGCAAATAAAAGATACTCTGCTAAAAATAAAGCAGGGTATTTTTTTATGGAGTTACTAAATTTACAAAAAAATAACAATCAACATTAATTAATAAATCCTACATTAACTGTGCATATTAATATTGGTAAATAATAATTACAAAAAAGGAGTTATATCATGAAAAAGAAAATTAGAATATTTATAATGTTACAAGTAATGGTGTTGTTACTTAATATTAATTGGGTAAATTGTTATGCTCAAACTCAAGTTATTTCTTTAACACAAGAACAACAAAATAATTCAAAAGATATTGTTGATATTGCTAGTGAAGATGGCAGATTTAAAACTCTAGTAACCGCTTTAAAAGCTTCAGGGTTAGTTGATACCCTTAAAGGTGAAGGCCCATTTACAGTATTTGCACCTACGGATGATGCCTTTGCAAAGCTTCCACAAAATACAGTCAATGATCTTCTAAAACCAGAAAATAAGGATACTCTCGTTAAGATTTTAAATTATCATGTTGCACCTCAAAAGCTTACAGCAGCAGATGTATTAAAGTTAAATGGTAAGGAATTAACAATGTCAAATGGGGAGAAAGCTAAAATAGAAGTAAAAAATAATGAAGTATATATTGATGGTGCTAAAGTTATAATTACTGATATTATGGCTAAAAATGGAGTGATACATGTAATAGATACAGTTATGATGCCATAGATAAAGAATATATAAATAAAATGTTCCTTTTTATAGTAGACAGTTAAAATAAAAAACTGTTTCTATAATGGGCATTTTATTTTTTTATTAAGTCCGTTAAAATAACTCTTAATTGTTATTTATTTCTAAAATATGTTAAAATATTATATAATTTATATACAGAATATAAACTATTGTTTCATGCTTGCCTTGGTTTAATTACATATCTTTTAATATAAACAATGAAGGCTGTAATCCATTTTTATTTCCAATGGTAACATGGGGAAAGTTTTTTGAAGAAAATAATAAAATTATTATGGAGGTAATGCAATGAACAAACAAAATCATATGTCCTACTTTGGAGTTGGTCCTATCTATGTTATTGTGACATTTATATTGACAGCTATTGCAGTTTATATAGGGAAGATGCAATATTTTTCAATTGGAAAAATACAAATAATGAAAATTCCATTATTTATCTTAGGAATTGTATTAATTGTTTTAGGAATTGTTTTATGGGTACAAGCAGTTATTATATCAAGAATAGATAAAAATATTACTGAAAATAAACTTCTAACAACAGGTGCTTATGCATGGGTGCGTAATCCTATATATTCAGCTTTTACAATTGTGTTTACAGGAATATTATGTGTACAAAATAATTTAATTCTTTTAGTATTACCTTTTATCTATTGGTTGTTTTTGAGCATAATTGTAAAAAAAGAAGAGACTGTATTAGAAAAAACATTTGGACAAGAATATTTGATATATAAGTCAAAGGTGAATCGTTGTATTCCTTGGTTTCCTAAAGGATAACTTCTATTTTAATATAATAAGGAAAAGCACTTATAAATAGTGATTGCAAGGAAGTAATAAAAGAATAATGAGATTTAACGAAAATTAATATAATTCCAAATTTTACGTTGATGACTCAGGGGATAATCCTGTTTATTGTCAGGGGGTGAAAAGCAGTGAAATATTGTCCTAATTGTGGTACTAAATTTTTATATAAAGAGAGATTAAAGGCTTGGAATAGACAATGTAATGAAATTCATTGCTCTAGTTGTAGTGCAGAATATAAAAAGAATAATAGAATAGCTACTGGATTAAGGGTATTTATTAGCTGCTTCATATCATCGATAATTTTAAATGAAATTAATTTAGAAATTGAAGTATATGTAATAAAGCTAGCATTAGTAGCTGTAATTGCGTTTATTTCATGCTTTATAATATTATATTTGCTTAATTTGTTCATAAAATATGAAAGAGTTAAATAGAAGCTTTTTATGTGTGACAACACAAAAATTATAAAGATATAGTAGATAAGTATACTCATAGTTAAAAATCTTTATAGAACACTTACAAAAACAGAAGCATACTATAATTATGAAATTAATATTAAGGATTAAATAATATGAGTAATAATGATAAGTATATAGATGACGGTTCTTGGTTTATATATGTTCCGAAGAATAAGATTTTTGATGGAGCAAAATGTGACTTTAGAGGTGATATAGAGAGTAATACAAGTATGATTAAGGATTATGGTCCAAAGCCTTATGTAGTTAATATTGATGAAGCTACTAAGGAAAATAATAATTTCCGTATAGCATTATGGACAGGAAATCATCTTCAAGTTACATTGATGAGTATTAAAGTGAATGATGATATAGGTGTAGAAATTCATGAAGATACTGATCAGTTTATACGTATTGAGGACGGACAAGGAATAGTCAAAATGGGAAAAAGCAAAGATAATTGGGATTTTGAAAAAAAGTTTGAAGATGATTTTGCAATAATGATACCTGCTGGTACTTGGCACAACATTATAAATACAGGTGACAAACCACTTAAAGTATACTCTATCTATGCACCACCTCATCATAAACGTGGCGTAGTTCATGTCAATAAAGAGGATGAATAAGACAAATAAATAGTATCTAGCAAATTAAAAGGCGATAAAGATTAAAAATTTATTGCCTTTTCTTATTTTACCTAATAGGTAGAGAAAATTTTAAAAATCTCTTCTAAAAACATATATTTAAAATAGTGTCCTTATTGTAGCCTTAGTAATAGTAGCAATAGGGTTACTTTTTCATATTATGTATTATAATAATGAAGGGATTGATAGAATATGAGCAAATTTTTAATTTCTGTAGGGCATACAGCAAGTGGACAGACAGGTTGCGGAGCAGTAGGGTTATTGGATGAATCAAATTGTACAAGAGAAATAGCTCCTTTGGTTGTAAAAAAGCTTCAATCTCTAGGGAATACAGCAATTAAGCTTCAGATAGACTCTGGAAGTTCTACAGATTATGTTACAAGAGTTTCTCAGGCTAATTTAGAAGGCGGAGACTATTTTGTTGAAATACATCTTAATGCAGGGGGAGGAACTGGTTGTGAAGTTTATACAACAAATGGATCATCAGCTTCAAGTTTAGCTCAAAAAGTTTCAAGCTCTATTGCAAGTAATTTAGGTATTACAAATAGAGGGTATAAAACTAGTAGTGGACTTTACGTATTAAATCATACTTCTATGGCTGCAATGCTTATTGAATGTTGCTTTGTTGACAATGAAATAGATTATAAGGCTTATAATGCAGAAATAATCGCATCAGCTATTGTTGAAGGGCTTACAGGACAGAGTACATTTTATGGCAATGGAACATGGATAGCTGATAATAATGGATGGTGGTTTAAGTATTCTGATGGAACATGGCCAACAGGATGGGCTAAGTTACCAATTGGCAATAACAATTCTAATTTAGGGTGGTTTTTATTTGATTCAAAAGGATATATGAAGACACAATGGGAAAATCCAGATGGAAACTGGTATTACCTAGGTGAAGATAATGATGGAAGAGCACGCCAAAATGAATGGGCTTATGACAGTAAGACAAGCAAGTGGTATTATTTTAATGATAATTGTGCTATGGTACAGTCTAAATGGATAAAATATAAAAATGAATGGTATTATCTAAATAGGGATGGGTCTATGGCAACAGGTTGGCTTCAAGATGGAAATAAATTATACCTTCTTTACAGTAATGGTGTTATGGCTCATGATACTGTGCTTTATGGATATAAATTTGATTATGATGGAGTTGCAGCAAAAGTATGATGAATGTTAAGAAATTTTAGAAGTTGGTATGGAACTTGTGAGCGATATTACAAATAAAATATTTAATAGTGTATTTATATGTTCCCAAGACTTAGATTTTGGGAATTTTTTTCGAATATTAGGAAATTATAATCATAATATAATTAACATATACTAATGATTTTTTATAAAAAAGTATTTACTTAACCGTTAGAGAGTATAAATATATAGAGGTTATTTTAGCGATAATTAAGGAGATGAAATTATTTGGTCAGGAGTAATGAATATATACCACCAATTAATCCCAAATATGAAGAAAGATTAAAAATGTTAAAAATTGCATTAGAAGAAGTAAACCGTCCTGAAGATTTTGATAATTTAGTAGAGTTACTTGCTCCTCCTATAGATATTACCAACATTAATTCAACAGGAAAGTGTAAAGGAATTAAGGTGGGAATAATAGGTGGTGGAGTAGCTGGCCTAGCTTCTGCCTTTGAATTAAGAAAGCTTGGATTTAATATTACAATATTTGAAACTGAATATAGTAGAATTGGAGGTAGGATTTATACTTATTATTTTGATAAACGTAAAAAGTTATATGGTGAACTTGGAGCTATGAGAATACCCATAAGTCATGAAACCGTATGGCACTATATAGATCTCTTTAATTTAAAAACAAGACCATTTATTCAGAATGATGAAAATACGTTTATTTATGTTAGAAATAAACGAGCAAGAAATGATTTAGAAGGAAAAAGTGTTATGGAAAAAATATATCCAGAATTTAATTTAACACCAGAAGAAAGAAGAACACCTTGGCAAGAGATGCTTAAATATACACTATCAAGGAATCTTTTAAAGATAAGTCCGTCTATAAGAAAAGAATTGATAGAGATTAAAGAAAACTATAATCGTATACTTGAATATTTTGATAGTTTAAATATTAGAGAAGTATTTGAAGAAATGGGATTAAGTAAAGGTGCAATTGATATGCTCTCAGGAGTTAATTCTTTTTTGGGCAATTTTTACTACAATAGTTATTTTGAAAATCTTCAAGATGAGTATACAGTGAATTATGCTTATAGATATGAGATAGTAAATGGATATGTGAAAATACCACTAGCATTTTATAATTCTTTGATGGAAAAAGATCCAAAAGAATATTCTAATATAAAGGCAGAAGATTTAGGAAAAGTTTTTTTGAAAAATGGAAAAACAGTTATTGGAATATATAAATCAGATAAAAATAATAAGGTAGTTCTTAGATATAAAGATGAGAGAACGTTAGAAGTTAAAAATGAAGAATTCGATTTTGTAATTTGTACTATTCCATTTTCAAGTCTTCGTAATGTGGAAATATATCCTATGTTTAGTAATGAAAAAATGCAAGCAATAAAAGAACTTAACTATGCATCAATTCAAAAGACAGCATTTGTATGTAAGGAAAGGTTTTGGCAACGTGGAGGACCTCATGAAAAGATAATTGGTGGAGGATCCTATACAGATGAAGTTGTTGGAAGTATATGGTATCCGTTTTATGATGATAGTAGAAAGATAGAAAATAGAAAGAAATTTAATAAAAAGAAAAATTATCGTAATAATAGAGGAATTTTATTATCATCCTATAACTTGAATCAAGATGCTATTCGTTTAGGTAATTTAGAAGAAAGCAGACGTTTTGAATTAATAAAGCGACAAGTTGAAAATGTTCATGGCTTACAAGAAGGGGAATTAGATAGCATAGTAGAAGATTATAAAACTGTTCTTTGGGATAAAGAAAAGGGGTTTTATGGAGGTGTTTGTTATAATAAGCCAGGCCAGCAAAAACTTTTTTTGTATGCATCAGCTAAACCAGAATATGATAATAGAGTATATTTTGCTGGAGAGCATGTTTCAGTTAGTCACGGATGGGTACAAGGGGCTTTAAGTAGTGCTATGAAAGCAGCTAATGATATAGCTGAATATTGTAAAGTTATGAGTTCTAATTCTATGAAGTAAAACTTACTTTACACTGACGTTGATATCCATTTTAATATCAGTATAAAAATTTTAGCATCCCAATTATAAAAATTACATTGAAAGTAAGTAAACAGACAGGCTATTAAACCTGTCTTTTATTAATTAATTTTTTATCAAAGAAAATTAAGACTATTATGCTTAATATTATTAGAAAGATTAAAAATAAGGCGGTATGAAGAAAAAATTCTTTTGGAAGTATATCGATAATGGGATCTATGGAAGAATCAAACACCCAGTAATCATTTCTAAAAAATATTTTATGAAATAGAACAAAACAAGCATCAAAACTTATGGCAAAAGCTATTAGAATTGATGTTAAAGTAAATATTAGTATAGAAGATGTGACTTTTAAAAAATAATAATTTTTATATCTTATATTGATAGTTAAGCCTATAAGACTTATAATGCCAGTCAATGCAAGTAAAATATCTATGTATTTAAAAATTCCTTTTACATCTTTAAAATGAATCTGTGCGAATCTTGAGTAAGCAATAGATGGAAGTTGAAATTCTTGACTATTAAAACTTAGTAAATAATTAATAATGTAATTATAATTTTTTATAATCTCATCTTTACTGTAATTTGACTGTTCAGATATATTTAAATATTCAATATCAAAATAGTATAGAGGTTTGAATATTAGGGTAATTTTCACAGAAATAAAAATAATAAAAAGGCTTAAAGTTAATGAAAATAGTATATGCATATATTTATGGTGTTTTTTGTTTTTGTAATTCATTTTTAACCTCCACGTAT
>ULRM01005101.1_pt1 | contig 41882 bp, 60 predicted proteins | sample 1955551 | NCBI WGS metagenome assembly ULRM01 (sample SAMEA4835686, study PRJEB28245) | human gut metagenome | biome: gut microbiome; material: fecal sample | place: Denmark | collected 2008
CGCGTGACTGAGCGATAAACCACGCGCCAAAGGATCAGAATCAGTGCGCAAAGTGAAACCATCCCCAGCAATAACAGGCTGTATTGCCCGCGTGCACTGGCTTTTTCCAGATGTGCCAGTCCATGCTGATTGCGCAGCTCAATGGTGTCGACCAGCTGACTGACTTCGCTACTAAACTGCGCGAACTGGGCGATATTATTTTGGGCGAGAGTTTGCAGGTGATTGCTGATTTCACTGTCCTGCTGGAACAGCGCCAACAGATCGCTATATTGGCTAACGGTAGTTAACGTTGTTGCGACCTGCGCACGAACACCCGGATCTTCAATGCGTATTTGCCGACGTTGCAGAATTTTCACCGCATTATTGAGCTGCTTTTCCAGCGTTGGCGCATTTTTCTGGATCTGCTCCAGCCCCAGATTCATCACCATTTGCTGCACCCGCAGGGCGCTAAGGCGCAGTTCATTCATCTGGTTAACATACTCAAGATCGATATCAATCAGCCGATCGAGTGCACTTTCTGCGGCCTGACGCTGATCTTGTTCGATCAAATCGTAAATCCCGGCCTGGGTCGCTCCGGCGGAGGTTGCCGCATTATTCGCCTGACCTTGCGCCAGGCGTGCGATCTCATCGGCGGCAGCGACTATCTGCTGACTGAGTTGCTGTTGTTGCTGGCGCAGTTGCAAACGCTGCCCCACCAGTTCCCCTTGCTGACGTAACGAACGGGAGATCTCCTGCTCCTGTTGTTCAATAGCGGTGGTATCAAAACCTTGTTCCCGTAACGCTTGCAGCAACGCATTAATCTTCAGGCTTTGTGCGGTGAGCATTCGCCCCTGCGCCTGCCACATCTTTTCGTTATCGGCACTGGTCAGGTTCTGCGCGGCGAAAAGTTCCCAGGCGCTGGCTTCGCTCAACTGGCGCGCCATATTCATGGTAGGAATCAATGCCTGAGTATTGTCTTTTTCCACCTGGCTGATAAAGCGCAGGTTGTACCATCCCACCAGGGTACTGGTCAGGGTTAACAGCGCCATCAGGGCAAAGCCCATCCAGAGTCTTCGGGTCAGGGTTAAATTCACGGTCGGTGCACTTTAGGTGAATAAGTTGTATATTTGAAATCTCTTTTATTATCAATGAATTAATGTAAGCAGGTCATTATTGGTCAAAATAAAATCATTTGTCGATTTCAATTTTGTCCCATTCCCGTCCACGGCTGTCCCTATACCGCGCCGCCATTGAATCTGATTTATGCCCGAGAAGACGTTGAGCAAACTTATCGCCAATCTGGTTCCGGTATAGCCTCGCTGACAGGCTACGCAGTTCATGGAATGTTGGCGGGTTTCCATCAAATGAGAGTCCAGATGCATTTCTCGCCTTTGTAAAATACTTTGATACTGTTTTCGGGGAAAGCGGATCGTGATGCTTTGATGCGATTATAGTTTCACTGCTGCTGGCCTCCCTGCATTTCTGTAGTGTATCAGCCAATGAGATATTGAGCGCGTCAATCGTTAGCATTAGCGGAATGGCGAGTTTAGCCCCTGTTTTACTCTGTTCAATGTGAAGATGGTTGTCGTTTATGTCTGACCATTTCATTCTGCACAAATCGCCGACTCTCTGCCCTGTAACGACGGCCAAATCCATCGCCAGCCTTAGCCAGATAGGGAGAGGTTCGGCTGCATGGTAAATCTCGACATACTCATTAGCTGTCAGCCTTGAGCGCCTTACTTCTGACTTTGCTGTACGGGTTGCTGTTACCGGATTCGTTGCCACATGCCCCTCGGCTATTGCTTCACGAAAAACGTCAACAAGGGTTGACCTGATTAATTTTGCGGAAGCTGCTTTACCTTCTGCTACGTAGGTGTTTAGCATTGCTGCCACTTCTTTCGTTGATATGTCAGTGAGCGGTTTGTCCGGCAATTTTCTTCGGATTGCCCTGATTTTGCTGGCGTAGTCGAGTAGAGTTTTCGGCCTGATCCCCCTTTCGGTGAGGATTCTTTCATATCGGTCAAGCCACACATGAAGAGTGATTGCGTCACCGCCTTTAATTCTGTCTATCAGTGATTTGCGTCCGCTGTCTGAGAGTAACTCAATGTTGGCCTGTATAGCTTCAGTGATTGCTATCCTCCTGTCTCGGCCTAATCCAAACTCTTTACCCGTCCTTGGGTCCCTGTAGCAGTAATATCCATTGTTTCTTATATAAAGGTTAGGAGGTAAATCCCGGCGCTCATGACTTCGCCTTCTTCCCATTTCTGATCCTCTTCAAAAGGCTACCTGTTACTGGTCGATTTAAGTCAACCTTTACCGCTGATTCGTGGAACAGATACTCTCTTCCATCCTTAACCGGAGGAGGGAATATCCTGCACTCGCGTACCCATCGACGAACTGTTTCAAGGCTTCTTGGGCGCCGCTGGCGTGCGTTCCACTCCTGAAGTGTTAAGTACATCGCAAAGTCTCCGCAATTACACGCAAGAAAAAACCGCCATCAGGCGGCTTGGTGTTCTTTCAGTTCTTCAATTCGAATATTGGTTACGTCTGCATGCGCTATCTGCGCCCATATCATCCAGTGGTTATAGCAGTCGTTGATGTCCTCTGCTTCGATAACCCTGTCGAATGGCTCTCCATTCCATTCACCTGTGACTCGGAAGTGCATTTATCATCTCCATAAAACAAAACTCGCCGTAGCGAGTTCAGATAAAAGAAATCCCCGCGAGTTCGAGGATTGTTATTCATTGCCGATATTCACCTTTATCGCGAACACCTTTACCGGTTTATCTCCTTTGCATAGCACGTAATTTTTTCAGATGGTTCTCCTGTTCTGTTTCAGCCAGGATCTGGTGATATTCTCTGTGATCAATGTGTTCGAATAAATTATTGAATTTTCTGATGCACACTTTTCCAGGATAGCCATCCATCCTCTTGAAGAATACTGAGTGATCAGTACTACGAATGATTTTTACTGGATAGCCAGCGCTATCGGTGTATATCTGACCACGTTGAATCAGAGAGAACATTCGTTTATCCCCAGATAAAAATATAGCAATACCAATTACATAAAATACTTCAGGCCAAGCATCATTTCACCCCTGCGGCGGTTCTGGTAGAGGCATCCAGAACAAGGCGTTCCCTAACCAGGATAAAGTGCCGTCGCTCAACTCCACGTATTCCCCTTGCACCTGTCCTGCCATATACTCACCGTGCTTTGAATAAATTAAAATCCAATCATCTTGAGCGGGCATTTGCTCACTACAGCTTATCCAACCATCCGGAGTTACCGGAGTTGGTCCATCGAATTCAGGCATGTCAGGACCTTTTCTGATAGCTTTAGCCAGCTCCAGCGGGTCATCGTAAAGCCAGTCGCCAGTTTGTGGGTGATTTGCTTCTGCAAGCTGCGCAGCCCATTCAAGACCATCTTTTTGACCTTGGAGATAATCAAGCGGCAACTCTTCATGATTACTTGCAGGTTCGGCACTATGAAGCATGGCAGCGCGGCAGGCGTTCCAGCCTCTCACCTCTGCAATAGCGGCAACAGCATCAACCGCGTACATGCTAAGAGGGTTCGGCATTGGTTTTTCTTCCGGCACTACTGGCGCTGGAGGGGCGGCGTATACTTCAATTGTCCCATTATCAATCGGCCACTCCCCATCCTTGATGTAGTCACTTGTGCCATCGACCTGCTGTTCTGCAATGTGGAAAGCACCTATTGGTTTTGCTTCCAGTGATGCCAGTGCAATCCGTGCCAGCTCACGCACAACTTCCGGCGGCGCGTAACGGTCATTCAGGTCATCCCACAGGCGTAGCATGTTATCGCTACCAGGGTGAACATCCTCGTGAGTTCCGGCAAGCGCACTAATAACCTCATCGGCTGCCTCAATAATTTTCAGAGCTTGTTCTCTGGTAATAGTGGTCATTTGTTATGCCTCAATACACGAAATCTGTTTTAAATTCATGGTTACATTCTGGACAGCATGTTTCGTAACCTTTTATTTCTTCACATGCCTGTTTAGCTCCAGAAAACTCCCAGAAATCAGCGTCACAAAGCAGATCGAAATTGTGACCGCATTTGGGGCATTCGGTATCAAGTGACAGATTCCAGTAAGCAGTGGTGTTTTTATCCATATCAGTCTCCTTTGCCCGCTGCTTTCTCCTGCTCTTTAGCAAGCTGCTCCGCTTCTCTGAAATCCCAGTCAACTCGACGTGCTATATCAATTGCAGAACGCACGGTCCGTTCAATTAGCGTATCCAGATTATCGATTGTCATTGCCATATCTGGATTGCGAGATAAAATCTCCGCCCTCTGAATCTGCCAGTTGTTGCAGGTTTCAAGTAATGAGTTAGCCATATCACTCTCCTTTGATGCGAATGCCAGCGTCAGACATCATATGCAGATACTCAACTGCATCCTGAACCCATTGACCGCCAATCCCGTAATAGCGATGCGTAATGATGTCGATAGTTACTAACGGGTCTTGTTCGATTAACTTCCGCAGAAACTCTTCCAGGTCACCAGTGCAGTGCTTGATGACAGGAGTTTTCCCAGGATGGCGAACAACAAGAAACTGATTTCCGACTTCACGGACTTCGTTGCTTTCCAGTTCTGCAATGCGCTTCTCTGCGGCTTCCAGCTTCTCGCGCATATCGTCAACGTACTCGACCAGAGAACCGCCAGCAGGAATTTCGCACTCCTCGACCAGTTGGAAGTAGATATCAGCTGCGGCCCGTGTGTTGCTATGCCTAGCGTCGCCCATCTCACCTTCACGAAGAGCATCGCGTTCGGCGGTAAGATTGGCTATTTTGCTGTCTTTGCCTTCCAGCTCAACGCGCAGCTTCCCTACCGTTAGCGCAATATCCTCGTTCTCCTGATCGCGGGATTTGATGTATTGCTGGTTCCTTTCCCGTTCATCCAGCAGCGCCAAGACGGTAGCCGGATTGGCTGCGGCGATGAATTCAGCATTGGCCTGCTGTTCCATTTGGAAATCTTCATCGAAACCGCTTTCAGGATGCGCTCCTTCAATTCTGCAAATGGGAAGATATCCAACAACTTCACGATGAATTAGCGCATCACCAGCATCAAATCTCTCCTCTCCATATTCTAGCGACCACACACCACTCGTTGCTTTCTCTGCCTTTTCACGCAGTGCCTGATAATCAATCTGGCTCACTGGTTGCCCCCTGCTTTTCTGCCTTCAACACCATGCGAGAACCATCATCCAGCTCCCACGCGATCTCACCACCTTCAGCCATGACCAGTCGCCACACCAATTGAGCAGCCTCATTGGTAACATCACGACCTGGATCATTGCCAACGCGCATACGTCCACCTTCAACATCGCGCATTTTTGCCAGCATGATAGTTTTTGATAGCGGTGAAAAACCAAGCTGTAGTCGTGCTGAATTACTCACTGGTTGCCTCCTTTGCGCAACATCGCATTCAGATATTTGTTTTGATTTACTGATGGAAAAGAATTTCTCTTAAGCAATTCCTCTCTCGATGGCATTGGCTTTACGCGTTGGCGAATAATCATTTCTGCTGGAAGAATGCCGGGATTGTATGCAAGTCCTCTCATGGTAAATTCCTCTTTGTTAATTTATTCGTATGCCTGTTCTCTCTTCATCGAGTTTTTTTAGCTTGTATCGCATAGCTCTTACTGAATAAATTGAGCGGCAGGTTGCAATTGCTATTTCTTCTGCGGAGAACTTACCGAAAAGTGATACTTCGGCTCTTGTCCATCGTCTTCCACGAAGTCGGCTAACAATGTCAGCGCCAATCCTTGTTGCTTTCGCCATTACTGCTTTTTCAGTCCTTTCCAGTTTTTCAGCGATAACTTCAACTGGCATTGTCGCCGCCACTTCGCGCAAGAAATCGACTTCCCATTTCTCCCATGGAGTCTTTTTCATAGGCGATACAATTATTTGATAAGAAGTGAAGGTTTCCCAACTTTGAGTTGAGCACCGGGGATATTTATTCCTGCTTTTAGTTGGTGTTTGATTGCCAGTTTGTCGGCTTTAATTGTCGTTTCAAACTCAACGTATTCAGGAGGAATGGCGCTTGAGTCGATGATTTCTACAGTTTCTGACGGTTTGCGGATTGTTACCTGGTGAATACCTGCTCGAATCTTTTTCTTGCCAACCATTTCAAGCGATGACGCTATATACGCCATAATGCTGTCAATCTTATTTTGAATTACTGCGGCTCGCTCATTTAGTGACTTTGCCTCTTCCTTGAGGCGTTCAGCATAACCAGATTCATTTTTAATAATGGCGAGAAGTTGCTCTATTTTATCGGTAAATTCTCCTTCCATGCCTTCTATTGTGTCAGCAATCATCTCTGGCTCTAAATCTGAATCCATCAATTTTGCGTATTCATTGGCAATTTCATACAGTTTGCTCACTGGCAACCTCCAGTTTCGCTTTGCATTCTGCGTAAATGGCTTGTACGTTCTGCTGCAATTTCATTCCAGCTGTCAGGCGATATGCTTCTGCAAAATATCGCTTCAAATCATCCATGTTTTCTGCCTGAGCCATTTCATCACAAAGAAGTTGTGCTTTATCCATTATTTCCTGCTGGCGTTTCCGTTCATCTTCGCGTATATCTTCCTCTGATTTGTGCGGCATAACTGGTTCAGTCCATACACCTTCTTCTTCATTTAATACGTGAATAGCACTATCAAGACGTGATGCTTTAGGCCAGTATTTGCTGGCGCGTTTAACTATTGTTTTACGTGCCATCTCTTCCCAGAATGTCTTCCACGGTCCATTCTTTGCCTTGCTCGTTGCTTCCACAGCTTTAATTTCTGCCAGACTCATTTCTTCAGTCAGGTAGTCACCATCTGCTGTTTTAACCGTGCAATAACCACCAACAATAGAGCCTCGCTCACCAAATGCGGTGTATTTGTGGGTTGGCGCTGAATCAAGGCCGTTTGATTCATAGGTGTCGTTTGAGTACACCAGTTTACATTGCCCCCACTTAATTGATCCTGTCGACTGTGCAAGGTGAAGTAATCCCATATAGCTGATATCAAGGCAAACCATGCCGTCGCGCGGAACTAGATAAGCAAGTTTGCTGGCCGGGTTTAAGGTGATGCCGATCGCCGCAACATTGATGATGGCGTTCTGTGCGCTGGTTGGATTTGCCAGTGCCGTTTTAGCCAGGTAATCATTTTTCTGGAAATACTGAATTGCAAACTGGCTTTCCTTAGCCCATGTCACCGTCTGTTCAGTCAATGCTCCGCAGAATAACTGCTCTTGCTGTTTAACGAATTCAACGATATTGCTCATGCTGCTTCTCCAAAAATGTGTCTGCGTTTGAATATTGCGAAGGCATATTCAGCCTTAACTCTTTCGGTTATTGCATCCCAGAACCATTCAGCGGCTTTTTCCTGATAGTTACAGTCATCATCTTCCAGCCAGTCGATAGCGTCCTTAGTGTGTTCATCTGGTTTATATGAGCGAAGCATTTCGCTTATTGGGTCGCAACGTTTGCAGAGGCGATCAACTTCACTGTTGATTCGCTCGTAATCTTCATCAGTAAAACTTGCGATTATTTGCGATATTTCACGCTTATCATTCAGAGTCAGAATCATCATCTTTCTCCTGTTCTTTGTGCTGATTGAGCATTTTGTTCATCTGACGAATGAATTCTTCGTCTGACCAGTTATCCGTAAAACTCATGGACGGCCTTGTTGTTTCAAAATATCCCAAAGCTTTTCGAGCAAACTTTTCATTCTTGGTTGTTTAAAGTCTGCTCCGGTTAAAATATTTTTTCGTGAATGCTGCACCGATAAAATCGGGTTGAAAGGGCGAACCGATGCCGCCCCTGCAATAGCGAACTGTTGCATAGGATGCTCCTTCTGTTTGATTGCATAACGAAAACGCCTCGAGTGAAGCGTTATTGGTATGCGGTAAAGCCGCGCTCAGGCGGCTTTGATAGTCATATCATCTGAATCAAATATTCCAGATGTGTCGATATCGGTAATTCTTATTCCTTCACTACCATCCATTGGAGGCCATCCTTCCTGACCATTTCCATCATTCCAGTCGAACTCACACACAACACCATATGCATTTAAGTCGCTTGAAATTGCTATAAGCAGAGCATGTTGCGCCAGCATGATTAATACAGCATTTAATACAGAGCCGTGTTTATTGAGTCGGTATTCAGAGTCTGACCAGAAATTATTAATCTGGTGAAGTTTTTCCTCTGTCATTACGTCATGGTCGATTTCAATTTCTATTGATGCTTTCCAGTCGTAATCAATGATGTATTTTTTGATGTTTGACATCTGTTTATATCCTCACAGATAAAAAATCGCCCTCACACTGGAGGGCAAAGAAGATTTCCAATAATCAGAACAAGTCGGCTCCTGTTTAGTTACGAGCGACATTGCTCCGTGTATTCACTCGTTGGAATGAATACACAGTGCAGTGTTTATTCTGTTGTTTATGCCAAAAATAAAGGCCACCATCAGGCAGCCTTGTTGTTCTGTTTACCAGGTTCTCTGGCAATCATTGCCGTAGTTCGTATTGCCCACACCATTGATTCTTATCAATAGTCGTAGTCATACGGATAGTCCTGGTATTGTTCCATCACATCCTGAGGATGCTCTTCGAACTCTTCAAATTCTTCTTCCATATCTCACCTCAAATAAGTGGTTTGCTGCCTAATTTCATTTTCTGGCGACCAACACAAGTCACACCCATTTCACTGCGTGGCTTGCTGTACCATGTGCGCTGATTCTTGCGCTCAATACGTTGCAGGTTGCTTTCAATCTGTTCGTGGTATTCAGCCAGCACCGTAAGGTCTATCGGATTCAGTGCGCTTTCTACTCGTGATTTCAGTTTGCGATTCAGCGAGAGAATAGGGCGATTAACTGGTTTTGCGCTTACCCCAACCAACAGGGGATTTGCTGCTTTCCATTGAGCCTGTTTCTCTGCGCGACGTTCGCGGCGGCGTGTTTGTGCATCCATCTGGATTCTCCTGTCAGTTAGCTTTGAGTAACGCGCCGTGATGCTTATCTCCACGGTTGCTGTCTTGCAGCTGCATTTCGCGCTACTCAAAGCTTTCTGCTTTGAATGCTGCCTTTCTTCAGGGCTAAATTTTTAAGAGCCTCACCTTCAATGGTGGTTAGTGCGTCCTGCTGATGGCTTAAAATTACAAGAAAGATTGTATGTTGTAAACAAGAAATATTGTAAAAAAGGGCGTGAAAAACAAATTCCATTGTTTTTAAACGGAAAATAGTTTGTTTTTTGGTTGTCGAAATCGAGGTGAGGATTACTGGTTGCAGGTTCCGACTACATCACCAACAAAGGATTTGGTCGATGTAAGTTGTTGCATGCCTGGGATGTTCATTACTTTGGAGTAAAGAGCTTTTTTGTCTGTAGTGATTGACCAGGTTTCAACGGTTATTCCTCCTCCAGACTGGTATTTTCCTACCATAGTGTTCGATGACAAAGCAGTGTATTTCATCTCTGGATAGACGCCAGAAACTGATTCATAAACTGATGATTTATCGCCATTTATTGTTACGTGGAAAACGGAATCTTCCGTGCTGTCTTTTGTAAACTCGTAACGATCGCCATTCATTGCCCCGTACCCGTGCAGGTTTGTGACAATCCAGCATTCAGAATTGGCGGTGGCAGTTAAGAGTATTGAGAGTAGCGCCGCAATCCTAATCATACGAATTTGACCCTCGCCTCTACGACAACACCGATAATCTTGCAGTTCCCGTTGATGGGAGTCATAGGCCATGAAGGATTCAGGCCTTTCAGGTACTTCTGACCGCCATCTATAACCAGTTTCTTGAATGTTGCTTCGTTCGCGTCAGTCAGTTTGGCTACAACAAGGCTTCCATTCACTGGCTCGCGTCCAGTATCTACTAACACCATATGACCTTCAGGGATGCTTTGACCTACAGGTGAAGTCATGGAATCACCTTCAACCTTCAGCCAGAATCCATCGCCTAATAAGTTAACGTCACTGTCATACCATTCATCAATGTCCTTGATATCGTAGGGTTCACAAGCTTCACACCACGAACCAGCTCTAACCATGCTAATCAATGGATATTTCCCTTTGGGCTCAACGTGCCCAACAAATCTAACATTCGAATCAGAGGTGCCATTGAGCAGCCAGTCAACACTTACGCCAAGAGCTGACGCAAGTTCTGGTAAAAAGCGTGGTCGCTTAGTTTTACCGTTTTCGAGCTGCTCTATAGACTGCTGGGTAGTCCCCACCTTTTGAGCAAGTTCAGCTTGGTTAAGTCCAAGCTGAATTCTTTTGCTTTTTACCCTGGAAGAAATACTCATAAGCCACCTCTGTTATTTACCCCCCCCCCAATCTTCACAAGAAAAACTGTATTTGACAAACAAGATACATTGTATAAAAATACAAGAAAGTTTGTTGATGGAGGCGATATGCAAACTCTTTCTGAACGCCTCAAGAAGAGGCGAATTGCGTTAAAAATGACGCAAACCGAACTGGCAACCAAAGCCGGTGTTAAACAGCAATCAATTCAACTGATTGAAGCTGGAGTAACCAAGCGACCGCGCTTCTTGTTTGAGATTGCTATGGCGCTTAACTGTGATCCGGTTTGGTTACAGTACGGAACTAAACGCGGTAAAGCCGCTTAAGACATTCCCGCTCTTACACATCCCAGCCCTGAAAAAGGGCATTACCAGAAACAAATCTCTATGGTTTTGCGTTTCTTTGCGAAGCCAACTCTATCTAATCATTAAGGAAATTATCTATGGGTACTATTGCAACTAAAAGCAAGAAAGCGGCTCGCATCGAGTCGGCCTTGCTGAACAAACTGGCACTGATGGGGCAGAAGACATTCGCTCGAGCAATGGGGGTTCCTGAATATCAGGTAAGCCGATGGAAGAATGGTTTCTTCTCGCAGGTAAGCATGATGCTTGCTGTTCTGGAATACGGAATCGAAGACGATGAAATGGCTGAATTGACTAAGCAGCTTGCCGATTACCTGACAAAAGAAAAAGCCCCGAAGAACGGCGAATTCTTCGAGGCCTGATGTAGAAAGACTGGATCAATCCACAGGAGTAATTATGACAAAACAACTCAGTCCTTACCAGGACAAAATTCACAAACACATACTACGTGATCGCTTCCTGTCCAGCTTCAAGCAGCCTGGTCGATTCCGGGCTGAGTTGGAAAAAGTGAAGCTGATGCAGAAGGAGAAAGGTCATGAGTAACATATCTAATCTAGCCGAAGCCAGAGAGGCCAGAAGGCTACAACAACCGCATCAAAGCAGCGGTAAGGGGTATGCCTTGCTGCACCGTAAAATTATGGATGTGCCGTTTTACAAGGACGCAGAAGCAGCGCATCTGTGGGTTCACTTAATCCTCAAAGCAAAGCATACGCCTGAGTATGTAATGACTGACGCAGGAGAAATTCTGGTAGGCAGAGGGAAGCTACTTGGCGGTAGAAACTCTCTGGCGTTTGAAACAGGACTCAAACCAGATCGCGTTCAGTACCTGCTTAGAAAGTTCAAAAAACTCGGCATGATTGACTGGGTTTCACACGGTAAATTCTCAGTTTTCTCGGTAGAGAAATATGACGATTATCAGTCAAATTTTGTACCAGCAGATTACCAGCAAATTACCACCTCAAAGCCAGCAATACCAATGCCTGCAAGCAATACTGTACCAGCAGATTACCAGCAAATTACCACAGATAAAGAATATAATAATATTATCTCTAATACTGACGTATTAGAGAGTACCGCAGCAGACAAAAAGTCTGACAAGAAAAAACCTTCCGTCAGCTGTCAGGATGTTGTCGATGCTTACCACGAAATCCTTCCTGAAGCGCCAAGAATCCGCGCACTGAATGACAAGCGTAAAAACCAGATCCGAACGTTCTGGCGCAAAGCCGGAGTGATAACCCGCCAGCTTGACGGGCATGGGTTCACGATGCAGGACTGGAGAAATTATTTGAGCTACGTAGGCGAAAATTGCCGATGGATGTTCGAAGAGCGTCCAAACCATCAACGCGGAACCGTCTGGCACAAAAAGGGATTTGATTTCCTGCTTAACGATAATACCTACCTGAAAGTTCGTGAGGGTGAACACGATGACCGATAATTTTTATGCGCCGCCCCATAGCATCGAGGCAGAGCAGGCGGTGATTGGTGGATTGCTTCTGGATGATGACAGCAGTGAGCGCGTCCGGAAAGTCCTGGCGATGCTGAAGCCTGATTCATTTTACAGCCGACCACACAAAATCATTTTCGAAGAAATAACCAGAATGCACCGTGAGCAAAAGCCAGTAGATGGCCTGACGCTTTTCGATGAACTGGAGCGTAAATCGTTAACGGTGTCTGTTGGCGGTTTTGCTTATATCGCTGAGATCGCAAAGAACACGCCAAGCGCAGCAAACATCGTTGCCTATGCAATGCAGGTTCGTGAAACCGCAATGGAACGCTACGCCATCAACCGCATGACTGAAGCGACGGAATTGCTCTATTCCCGCAACGGAATGACTGCAACGCAGAAGTACGAAGCTATTCAGTCGATTTTCACGCAACTGACAGACCATGCAAAAACCGGATCGCGTCGCGGCCTTCGCTCATTTGGTGAGGTCATGGAAGACTGGGTTAGCGACCTTGAGAAGCGATTTGACCCGTCAGGCGAACAACGAGGAATGAGCACAGGGATCCCATCGCTGGACAGGATGCTGTCACCGAAAGGCCTGGTGAAAGGCTCTCTGTTTGTCATTGGCGCTCGCCCTAAGATGGGGAAAACGACGCTATACAGCCAGATGGCAATCAACTGCGCAGTGCATGAGAAAAAGCCCGCTCTGATGTTCAGCCTTGAAATGCCCGGTGACCAGATACTGGAAAAACTGGTAGGACAGAAGTCAGGTGTTAACCCGAATATTTTTTACCTTCCGGCGACAAATGACGCTGATGACGGCTATCAGGGTGATTACGATGGTGACTTCAACAGGGCGATCGAAACAGCCAATCGCTTGAGTGAAATCGACCTGCTTTACATCGACGACACGCCGGGATTATCTCTGTCTCAAATCGTCAGCGAAAGCCGTCGAATCAAGCGAGAAAAAGGATGTGTTGGCATGATTCTGGTCGATTACCTGACACTAATGACCGCTGAAAAGGCCGATCGCAACGACCTTGCTTACGGCATGATCACCAAAGGACTGAAGAACCTTGCCAAAGAGCTTGATTGCGTTGTTGTGCTTCTGACACAGCTTAACCGCGCACTGGAAAGCCGAACCAATAAACGCCCATTGCCAAGTGACTCACGAGATACAGGGCAGATTGAACAGGATTGCGATTATTGGGTGGGGATCCATCGTGAAGGTGCTTTTGATGACAGTGTTCCACCTGGTGAAACCGAACTAATCCTTCGCCTCAATCGTCATGGCAATACCGGCACGGTGTATTGCATTCAGGCAAATGGCGCTATTTATGACACAGACCAACAGTCTGCTGAAATGCGCCGCCGTGAACGCGAGGAACCGCAGTCCAAGAAGAAAGGAGGATTCTGATGACCATCTACATCACTGAGCTAATAACAGGCCTGCTGGTAATCGCAGGCCTTTTTATTTGGGGGAGAGTAAATCGTGGCTGAGTTTATGCTCGTCGCATTCAAATGCGTTGGCGTTGGATGGATTCTTCTGACGTTTTTTATTGTTCTGCATAGCTACATTCGTCTTGTGAATGACGGTAAAGACCCATGGTATACGTTGTTTGGCGCTGCATTTGTCTGGGTGATTATCGGTGTTATGCCTGTTGTCGTAGCAAAAATGGCGTGGCGTTTTGTGAGTTGAACTGAGGGTAAGTATCGATGGACGAATCAAGAAAGCAGTTTGAAGAAAGTTGGTTGCGACGTGGAGGCGAATCATCAGACCTTATCCGTTACCCTGAAAATCACCATGAAATTGGCAGTGGTGATATTGGTGGTCAATACGTGATGGACGATGTTCAAGGCCACTGGAAAACGTGGCAGGCATCGCGAGCAGCTATTGAAATTGAGTTGCCTGTATGGTTTGTCAGTGATGCTATTGCTGTGTACGACCGTGACGATATCGATGAATCCATCCGCGCCGCTGGAATCAAAGTGAAGGAGTGAGTATGAGTCGACGAAGTAGCTTTTTGGGGTTTGTAATATTCCTGTTCTGCACTGGTTACATCGTAATCTGGTCAATTTCGAACATTGACCGTGGCGGGGAATATCTCATTGTAATGTTCTTTCCTTTGTTTCTTGGGTGGTACGCCGCAAGGTTGCTGGAAGAATGGGGTTACAGGCATAAAAAATAAAGGAGTATTCAGTGAAGCAAACAATCTTCCTCCGAACTAAGCAACAACAGCAAGCTGCAATAAATGCCATCCTCGCAACACCACTCGATAAAGACAAGCCAGTCACAATCCGCATTACTGACTACAAGCGCAACCTTGACCAGAACGCAAAATTTCACGCGATGCTGGCGGATATCGCACGTCAGGTTCAATGGTGCGATAAATGGTTAAAACCAGAACAATGGAAGGTTTTGTTGATAAGCGGTCATGCAGTGGCGACAAAGCAGGAAGCTGATGTTTTGCCCGGGCTTGAAGGCGAATACGTCAACATTCGTGAGAGCAGCGCACAGATGAGCGTGAAGCGTATGGCAAGTCTGATTGAGTACACGACAGCATGGGCTATTGGTAAGGGTGTCAGATTTACCGACAGGAGGTACGAATGAGACGACAGCGACGAAGTATCACCGACATCATCTGCGAAAACTGCAAATACCTTCCAACGAAGCGCTCCAGAAATAAACGCAAGCCAATCCCAAAAGAATCTGACGTAAAAACCTTCAACTACACGGCTCACCTGTGGGATATCCGGTGGCTAAGACATCGTGCGAGGAAATGACAATGCTTTTAATTCAACCTGGATTTGGACTTAGCATCAAAAAAGGCCACATGTTTGGCGAGAAAGAGTCACAACGAAAAATGGTGTCTATCCGGTTGCCATTTATCAGTATTTATTGGCTAAACAGGGAGGCAACAAATTATTGGTATACATGCGCCAGAGCAGCATTTAACGACCCTGACTGGTTTGTGAAAAACCACCACGCAGTTCGTCAGGCAAAGAGAAAGGCCAACATGACATACATGAAGGCGTATCAAAAAGCATGGAAAGAACACCGCGATCGATACCAACAAGACATGGAAAAGCTTGAATCAGAAAACATGGAATTAAGACGAAAGCTTGGTGAAGCAAAACGAGACATTGATGCTTACAAGCGACTTTTTAATGGTGAAAGCCATGCTTAGCCCATCCCAATCCCTTCAATACCAGAAAGAAAGCGTCGAGCGGGCTTTAACGTGCGCTAACTGCGGCCAGAAGCTGCATGTGCTGGAAGTTCACGTGTGTGAGCACTGCTGCGCAGAACTGATGAGCGATCCGAATAGCTCAATGTACGAGGAAGAAGACGATGAATGAGTTAATAAATGGCAATGCCATCAAAATGACAAGCATTGAAATCGCTGAGTTGGTGGGAAGTCGTCCAGATAACGTAAAAATATCAATAGAGCGCCTTGCTAAATCTGGAGTTATTCAACTTCCTGCATTGCAGGTTTTCGAAAAAATCAATAACTTAGGACTGCGCCGTAGTGTCGAGGCTTACGTCTTCGAAGGCGAACAAGGTAAGCGCGACAGCATTATTGTCGTTGCCCAGTTGTCGCCGGAATTCACCGCTCGTCTTGTTGACCGTTGGCGAGAGCTTGAAGAAGCTGCGGTTAATATCCCCAAAACGCTACCAGAAGCGTTGCGCCTTGCTGCTGATCTTGCTGAGCAGAAAATGCAACTGGAAAACCAGCTCGCAATTGCCGCACCTAAAGTTGAGTTTGCCGATCGCGTTGGCGAGGCCAGTGGAATTTTGATTGGAAACTTTGCAAAGGTTGTTGGAATTGGTCCAAACAAACTGTTTGCGTGGATGCGCGATCACAAAATCCTTATTGCTTCAGGTTCCCGGCGCAATGTGCCAATGCAGGAATATATGGATCGCGGCTATTTCACAGTGAAAGAAACAGCAGTCAATACAAATCACGGAATACAGATATCGTTCACCACAAAAATCACCGGGCGTGGTCAACAGTGGCTGACCAGAAAGCTGCTCGATAACGGAATGCTGAAAGTAACAGGGGAGGCTGCTTAATGGCTAACCTACGCAAAGAAGCTCGCGGCAGAGAATGCCAGGTACGTATTTACGGCATATGCAATGGCAATCCTGAAACTACAGTTCTGGCACATTACCGGATGGCTGGAATTTGCGGAACTGGAATGAAGCCTGATGACCTGATCGGCGCATGGGCTTGTAGCGCGTGTCACGATGAAATCGACCGACGCACCCATAATCTCGACAACAAAGACGCCAGACTTTACCACCTCGAAGGCGTGATCAGGACGCAGGCGATACTGCTGAAGGAGGGGAAGATTAAGCCATGAACGAATATCAGTTTGTGCTTCCTTACCCGCCGTCGGTGAATACCTACTGGCGAAGACGGGGAAGCCAATACTACATCAGCGATAAAGGCCAGAAATACCGAAAAGACGTTCAGCAAATCATCCGCCAACTCAAGTTAGACATTTTCACCAAATCACGACTCCGCATCAAAGTCATCGCAGACGTTCCAGACTCCCGCCGCCGCGACCTCGATAACATCCTGAAGGGCTTACTCGACTCCCTTATCCACGCCGGGTTTGCGGAAGATGACGAGCAATTCGATGACATTCGCGTAATTCGTGGCGTGAAAGTACCAGGCGGAAGGCTTGGAATAAAAATCACCGAACTGGAGAACGCATGAACGCCACAATTCAAACGATACCAGAGCTTCTTATCCAGACACGAGGCAATCAGACCGAAGTGGCGAGGATGCTTTCCTGCGCAAGAGGAACAGTGCTCAAGTACAACCGAGACAGCAAAGGCGAGCGTCACGTAATAGTTAACGGCGTCCTGATGGTCAAACAGGGCAAGAGGGGTAGACCATGAGACTCGAAAGTGTAGCTAAATTTCATTCGCCAAAAAGCCCGATGATGAGCGACTCACCACGGGCCACGGCTTCTGACTCTCTTTCCGGTACTGATGTGATGGCTGCTATGGGGATGGCGCAATCACAAGCCGGATTTGGAATGGCTGCATTCTGTGGTAAGCACGAACTCAGCCAGAACGACAAACAAAAGGCTATCAACTATCTGATGCAATTTGCACACAAGGTATCGGGGAAATACCGTGGTGTGGCAAAGCTCGAAGGAAATACTAAGGCAAAGGTACTGCAAGTGCTCGCAACATTCGCTTATGCGGATTATTGCCGTAGTGCCGCGACGCCGGGGGCAAGATGCAGAGATTGCCACGGTACAGGCCGCGCGGTTGATATAGCAAAAACAGAGCAGTGGGGGAGAGTTGTTGAGAAAGAGTGCGGAAGATGCAAAGGTGTCGGCTATTCAAGGATGCCAGCAAGCGCCGCATATCGCGCTGTAACGATGCTAATCCCAAACCTTACTCAACCCACCTGGTCACGCACTGTTAAGCCGCTGTATGACGCTCTGGTGGTTCAATGCCACAAGGAAGAGTCAATCGCAGACAACATTTTGAACGCGGTCACACGTTAGCAGCATGATTGCCACGGATGGCAACATATTAACGGCATGATATTGACTTTTTGAATAAAGTTGGGTAAATTTGACCCAACGATGGGTTAATTCGCTCGTTGTGGTAGTGAGATAAAAAGAGGCGGCGCTTACTACCGATTCCGCCTAGTTGGTCACTTCGACGTATCGTCTGGAACTCCAACCATCGCAGGCTGAGAGGTCTGCAAAATGCAATCCCGAAACAGTTCGCAGGTAATAGTTAGAGCCTGCATAACGGTTTCGTGATTTTTTATATCTGCACAACAGGTAAGAGCATTAAAGAACTGGCAAAGAGCTTAACGGTCTGCGAAAGCATTTCTTAGTGGCACAACTGGCCGGTACAACTGAGTGCTCTTTCCGGTGTGGTGAATGCGCAGGCTGATGCGCGCAGGAGAGCTTCGGAAGAACAAGGTGCCTGTATACAAGCCGGAGATCAGCGCCGGCCACCACAGCCAAATCCACCCAGAGCAAAACCGTTGTTCATCCTTACCATTCCCTCAGTATTTTGGGCTACAACCCTCAGCCCATTTTTTAAAGCGTACTTCCACCAAGAACCAGACCTAACCAACTCATTGCTGACACTCTGTGGATACGGTTGTCTAGTGCGCTTTAAAAAAGAAAACCCAGCATCAATGGCTGGGCTTCGTGATATGAGCGGCATGTATTGTTGGCGCAATCCACGCCTGATTTGCTCATGAATGCGGTCACGAACAAACCCGTTACAAATCAACCGTAACCCGGATTTGTTCAAGCGACCATATCTATAATTCCTAATTTGAACAGATCCCCTTCTGGGGGTAAGACATGAAGATGCCAGAAAAACATGACCTGTTAGCCGCCATTCTCGCGGCAAAGGAACAAGGCATCGGGGCAATCCTTGCGTTTGCAATGGCGTACCTTCGCGGCAGATATAATGGCGGTGCGTTTACAAAAACAGTAATCGACGCAACGATGTGCGCCATTATCGCCTGGTTCATTCGTGACCTTCTCGACTTCGCCGGACTAAGTAGCAATCTCGCTTATATAACGAGCGTGTTCATCGGCTACATCGGTACTGACTCGATTGGTTCGCTTATCAAACGCTTCGCTGCTAAAAAAGCCGGAGTAGAAGATGGTGGAAATCAATAATCAACGTAAGGCGTTCCTCGATATGCTGGCGTGGTCAGAAGGAACAGATAACGGACGGCAGAAAACCAGAAATCACGGTTATGATGTTATTGTCGGTGGCGAGCTGTTCACTGATTACTCCGATCACCCCCGCAAACTTGTCACGCTAAATCCGAAACTCAAATCAACAGCCGCCGGACGTTACCAGCTTCTTTCCCGTTGGTGGGATGCCTATCGTAAGCAGCTTGGCCTGAAAGACTTCTCTCCGAAAAGCCAGGACGCTGTGGCACTGCAACAGATTAAAGAGCGTGGCGCTTTACCGATGATTGATCGCGGTGATATTCGTCAGGCTATCGACCGTTGCAGCAATATCTGGGCTTCACTGCCTGGCGCTGGTTATGGTCAGTTCGAGCATAAGGCTGACAGCCTGATTGCAAAATTCAAAGAGGCTGGCGGAACGGTCAGAGAGATTGAGGTATGAGCAGAGTCGCCGCGATTATTTATGCTCTGGTTATCTGCATCATCGTCTGCCTGTCATGGGCTGTTAATCATTACCGTGATAACGCCACCGCCTACAAAGAGCAGCGCGATAAAGCCATATCCATCATCGCTGATATGCAGAAGCGGCAACGTGATGTAGCAGAACTCGACGCCAGATACACAAAGGAGCTTGCTGATGCTAACGCGACTATCGAAAGTCTCCGTGCTGATGTTTCTGCTGGGCGTAAGCGCCTGCAAGTCGCCGCCACCTGTGCAAAGTCAACGACCGGAGCCAGCGGCATGGGCGATGGAGAAAGCCCAAGACTTACAGCAGATGCTGAACTCAATTATTACCGTCTCCGAAGTGGAATCGACAAGATAACCGCGCAGGTTAACTACCTGCAGGAGTACATCAGGACGCAATGCCTGAAATAATTTTTTTGCAAATCACAAAGTCAATTTAATGAGCCTCGCGATGCGGGGCTTTTTTATGTCCGCAGTAAACGCGCTTCACACGCGCGACTTATGAACACAGAACCTTTCAGGATGACCCTTGAGGATGCCGGTTTGGTGATCGGTGCCTTTCTGTGGGCCGGAATCCTGTGTGACAAGGTTCATCACTAAAAGGTGAACACTGATGAATTATCCAACTATCGTTAACGGCATCGATTTCCGAGATCTGATTTTTGTGGCAAACAACGATCCGGTTACAGATTCTTTTATGGTGGCAAAAGCATTTGGAAAGCTGCCGAAGAACGTAGTTCGTGACATTGAACGAACCATAGAAGCTTGCCCTCCTGAGTTTGATACAAAGCTCAACTTTGAGCTTTGCTATAAAAACAATGAGTTACAGAATGGTAAGCCGCAAAAATTCTACCGTCTCCGCAAGGATGGGTTGATGCTTTTGGTTATGTCCTACACCAAAAAAGAAGCAATGCGTATCAAAATTGCTTACATCAACGCATTCAACTGGATGTACGCCATGCTTCAGGTTGGTCATCGTCAATTTGAAGAAGAGCGAAACGCCGTAATGCTGGAGTACATGAAAGAAAAGGATGTCGCCAGCATGTCTGGCCGTCTGCTCAATCGCTGGGGAAAAATTAAGAAGCCTCAGCTAATGGCGAGAATTGAACGCCTTGAACAGCACGGGCAAACCGTAATCCCCGGACTCACTAATTAACGGCAGTACCGCGAAACAACCCAAGCCAGAAAGTGGGGGAAATAACACTGGCAGCCACTGAAAGATGAACCCCCTGCCTTATGGCAAAAAAGATTCTTTGTGGTGGCGGACTGATGGAAAGACATCGGTTATTGCAGAGACCATTCAATGAGTGGTCTCGACAATGGCTTATACCCTGCACGGGATAACTTAACTGATATCCCTTTTAACGGATAAACGGAGCCAACAATGGCAGAGATTATTCCCATGACTGAAGAACAGAAATTCCAGTTAGAGATTTACAAACTGGTCATGAACCAGAACGCAGCCGCAGAGGAAGCATTTCAATTCATTGGTACTGACGAACTGAAGCTTGAGCTATTCAAAATTCACTTCCAGTCAGGTGGCGCTAATTCGGATATCACGATCCGCACATTGGAAGCGGTGCGTAAATCGAAGGAAGCGTTAGACCTGTTCACTACCGGAGCATGATGTGAGCCGCGTAATCAATTTGGGTAAGGAGAAGAAATTCCCAATTACTCAAGAGCTATACGAGAGGCTGGAAAGCGTCATCCATGATTACGATGGTGAAATCAGTTTATGCGAGGAGATTGGCACACTCGAATTGCTGAAGCAGTCACTGATTGAAGGCGCGAAAGAGTCCTTAACCTGAAATAACGATTAAGTGAGATGAATATGGCAGCACCAAAGGGCAACCGATTTTGGGAGGCCCGCAGTAGTCATGGGCGAAATCCTAAATTCGAATCGCCTGAGGAGCTGTGGGCTGCTTGTTGTGAATACTTCGAGTGGGTGGAAGCTAACCCGCTATGGGAGATGAAGGCGTTCTCGTATCAGGGTGAAGTGATACAAGAACCTATCGCCAAGATGCGAGCGATGACCATTACCGGCCTCACTCTGTTCATTGATGTGACGCTTGAAACATGGCGCACATATCGCCTGAGAGAAGATTTATCTGAAGTCGTTACGCGAGCAGAGCAGGTCATCTACGATCAGAAATTCTCTGGCGCAGCCGCTGACCTTCTCAACGCTAACATCATCGCCCGTGATTTGGGCCTCAAAGAGCAGTCGCAAGTTGAAGACGTGACACCTGATAAGGGAGATCGCGATAAGCGACGCTCTCGTATCAAGGAGCTATTCAACCGTGGAACTGGACGCGATTCTTGATAACCTGAGCGACGAAGAGCAAATCGAGTTGCTCGAGCTACTCGAAGAAGAAGAGAACTACCGGAACACACACTTGCTATATGAATTTACGCCATACAGCAAACAGCGTGAGTTCATCGACGCCGGACATGACTATCCAGAGCGATGTTTTATGGCTGGTAACCAGCTTGGTAAGTCATTTACTGGTGCTGCTGAAGTCGCGTTTCACCTTACCGGGCGTTATCCGGGCACAAAAGGCTATCCTGCTGATGGTAAATATGGCGGGGAGTGGAAAGGTAAGCGTTTCTATGAGCCTGTTGTCTTCTGGATTGGCGGCGAGACAAACGAGACTGTAACCAAAACGACTCAACGTATCCTGTGCGGTCGTATCGAAGAGAATGATGAGCCTGGCTACGGTTCCATACCGAAAGAAGACATCATTAGCTGGAAGAAGTCTCCTTTCTTTCCGAACCTTGTTGATCATCTTCTGGTTAAGCATCACACGGCTGATGGCGTTGAAGATGGCATTTCAATCTGCTACTTCAAACCATACTCGCAAGGCCGTGCTCGCTGGCAGGGTGACACAATCCACGGCGTGTGGTTTGACGAAGAGCCACCATACAGCATTTATGGCGAAGGTCTTACCCGTACCAACAAATACGGGCAATTCTCAATTCTGACGTTTACCCCGCTGATGGGGATGTCTGACGTTGTTACCAAGTTCCTGAAGAATCCCAGCAAGTCGCAGAAAGTGGTCAACATGACCATCTACGACGCTGAGCACTACACAGACGAGCAGAAAGAGCAAATCATCGCATCCTATCCCGAGCATGAGAGAGAGGCGCGTGCTCGCGGTATTCCTACGATGGGTAGTGGTCGAATCTTCCAGATACCGGAAGAGACGATTAAGTGTCAGCCGTTCGAGTGTCCTGATCACTTCTACGTAATTGGCGGGATGGATTTCGGATGGGATCACCCACAGGCGCAGGTTCAGCTTTGGTGGGATAAGGACGCAGACACAATCTACGTTTCACGCGTGTGGAAGGCGAAAGAAAAAACAGCCGTTCAGGCATGGGGAGCTGTTAAATCATGGGCGCATAAAGTGCCAACCGCATGGCCTCATGACGGAAACCAGCACGAGAAGGGCGGCGGTGAGCAGCTCAAAGGGCAGTATGCAGATGCTGGTTTTATGATGTTGCAGGAGCATGCGACATGGCCTGATGGCGGTAATGCTGTGGAGCCTGGCATCACTGAATTGCGCGACATGATGATCGACGGTCGCTTCAAAGTATTCAACACCTGTGAGCCATTCTTTGAGGAGTTCCGCCTCTATCACCGTGATGAAAACGGGAAAATCGTCAAGCTTAACGACGACGTTCTCTCAGCCGTTCGCTATGCATACATGATGCGCCGCTTCGCCAAAATGATGCGCGACATCAAAAAACCAAAAGAGAAAAAGATACCAGCCCCAATCAGGCCCATCGCACGGAGAACTTAAATGGCCGACGAAAACAGACTCAATTCCATTCTGTGTAAGTTTGACGCAGACTGGATGGCGAGCGATGAAGCCAGAACCGAGGCGACAAATGACCTGTATTTTAGCCGAGTGTCGCAATGGGATGACTGGCTATCAAACTACACGACCCTGCAATATCGCGGACAATTCGATGTTGTTCGCCCGGTGGTCAGGAAACTGGTCGCAGAGATGCGCCGGAACCCTATCGACGTTCTCTTCCGACCCAAAGACGGCGCTAATCCTGATGCAGCCGATGTGTTGATGGGGATGTATCGTACTGATATGCGCCATAACACGGCAAAGATTGCCGTTAACGTTGGCGTTCGTGAGCAGATAGAGTCTGGCGTTGGTGCATGGCGTCTGGTCACGCAGTACGAAGACAACGATCCAACAAGCAACAATCAGGTAATTCGACGCCTGCCAATCCATGAGGCCTGCTCACACGTCATATGGGACGCCAACAGCAAGCAGATGGATAAGAGCGACGCTAAGCACTGCACGGTGATTAACGCTTTGTCACGCAATGGCTGGAAAGAGTTCGCAGAGGATTACGGTATTGATCCTGACACCCTGCCATCTTTCCAGAATCCGAACGACACATGGCTGTTTCCGTGGGTATCGAATGATGTCGTCTACGTCGCCGAGTATTACGAGGTAGAAGAGAAGAAGGAGAAAGTCTTCATCTACCGCGACCCGCTGACAGGTGAGCCGGTCAGCTATTACCAGCAGGATATTAAAGACGTTATCGACGACCTGGCTAATCGTGGATTCATTAAGGTAGCAGAGCGCAAGGTGAAGCGTCGGCGTGTGTATAAGTCGATCATCACCTGCACGCAGATACTGAAAGACCGCGAGAAGATAGCCGGAGAGCATATTCCAATCGTTCCAGTGTATGGCGAATGGTCATTCGCTGGTGACAAGGAGTGCTACGAAGGAGTGGTAAGGCTGACGAAAGACGGTCAGCGGCTTCGTAACATGATCATGTCATTCAACGCCGATATTGTTGCTCGTTCACCGAAGAAGAAACCGACCTTCTTCCCTGAGCAAATCGAAGGCTACGAATACATGTACGGTGGAAATGATGACTATCCGTACTATCTGCAGAACAGGACCGATGAAAACGGTAACGACCTGCCGATTGGTCCAATCTCCTACATGGAAAACCCTGAAGTGCCGCAAGCCAACGCTTACATGCTTGAGGCTGCCACCAACGCAGTGAAAGAGGTGGCTAGTCTTGGTGTGGATGCGCAGGCAGCAAACTCTCAGGTCGCTTTCGATACCGTCAATCAACTGAACATGCGGGCAGACCTTGAGACATACGTGTTTCAGGATAACCTGGCTACCGCAATGCGACGTGATGGCGAGATTTATGCCTCAATGGTCAACGATATTTATGACGTTCCTCGTCATGTAACGCTGACACTTGAAGATGGAAGCGAGAAAGACGTTCAACTCTATGCGCAAGTTGTCGATTACCAGTCCGGCAATGTGGTCACACTCAACGACATTCGCGGTCGCTATGAGTGCTATACAGACGTTGGGCCATCCTTCCAGAGCATGAAGGAACAGAATCGCGCAGAGATTCAGGAGTTACTCACCAAGGTTCCGCAAGGTACTCCAGAGTTCCAGATGCTGATGCTGCAATACTTCACGCTGCTTGACGGTAAAGGCGTCGAGATGATGCGAGAGTACGCGAACAAGCAACTGGTGATGATGGGGCTGAAGAAACCAGAAACACCTGAAGAGATGGATATGGTACAGCAGGCTCAACAGCAGCCGCAGCAGCCATCAGCAGAGCAAATTCAGGCGCAGGGTATCCTTCTGCAAGGTCAGGCTGAATTGCTCAAGGCAGAGAACCAACAGGCGCAGATTCAGGTTGAAGCCGCCAAGGTTGAAGCCCAAAACCAACTCAACGCCGCGAAGATTGCAGAAATCTTCAACAATATGGACCTCGACAAACAGGCAGAACTGCGTGAGTACCTCAAGCTCGTAGGCCAATTCCAGCAACAGCGCAGCAAAGACGCTCGCGCTAACGCTGAGCTGCTTCTTAAAGATGCAGACCAGACTCATTCACAACGCATGGATTTCGCGAATCTTATGCGTCAAGTTCAAATCCCCTCCGGCGGAGTAGCCGAGACACCTCAATAAGAGAGAGTTAACCATGGACCAAACCACCGACATTCAGGCTTCTGAAGAATTAACCCTGCCCGGCAATCATGCAGCGGCATCTGCTGATGGCTTAGTTGTCGATAATGCCAACGACAACGCAGGTCAGGAAGAAGGCTTTGAGATTGTCCTGAAAGACGATGAGAAACCAAAACAAGACCCGGCAACTAATGCTGAATTTGCCCGTCGCCGCATCGAACGCAAACGCCAGCGTGAGCTTGAGCAGCAGATGGAAGCGGTTAAGCGTGGAGAGTTGCCGGAGCACCTGCGGGTGAACCCTGAGTTACCAAAACAACCAGACCCTAACGATTATCTTTCCGAAGATGCACTGGCTAAGTACGACTATGACCAGAGCCGCGCACTGGCTGCCTTCCAGCAGGCAAACAGTGAATGGCAGATCAAGGCTATGGACGCACGAAGCCAGGCTGTCGCCGAGCAGGGTCGCAAAACTCAGGAGTTCACCCAGCAATCAGCGCAATACGTCGAGGCAGCCCGTAAGCACTACGACGCAGCGGAAAAGCTCAATATCCCTGACTATCAGGAGAAAGAGGATGCATTCATGCAACTGGTGCCGCCAGCAGTCGGTGCCGACATCATGCGCCTCTTCCCGGAGAAATCCGCTGCTCTCATGTATCACCTTGGTGCTAATCCTGAAAAAACACGCCAGTTGCTGGCGATGGAAGGACAATCAGCGCTGATTGAACTCACTCGACTGTCAGAACGTTTAACTCTCAAGCCTCGAGCAAAACCTGTTTCAGAAGCCCCGTTACCTGATGAACCCATTCAGGGACATGCTGTTGCTGCAAATATCTCTGCGATTGAAAAGCAGATGGAAGCGGCAGCAAACAAAGGGGATGTAGAGACATACCGCAAGCTCAAGGCGCAACTGAATAAAGGAATTCGATAATGGCATTAAATGAAGGTCAACTGGTCACGTATGCTCTGGATGAAATCATCGAAACCGTCCAGAACCTGACGCCAATGGCGTCCAAAGTGACAAAATACACCCCTCCGGCAGAATCCATGCAACGTTCAAGCAACACCGTGTGGATGCCTGTTGAGCAGGAAGCGCCAACTCAGACTGGCTGGGATTTAACTGGCAACGCTACCGGTATTCTGGAACTGTCCGTGAAATGCAACATGGGCGATCCGGATAACGATTTCTTCGAGCTTCGTGCAGATGACCTGCGTGATGAGCGTTCTTACCGTCGCCGCATCCAGGCATCCGCCAAAAAACTGGCGAATAACATTGAGTCAGCAATTGCCAAGCAGGCAACTGAAATGGGCTCACTTGTTGTTCACGATACCCGCGCAATTGGTCCATCTACTGGCCTGTCTGGCTGGGATTTTGTGTCTGATGCAGAGCGCCTGATGTTCTCCCGCGAGCTAAACCGCGACATGGGAATCAGTTACTTCCTGAACCCTGACGATTACCGCAAAGCAGGCCGCAACCTGGTAGATGGTGACATCTTCGGGCGCGTTCCTGAAGAAGCGTATCGCAACGGTACTATTCAGCGTCAGATTGCTGGCTTTGATGAAATTCTTCGCTCACCGAAACTTCCGGCAGTTACCAAGTCAACCGCGACTGGTGTAACTGTTTCTGGTGCGCAGAAGTTTAAGCCGCAGGCATACACCCTTGATACCGATGGTAACAAAGAGAACGTCGACAACCGTGTTGCAACGGTGACCGTATCCTCCACCACCGGGTTTAAGCGCGGCGACAAAATCAGCTTCACTGGTGTGAAATTCCTGTCTCAGATGGCGAAGAACGTGCTGACTGATGATGCTACTTTCTCAATCACCCGTGTGATCGATGGTACTCACATCGAAATCACGCCGAAACCGATTGCACTGGATGACGCGTCACTGACAAAAGAAGAGAAGGCTTACGCTAACGTAAACACCTCTCTTGCTGATACCACTCCGGTAAACGTTCTGAACGTGGCAACAACCACCGCTAACGTGTTCTGGGCTGATGACTCAATCCGCCTGCTGTCTCAGCCGATCCCGGTAACCCATGAACTGTTTGCTGGCATGAAAACGTCTTCCTTCAGCATTCCTGGCATTGGTGTTAACGGCATCTTCGCAACGCAGGGTGATATCAACACTCTGTCTGGTAAGTGCCGTATTGCTGTGTGGTATTCAGCATGTGCTGTACGACCAGAGGCAATTGGTGTTGGTCTGCCTAACCAGACCGCGTGATAACCAGAGGGAGCTTCGGCTCCCTTTTTTATCTGGAGACAAGCATGACACACATGATCTTTCGTCATGGCGACATGAAGAAATGGAAAGGCGTTGGCTACGACTTTGAAATCGTGAAAGCCGAAGAGCTTCAGGAATATCTGGATGCTGGCTGGTTTTCACATCCTGATGACCTTTTGAAGGATGTTGCAGAGCCAGAGCCAGAGCCAGAGCCAGAAGAAAAACAGCGTAAAAAGCCTGGTCGAAAACCTAAGGCGGCAGCAGATGAACCTGACAACGAAGGGTGATTTAGTTCTTGCGGCATTACGTAAGCTCGGTGTGGCATCAAATGCCACGTTAACCGATGTAGAACCGCAGTCTATGGAAGACGGCGTCAACGACCTTGAAATGATGATGGCTGAATGGCTTGGCGGTGATGTGTCACCAGGTATCAACGTTGGCTACATTTTCGCTGATGCAGATGTCGCTCCAGATCCGGGAGATGAGCACGGTTTATCAAATAACGCTATCAATGCCGTCATTTTCAACCTTGCCTGCCGCATTGCACCGGATTATGCGCTGGAAGCGTCAGCAAAACTTATAACCACTGCCAGATACGGGAAAGAGCGACTCGTCAAACTGTCTGCAATGGACAGAGCAAAAGCCGCTAAATGTAAGTCCGGTTATCCAAACCGTATGCCTGTTGGTAGCGGTAACCAGTTGGCGAAGTGGAACGGTTGGAATTACTTCCACCGAAAGGAACCTTGCGATAACGGGAGCGAATAAATGCCTATTCAGCAACTTCCGCTTATGAAAGGTGTCGGCAAAGACTTCCGAAATGCCGACTATATCGACTATCTGCCAGTGAATATGTTGGCTACACCCAAAGAAATCCTCAACAGCAGCGGATATCTTCGCTCATTCCCGGGCATTGCCAAACGTTCTGATGTGAACGGCGTATCGCGAGGCGTCGAGTACAACATGGCGCAGAATGCTGTTTATCGCGTGTGTGGCGGCAAGCTCTACAAAGGCGAAAGCGAAGTCGGTGATGTTGCCGGAAGTGGTCGCGTATCAATGGCGCATGGGCGGACATCACAGGCGGTAGGCGTTAATGGTCAACTGGTCGAATACCGCTATGATGGCACGGTTAAAACCGTCTCAAACTGGCCTACAGACAGCGGATTCACGCAGTATGAGTTGGGTTCTGTTCGTGACATTACGCGCTTACGCGGGCGTTATGCGTGGTCAAAAGACGGAACTGATTCATGGTTTATCACTGACCTTGAAGACGAATCGCATCCTGACCGCTACAGCGCACAATATCGCGCAGAGTCTCAGCCTGACGGCATCATCGGCATCGGAACATGGCGAGATTTCATCGTCTGCTTTGGTTCATCGACGATTGAATATTTCTCCCTGACGGGTGCAACCACCGTTGGTGCTGCTTTGTATGTCGCACAGACATCTCTTATGGTGCAGAAAGGCATTGCCGGGACTTACTGCAAAACGCCATTCTCTGATTCTTATGCGTTCATCAGCAATCCGGCAACAGGTGCTCCGTCTGTGTATATCATCGGCTCCGGTCAGGTATCACCAATCGCCAGCGCGAGCATTGAGAAAATTCTCCGCTCCTACACTGCTGATGAACTGGCTGATGGTGTGATGGAGTCTCTGCGATTTGATGCGCATGAGCTGCTGATTATCCATCTTCCGCGCCATGTTCTCGTGTACGACGCATCTTCAAGCGCCAATGGTCCGCAATGGTGTGTACTGAAAACAGGCCTGTATGACGATGTGTACCGCGCTATCGACTTCATTTACGAAGGCAATCAGATAACGTGCGGCGATAAGCTGGAATCCGTGACCGGGAAATTGCAGTTCGATATCAGCAGTCAGTACGACAAGCAACAGGAACATATTTTATATTCTCCTTTAATAAAGGCAGATAACGTTTTAATAAATGACCTTGAATTAGAAACATCTGGCGGCGTGTGTGATAGAATAGATAGAATATTTATATCAGCAACTACAGATGGAATTAATTACGGTCGTGAGCAAATGGTCGTATTACAAAAACCATTTGTATATGACAATCGCGTTTTATGGCGAAAAGTTGGTCGAGTTAGACGCCTCATTGGATTTAAATTCAGAGTTATTGCAAAAGGTCCTGTTACATTATCAGGCCTTTCTATTCGTGTAACATAAATCGAAACTAAAGGAGTAGATATGTTGAGTGAAAACGCAAAAGATATTCCTGGATATGAAGGTTTATATGCCGTAACAGAGGATGGGCGAGTATATTCTCACTCACGTGTTGTTAAGGCTGCGCATGGCAGCACGCAACTCAGAAAGGGTCGGTGGCTAAAACAACACGAGAATAATAAAGGTTATCTATATTTGCCACTTAGTGTTGATGGAGTTAAAGTAAAATGGCTTGTGCATAGGCTTGTCGCTCTTGCTTTCGTCCCCAATCCAGAAGGCAAGCCGTTCATAAATCACATAGATAACAACCGAAAAAATAATAATGCTTCTAATTTAGAGTGGTGTACTCAAAAGGAGAATATGAAGCATTGCTCATCTCAAGGCAGGGTGAAGTTTCCGGCTTTAAAAGGAGAAAATAATCCAATTTCAAAGCTCTCATATGAGCAAGTAATAGAAATAAAGAAATCAAAGGGAGTTAATCAAAGAGAGCTTGCTAAAAAATACTGTGTCAGTCAGACGGTGATTCACAATATCCAGTCTGGTAAATCGTGGAGGCATGTTAATGGCTGATTCGAATCTCAATGTGCCGGTAATCATCCAAGCTACGCGACTCGACACATCAGTGCTTCCACGCAATATCTTCTCGCAGTCGTATCTGCTTTACGTTATCGCACAGGGTACTGATGTTGGTAATGTGGCGAACAAGGCCAACGAGGCCGGACAGGGCGCTTATGACGCACAAGTCAGGAACGATGAGCAGGATGTGATTCTCTCTGACCATGAGCAGCGAATTTCTGCTGCGGAAGCAACGCTTGTTAATCATGAGGAGCGAATCAGCCAGGCAGAATCAACTCTTCAGGAACATGAAACGCGAATCGCTCAGAATGAAAGCGATATTGCGTCGCTTGATACCAGAGTTCAGTCGCTGGAATCGCAGGTTTCAGACCATGAAACGCGCATCGATGCTCTGGAGTATGCCACTACTCGCAAGAAGTCAGAGGTTGTTTACTCTGGCGTATCTGTAACCATCCCGACAGCGCCGACCAACCTTGTTAGCCTGCTGAAAACGCTCACGCCGTCATCCGGCACGTTGGCACCATTCTTCGACACCGTTAACAACAAGATGGTTGTGTTCAACGAGAACAAAACCTTGTTCTTCAAGCTGTCGATCGTCGGGACGTGGCCCAGCGGAACCGCCAACAGGTCAATGCAGCTAACCTTTTCCGGCTCTGTTCCTGACACACTGGTAAGCAGTCGCAACTCGGCGACAACAACCGATAACATCTTGTTAGCTACGTTCTTCAGCGTGGATAAAGACGGCTTTCTTGCCACAAATGGCAGCACGTTAACCATTCAGTCAAATGGTGCGGCGTTTACTGCCACAACCATCAAAATCATTGCGGAGCAGTGATGGAAATAAAGCTCATCGATAATCCGGTGAAGCTTGCAGAATTCCTCAACAACCCGGCAAACACGGGAAATATCGTAGACAGTGGAGATAAATACTACATCAAGCCTGATGCGGTATACCTCGGCATCTACGAAGGATTAGTGCTGGCTGGCGTTCATGAAGTGCGTAACTTCTGGCATAGCGTTGTTGAATGCCATGCGGTGTACGACCCCGGATTCCGTGGTGAATATGCACTGCAAGGGCATCGATTATTCTGCAAATGGCTTCTCGAAAACTCACCATTCCTTAACAGCATCACCATGGTTCCTGACACAACGAAATACGGACGGGCAATTATCCGTTTGCTTGGCGCTACCCGTGTTGGTCACCTCGATGATGCTTATACCAGCAATGGAAAGCCTGTAGGCATCACGATTTATCAGTTACCGCGCTCAAAATACGAGGAGCTAAAGAATGTTAATTTTCCAGATTGCCAATAAGCACCTCAGCAAAACTGTTTACTGCAAAGGTGGCAGTGATGGCGGTTCAAAAGCCCAGGCACGCGCAACTGAAAAGGGCATCGAATTGCAGCGTGAAATGTGGCAAACGAACATGCAGAACCTTGCACCGTTCACGCCACTCGCTCAGCAGTACGTATCACAGTTGCAAAATCTTTCCTCTCTTCAGGGGCAAGGTCAGGCGCTTAACCAGTATTACAACTCTCAGCAGTATAAAGACCTTGCAGGGCAGGCGCGCTATCAGAGTCTGGCAGCAGCAGAGGCAACGGGTGGATTAGGCTCTACAGCAACAGGAAACCAGTTAGCAGCAATCGCACCTACACTCGGTCAAAACTGGCTGTCAGGTCAGATGAACAACTACAACAATCTGGCAAATATCGGCCTTGGTGCTCTTACAGGTCAGGCAAACGCTGGGCAGAACTACGCTAACAACGTCAGCCAATTGTATCAACAGCAGGCGGCAGCATCTGCGGCTAATGCGAATAAACCATCAGGATTTCAGAGCGCCTTGGGTGGAGCGGCAGCAGGTGCAGCTGCAGGTACTGCAATCATGCCTGGTTGGGGTACAGCAATTGGTGCTGGCGTCGGTCTTCTTGGTTCACTTTTTTAATGGAGGTGTCTCTTGGCTACATGGCAACAGGCTGGTAATTCAGGCGCGCTTCTTGCCGGGTTAGGCGGCATGAACTCCAACGCTCCAAGAGCAAGTGATGCAGACGCCACGCTTGCATACATTCGACAGAATAACGAGATGGAGCGTTCAGGACGTAATAACGTTGGCTTGCAGGCTTTGCAGGGCATTTCATCTGTCATGGATATGTATAAGCAGATGGATCAGCAGAAGCGACAGCAAGAGTTTCAGCAGGCTTATGCTGATGCATATACATCTGGTGACCGCGATGCAATGCGAAAACTGGCATCACAGTATCCTGAGCAGTTTGACGCTGTAAGAAACGGCATGAAATTTGTCGATGAAGACCAGCGTTCCACTGTCGGCACACTGGCAGCAAGTGCCAGACTGGCAGCTTCATCTCCAGAAGCCATGATGTCATGGTTGCAGAACAACTCATCTGAGCTTACTCGTGCCGGAGTAGACCCTCTGGATGTGGCGAAAATGTATCAGCAGAATCCTTCAGGATTTGGTGAGTTTGTTGATCACCTTGGGATGGCTGCTCTTGGTCCGATTGATTACTTCAATGTTCAGGACAAGATGGCTGTTCGTGAAATTGACCGAGGCAGGCTGGCAGAGACAATCCGCAGCAATCAGGCTGGTGAAGCACTTCAGGCGAGAGGGCAAAACCTTTCCTATCAGTCAGCAATGACTGGACACGGACTTGCAGCAGAAAGACTGGCACTTGATAAGCAGAAATTCGGTTTTGAAGTACAACAGGCACAAAAGAAGGCCGATGAACTTATTAATGCTGCGCCAAAACTATCCGTGAACATGGAAAAGGCTATAGAAAAATCAGCAGGTGATGCGGCAGCTAGTCGTAATGCTGCCGATTCAATGACAACGCTTGCTGACACGCTGGAGAAGGAGAAGCCAACTCCTGGTTTGTTCGGTAACGCTGAAAATATGTTCACTAAGCTTACGGGGCAAGATAACTACCTCCGAGATATGCGGATTAGATTCAACCAACTAGCCAATGCGCAGGCAACCAAGCTTCTCCCTCCCGGCCCTGCATCAGATAAGGATATTGAGTTTGCAAGGAAAGGCATTCCAAGCGAAACGGATAATCCAATGGTCATGGCTCGATGGTTAAGGGGTATGGCAAAAATGGAAAGTAATAACGCGAAGTTCAACGAGTTTAGGTCAGAGTGGATGAGTGCAAACGGCAGCCCAGGACAATCTGATCGCAACCGAAACATCATGGGGATGGATGTTAAGAAGGGTGAATCATTGAACTCTGCGGCAAAACGTTTTCTTTCCTCAAGTTATGGCGATAGCCAACCTCAACAGCAATTGTCCGATGACGAATTAATTAGCAAATATCTCGGAGGGCAGTAATGGCCTATAGTCGTGAACAGTTGATGACGGCGTTAAGGAATGCTGATGCTGCCGGCGATACTGAGGGAGCACGTCGCATTGCTCAGATGCTGTCTTCTGGTGATCAATCCACTCAAAACCAATCGCAGCCAGAAGAACAATCTCTGGTAGGAAAAGCCACTGACTGGCTCACTGGTGGTCAAAGCGCAGGGCAAATTGCAGAACAGGCTGGCCGTGGTCTGGTAAACATACCATTTGACGTGTTACAGGGTGGTGCAAGCCTGATTAATGCAATCAGTCAGGGGCTTGGTGGTCCCAAGGTTTTGGATGATGTCTATCGTCCAGTCGATCGACCGACAGACCCTTACGCGCAAGTCGGTGAAACAATTGGTGGGTATCTCCTGCCAATTGGCACAGCGGCAAAAGCTGCTGGAGCGCCAGCAAAGCTCGCTGGAGATATCGGTTCCGCAGGAAACATGATTGCAGGTTCTCTTGCTGATGCTGCAAATCAGGAGGGAGACTTTGCACAAAATGCTGCCATTAACGGTGGTATCAATATTGGTGCTCAAGGCGTTCTTTCAGGTGTCGGGCGCGTTATTGCGCCAAGGGTTTCACAGGCTCTTGGTGGTGCAGCACTGAATTCTGCTAATGATGTTTCCAGGATGGCAAAGTCAGGTGCTGGGCGTCAGTCAATTGCCAGTCAGGCCGCTAATGTGTCCGAAGATGTAGCAAAAGCGGCTGAGTCTGCTGGAATTGATATAAACGCATTAACACCAGGAATGCGATCTGGAAGTCGTGGAATTGCACAAGCCGAAGGCGCATTGGCATCAACACCAGGAATTGTTCAGGACGCCCATCAGGCAGCATTTGACGAAATATCATCAAAGTTAAGTCGAAACCTTGATGAATTTGGGGCCGCATCTGGAACGGCATCAGAAAAAAGTGCGGCTATAAAACAAAGGATTCTTCAAAATCTTGATCAGATGAAGGATGCCGAGCGCGCGGCATGGGATGACGTGCGGTCAACGATGCCAAATCAAAAAGCAAGAATGCTAAATGGTAATGCCGTTATTCAGGCAGAGCGATCTGCTGGCATACCGCTTACTCCTGAAATGAAACAGTTTGTTCAGGCAAACAATCAAGGTGGAGTAACATTTGATGGCATGAAAGCATGGAGAGCGAAATTTGCTGATGCGGAGCAAAAATATAAGCGTAGCGGAGAGGCAAATGCGGCAAGGAGAGCAGGGGAAATACGCCGGGCAATTACTGATGATATGCGCACAATGGCGGAAAACGGCGGATTTCTTGATGACTGGCAAAAAGCTAATGATCTGTCTAAAGCGAGGTTATCAGCACAAGAGAGTGCAGAGTCTGTTTTCGGGCGTGATTTGGCAACAGATGCACTGATTACGAATGGAGTAAAATCCCTTCAATCATCGTCAGCTAAAGGTCTTAATGGCCCTGCTGGATTCCATTCTATGATCCGCGCGCTGCCAGAATCAGAGCGTGTTCCTGCTATATCATCAATGTTGCAGGATGCTATCTCGCATGGTGTACGTGGTGGTAAATCTGATGCAGCAGGAATTAACCATATCGCAGGGATACTTACCCCACAAAATGTAAAAGCCATTAGCAGATATTCCTCAGAACTTGGAAGAATTGCTGATGCATATGGCACTCTTGCAAGAGCAGCAGTGAAGCCTCAGCAGTATATTGAAAGAACAGGGAGAACTGCCAATGTGCTACGCGATCTGGATGCTGGTTTATCCAACGTCACATCAACAGTGTTAAATGCAATTGCCAACTCAACATCAGGTGCCATTGTTGGTGGAGCAGGAGGGGGCATTGCAGGCGCTGCCGCAGGTGCTTTAGTTGGCGCCGGGTTAAAAGGTGCTGTATCTAAAATTGCCACCACGCGTAGCGGTCGATATGCGATAGAGAAAGCAGTTCAGGAAGCCACGAAAGCAGTAAGAGCTGGCGGAAGTAAAGAAGCATTAGCGGCGGCGGAACGCAGATTTATGGCAAATAAAGCCGCCGTAAAAGCAATACGTGATGCAGTTGGAAACGAAGAGTTCAATCGCTTAGCGAGGGCTGGCATTGTAGCGTCGCTAAGCGGAATGGCACAGGAGTAATTAATCATCCATGGATGGATTGAGCTTATCTCGTGTTGATGTGGCGATTTGTCCTACATTCCTAAGCCAAGATTTCAAATCCTTGATATTGTCATTGATTTCATGAATATCTTCTTTTTTTAATCTGTTAATATTATTCTCAATAATTTCAATGGATTGCTCAATATCAGATATAGTGAATGATAGTTTGTTCTTCTCATCTTTTATTGAGTTTTTAAGTGCTTCGTTCTCAGTCTTGAGGTCAGATATCTTTTGTTTTAAAGATGCCAGTTGGTACTGAACCACAATGAGTGCGATAGCTATCACGATAACTGTTGTATACACACCAACCTCCTTAGTTTTGCGCAGGATACCAGATGAAATGGTCTTCAAAACTGGATGTCTTCAGCATCATCGCCAAAAACATTTTTATATGCATCTTGCCTTAAGCTCCTGAGAGCTTGATACATTTGCGAATGAGAACTGATGCTATCTAGTAAGTAGAAAATTGCTTTGACTAGCTCATTCTCCCACCGCTCAAACTCTTCTTTGTTTGATGGCCTGTTCCCGGAGAGGTTTGAGTAAATCTTCATAATCCTGGAGTTATCAACCTCAGCAGGCACCGGAGACTTCAATGCATCATCAATGATAAACACTAGTTCTGTATTCATTGATCTGCCGTTTTCCTTTGCTCTTAAGGCTATAGCATCCCGCATTCCTGCCGGAAGCCTGATATTGAACCTATCCATTTCATGACTAGGGAACTTGCTCATATGACCTCAACGTAAAGATGTTCGCTAAACAATAGCACCAACTTGACATCAAAATAAATGATACCAACTTGGTTCTAGAACCAAGTTGGTATCATTGTGGAGGGGATTACTTATGAAAGATGTGCTTTACACAGGTCGTAAAAGTCAAAGTTTCCAGCTTCGTTTGCCAGCGCGAATGAAGGAGGAGATTAGACGTGTTGCTGAAATGGATGGAATTTCTATCAACTCTGCGATTGTGCAGCGACTGGCTAAAAGCCTGAGAGAGGAAAGAGCTAATGCCCAGTAAAAATAGTGAAGCCCAGCAGTGCGCGAACACAAACTGGGCCTCTATGTCAGTAACCGTATGCAAGGAAACTAACGTGAATATTGTAGCAAAATCAGATTACAACTTCCACGGAGTTGAGTTGGTGCCCACCCGTGATATGCATGGTGTTTGGTTTACATCATCTAATATTGCATCTGCACTTAAATACGCAAATAGTCGTGCAGTAACAATGATTTATAACAAGTATAGCGATGAGTTTAGCGCCGGAATGACTCAGGTACTCGAAGTGAGTACCTCAGGAAATTATCGCAAAAAAGTGCGAGTTTTCTCACTACGCGGTGCCCACCTAATCGCGATGTTTGCTCGCACTCCGGTAGCCAAAGAGTTCCGCCGCTGGGTGCTGGATATTTTGGATCGGCAGGCAGAATGCTCACCGATTGCAAAACAGTTTACTGACGAAGAGCTGGTTAATCTCTGCTACTTACAATTGTGGATGGAGAAGAGTCAACAAATGTGCAAACACATCTACCCAGGAATGAAGCAAATTTGTTCTGAGCTTTCAGGAAGGATTTACGATATCGCATATGAGACTCGCTATATGTCAGAAGAAACCAAGAAATCACTTCTTCGTGAAGTGAAGAATCTTGATACCAACAATTTTGTCGTAAAGAACGCTCAGCCAATGCTGGCAAAACTGCGCGGCGAGGAATGGATTCATTGATTGGTGCGCCGGACGGCGCAAAAAGAAAACCGCCAGTGTGCTGCTGGCGGCCTATGTCACACCCTTACTACCACATAAGGAATGCCTAATGACTTTTAAGAATGTAGCAAACATCGGATCCGTTGTCACGGATAAAACCATTGACAGCCAGCGCCTGCTTGAGATGGTCAATCATGCTCGTAGACAGTGCGGGGAAAAAGAAGTCCGCAATAACGACTTTATTGCACGCATTAAGGATGAACTTGAAGGTGAGCACTACGAAATTTTCGTAGTTCAAAAATCAAACAAGACAAGTTCTGAAAAAGTTGTTATGTCAATTAAGCAAGCCCTTCGAGTGGCTGCTCGTGAATCTAAAGCTGTTCGCCGCTCACTGGTAGACCAACTTGAAAGTATGCAAGAAGCGCACATTAAAAGCGGTAAATCAGCGAGTGGACTTGTTGAGTATCGTCAAGCGCGAACATTGAAAATGACGGTTGAAGCTGTTACCAATCTGTTCGATCTGATGCCAAATCTTGCGCCTGAGGCAAAGCAGACAGCGGCAGCAAGTATAATCAACCCGCTCGTTGGTTTTAATGCAATACCTCTTCCGGCAATAGAAGAGCATTACTACTCAGCAGGGGAGGTTGCAGAGCAGCTTGGAGTAACGGCCAACAAGATTGGTCGCATTGCTAACGCAAACAACCTCAAAACTGAGCAGTACGGGAAGTTCTTCCTGGATAAATCGGCGCATTCCAGCAAACAGGTAGAGGCGTTTCGTTACAATTCTGAAGGCGTTAAAGCACTACAACACCTGCTACATGGCTCAAATGTGGCGTAACATTTTATAATGAAAACTAAACCCGCTTAATCGCGGGTTTTTTCTTTCCTTAGAATTTCAGCCGCAACTTCTTTTACTCGTTCCGAGATTAATGAGGCCAGCCTCTCTTCTTCATCACGATACCCGCTTACAGGTGATGGTTTGGAGAGTGATTCTTCCATCGTAGCCACAATTTCGGAATTGATAGACCTGTTATTCATTTTTGCACGCTGCTTAATCTTAGCGTGCAACTCGTGTGTAAGCCTCAAGTGGAACTGCGCCTCATCGTATTTGCTGTACATCATCAATGCCTCACCAAATGGGTGGAATGGCATCGTAAAACCTACTGTACAAATCAACAATCGTACCGTTTCGGTATGTAACAAATGCCAACCGTAGCCATGCTGCGGCGATTCCTTGTATCTGGAGCAAATTAAATGACAGACATTACAGCCAATGTTGTAGTGAGCATGCCTTCGCAACTCTTCACTATGGCGCGTTCTTTTAAAGCCGTAGCTAATGGCAAAATTTATATCGGTAAAATTGACACTGACCCGGTAAATCCTGATAACCAGATTCAGGTCTATGTTGGGAACGAAGATGGTTCTCACGTTCCTGTTGCACAGCCAATCGTCATCAATGCCGCTGGGTATCCAGTATATAACGGACAGATTGCCAAATTCGTAACCGTGCAAGGCCATTCTATGGCTGTTTACGATGCTTATGGCACTCAGCAGTTTTATTTCCCAAATGTATTAAAATACGATCCAGATCAGTTTGGCCCAGACTTCAAAGAGCAGTTATCTCAATCAGGAGCATACATTAATGATGATTCAAAAGGTGATGCATTAATTGGGGTAAGGCAGCCATTTACCGGGGCTGTAACTATAACTCAGCATGAAAACAATGCTCTTTTCTTAAATGTAAAACAATTCGGAGCAATTGGGGATGGGAAATATCATCCATTATCTGAGAGGTTTTCTTCAATTTCTGAAGCAAAATCCTTATATCCTTTTGTTGACTCATTATCTCAGTCAATAGACTGGGCCGCGTGGCAAGCTGCCCTTAACACAGGAAAGGTTATTTATGGTACTGATAATGCGTATGTAATAACGGATACGTTAACACCTGTTTCTGGTGGTGGGATAATTGGTCTTGGTGTGGGCAAATGGGTCTCCGGATATACTGCAACATTTGCTCCTGATATTACCACAGGGACCACATTCCTGATGTACGGGGTAGGAAATAAAAAATATACTGTAGATTGTGTTTCTAATATGGATGTTAGTGGTGGTGTGGTTTCTAATCCATCTTCCGAAGACCCGTATACAACAACAGCACCTGCGTCATCATATGATTTATTGGATTTTACTAACGGTGATGCTAATGGGACTACAAGAGCCACGCTTAAACCATTCTCTGCCGCAATATTGATGCCTGAGACAGGATGTGTTCGCCTTGAGAACTTTCGTGTTGTTCCATATTTCAATGGGCTGGATGGTTATAAAGACATTGCAAATACCGGTCTTGGCGATGAGTGGGATGTAGGTATTTGGTCACGTGCGTCTTTTGGCAATGAATACCGCAATTTGCAGGTGGTTGGATACTGGCGCAAGACGGCACTTTTAAAAACGAACATTCCTGTATCTGGCACGCTGGCTGCTCAGGGCGAGGATGAAAACTATTATCACTGTAGATTCCAGGGATTCAAGGGTGTTTCGATCCGCGCCAATGATGTATTCCGAATTACAGCGGTAACGTCCAGCACTATCGAAATCCCATGGTCAGCAAGCCACACCTTCGAAACGTCCGGAGTTTTAAGATCTGGAGGCAGGAATTTCACTTATTCAGGATTATCCGTATCCGGTGATAAGTTAGTATTTACTGGAGTGTCTAACGCTTCTGAGGCAACAGTAGGTTCTACTATACGGCGAAATGACATAGATAACTTTGGTATGGCGGGAACGCAATTTTTCGATTGCTACATTACCAGCCTGTATCACCACACACATCTGCTTGCCACATCGCAATACCTGTCTCAACCATTCAGCCGACCATCAGAGTGTATGGAGGTTTCAGGGGAACCAGTTCGCGGTGTACAGGTACATGCAGGAACCATTCAGGGATGGGATGATGTTCTTATTCATCTGCATGACTGTGGAAATATGAACTTTTACAGTACATATTTCGAAAGCCAGCAAGCATATGTAACTATAAATGGTGGTAATGCTATTGGTTATGGAGCACGTATGATAGCTTCCCGGCAATCAACAAGCTCATTACCATATGCAGCAGGGAATACACGAGTGCTTAGAATGGTCGGGTGCTCTGAAGGCAATGGCGTTGACTGGGGTCCTGTATTTAACAACTATACAGGAGGAAGATATAATTCTGGAGACGGTGTATTTAACCCCCGCGATGCATTTATAGACCATAAATCTCTTCCTGAGCAGTCAGGAGGTGAGTCAAGACTCGTATCACAAAAAGGAAATGCCAGAGTAGTATGTGGTGTTGGTAAAACTGTACTGCTTGGACCAACGTCAGGAGATTGTAATTTACAGAGTAATACCGGAAGTTTAAATATTAGAAGTGGGATAAGAGTAAGAGTCGGTCACGCTGATGGAACAGACTGGTGGTTGGCAGATGCTAATAAAATAGCTCCTGTTGATGATAATGTTAAAGCTATTGGACAGCCATCAAACAGATGCTCTGTTATCTATGCAGGAACCGGGTCAATCAATACATCAGATGAAACTCTTAAAACAAGATATGATATTCTTAATGCAGAGCGTGATGCCGCTATTGAAATAAAGTCAGTCATCTATAAATTTAAATTTAATGACTCAATTAATCACAAAGGAATTGAGTCGTCCAGGTATCATTTTGGCGTTGGCGCTCAAACCGTAGGGGATATTCTTAGAAAGCATGGTTTAAATCTTGAGCAATATGCTTTTTGGTGTTACGATGAATGGCCTGACGTATGGGATGAAGAGGTGATAACTGAAGAGAGCACAGATCCTGATACAGGTGAGAAAATTTATTCTCAATATAAAACAGGAGATATGATTCTTGTAAAAAAAGCAGGAGGACGCTACGGAATTCGTTATGACGAATTGGCTATGTTTATATTAATGGCAATGTAGTTGCAATAAATGCAGTATATCCCGCATAAAAATGCGGGATTGTTTTTATCTGGTGTATTTATGAATTTTAAGTAAATTTTAGTATTGATTACTGCATCGCAGTTAAAGCCTCATTACCTATGAGGCAAAACTGAGACACACAAGGCTTTGCACTGGATTGCAAGGCTTTGTGCTATCTGAGATATAGCAATGTTGGTTGCTCCACCTTTTCATCAAGCCAGTCCGCCCACCACTGCATCATTTCTCTGCGCTTATCGAGATACTGAGCATGGTTGTAAATTCAACTAACCCAGTGAGTTGACAAAAAATTAGCGCAAGAAGAAAAAAAATCACCTTGCGCTAATGCTCTGTTACAGGTCACTAATACCATCTAAGTGGTTGATTCATAGTGACTGGATATGTTGTGTTTTGTCGCGTTTTGCAGTCTATTATTTAATTATTAAGTAATCTAATGCTATGATTTTTAAATTATTTATTTGATTTTGTCATCCTTTAGGTGAAAAAGGTTGAGTCGCAAAGCAGAATGCATCTAGCATAAAGCCTTATTATTGATGAGGCTATC
>ULRM01011204.1_pt1 | contig 41433 bp, 32 predicted proteins | sample 1955551 | NCBI WGS metagenome assembly ULRM01 (sample SAMEA4835686, study PRJEB28245) | human gut metagenome | biome: gut microbiome; material: fecal sample | place: Denmark | collected 2008
TAAAGAGTATTTAGAGCTTATAAATTCTTTAAGAGAAGTAAAATTAAAAAGAGAATCTTAATTTAGGATAATATTACAAAAGACTAATGTTATATTGTCTTATTTATCTTTATAAATTATACTGAATTTATAAAATATATGAATATATAAAAGGGAAATAATGATGATGGAAGAAAAAGTGAAAAATAAGATTTCAATCCCTCGATATCAACAAATAGCAATTGAAATTGCTTCGAGGATTTCTAGTGGACAATATAAGGTTGGTGAAAAGATATATGCACGTTCATCTATAGCCAGTCAATATGGGGTTTCTTCGGAAACCGCAAGGCGTGCAATTTGTATATTATGCGATTTAGAAATTGTTACATCAGAAAAGGGAAGTGGAGTTATAATTAAATCATATGAAAATGCGGTTAACTTCATTAAGCAATATAGTAAGCGCCAAACTATTGATACTATAAAAGAAAATTTACTAAAAAGTATAGCACGTCAGCAAAAAGAAATGGATACTTTAAATGAATGTTTATCTGATTTAATTGCAGCATCAGAACATTTTAGATCAATGAATCCATTTATGCCATTTGAAGTAAAGATAACTTCAGAATGTTCTTATTTAAATAAGACTGTATCAGAAATTCAATTTTGGCAACACACAGGAGCTACTGTGCTTGCCATTGGTAGAAATGGAAATGTAATTAAATCGCCAGGACCATATGCTATATTATTAGAAAATGATATTATATATTTTCTATCACAAGATGATTCTTCACAAAGAGTTAAGGAGTTTTTATATCCTATAAAATAATAAGATAGTTTTAAAGTGCTCAAGGCTAAAAATAGTCTTGGGCACTTTTCTATTATTTGACAAAGTAACAACTTTGTAATAAAATAAGGTTGTTACTTGGTAAAAGGAGGAATGAAATGATTAGATTTGAAAATGTCACAAAAAGATACAAAACAAAACAAGTATTGAAAGAGATTAATTTAACAATTGAAAAGGGAAAGCTTGTTACAATTATTGGGGAAAGTGGTTGTGGGAAAACTACTTTATTAAAAATGATAAATAGATTAATTAAACCTTCTAGTGGATTTATTTATATTAATAACAAAAAAATACAATCAATTGATGAAGTCATGCTAAGGAGAAATATAGGGTATGTTATACAGCAAACTGGCTTATTTCCTCATATGACTATTAGAGAAAATATAGAGCTTATTCCTAAGTTGCAAAAAGTAGATTCAGAAAAGATTATTGAAAATACTAGAAAATTAATGCAGATGGTAGGCCTAAATTGCGAAGAATTTTTAGATCGTTATCCAACAGAATTAAGTGGGGGACAACAACAACGGGTCGGTGTAGCTAGAGCATTTGCTAATGATCCAGATATTATTCTTATGGACGAGCCTTTTTCAGCTCTAGATCCAATGACAAGATCAGATTTGCAGGATGAGCTTGTTGAATTACAATCTAAATTAAAAAAGACTATTGTATTTGTTACACATGATATGGATGAGGCTATTAAAATTTCAGATATGATTTGCATAATGAAAGATGGAGAAGTATTACAATACGATACTCCAGAAAATATATTGAGGAATCCAGTTGATGAATTTGTTTCTAATTTTGTAGGTAAGAATAGAATATGGTCATCTCCAGAATATATAAAAATTTCAGATATAATGATTGATAAGCCAATTACATCATATAAAAATTTATCTGTTTTTAAGTGTATTGATAAAATGCGTCAAAAAAAGGTGGATAGTCTTCTTATAATTGAACCCAATGATCATAAATTAATTGGTATTGTAAAAGCAAGTAAGCTTAGAGGAATTGAAGATAAGACTCAGCCTGTAGAAAAGTTTATGAATAAAAAATTCTCAACTCTTCTCATAAATGAATGTATTTTAGATGCTTTAAAGGTGGTTACAGAAGAACATATATCTACTGTTCCAGTTGTTGATGATGCCTCACATCTAGTAGGTTTAGTCACAAGAAGTAGTCTAGTTACAACATTAAGTCAACAATATTTTGATTATGAGGAGGATGAAATTATATGAGTTTATTGCAATATGTAATTGATAATCAAGCACAAATATTATCATTATTAATAGAGCATATAAAACTGACAGCAATTTCTGTTGGTGTAGCAATTTTAATTGGAGTACCTCTAGGAATTTTCATTTCATATGCATCTAAAGCTAGTAAACCTATTTTATGTATAGCAAATATTATACAAGCTATACCGAGTATGGCACTACTTGGATTTATGATACCGCTTTTAGGTATAGGAACAGTACCTGCTATAGTTGCAGTTGTTCTTTACTCACTTCTTCCTATTATAAAAAATACCTATACTGGAATTCAGAATATTAATGATCAGACTCTTGAGGCTGCAAAAGGTATTGGGCTTACGCCATTTCAGGTATTAACTAAGGTGCAAATACCTTTAGCTCTTCCAGTGATTATGGCAGGTGTACGTATTGCATCAGTAACTGCTGTAGGACTTATGACTATGGCTGCATTTATAGGGGCTGGTGGTTTAGGTTATCTTGTCTTTTCAGGTATTCGTACAGTAAATAATAATCAAATATTAGCAGGAGCTATTCCAGCATGTTTATTAGCTTTATTAGTAGATTTCTTAATTGGATTGGTAGAAAACCTAGTTATGCCTATTAGTCTTCAAAAAGGTAATATAAAATCTAAAAAGAAAAAACGTACAACACAAAAGGCAATATTGAGTATTTCAGCATTGGTTCTTGTAATTATTTTTGTTGTAACTTCTTTTGGGAATACAGGAAATGAGCAGCGTACAATTACTATTGGATCTAAAGATTATACTGAACAAGCTGTTTTAGGAAATTTAGTTGCTGATTTAATAGAGGCAAAGACGGATATAAAAGTAAATAGAAAATTAGACTTAGGTGGAACTCAAGTTTGTTTTGGAGCAATTCAAAGCGGTGATATAGATATGTATGTTGAATATAGTGGAACAGCTTATAGTGATACACTAAAGCATACTCCAATTAATGATGTAGATGAAGTTTATAATACAGTAAAAAAAGAGTTTAAAGAACTTTATGATATCGAAGTATTAAAGCAAATGAGTTTTAATAATACTTGGGTTTTAGCAGTAACTGAAGAAACCGCTGAAAAATATAATTTAGAGACAATAAGCGATTTAGCTAAAGTTGCTGGATCTATGAAAGCAGGAGTTGTTTTTGAATTTGCAAATCGAGAAGATGGATTATCAGGATTACAAAAGGAATATAATTTTAAAATTGGAGATGTAGTAACTTTAGATGGTGCACCAAGATATACAGCTTTAGTTAATGAAGAAGTAGATGTTGTTGATGCATTTGCAACTGATGGGTTATTAAAAAAGTTTAACTTAAAAGCCTTAAGCGATGATAAGGGATTTTTCCCACCTTACTATGCAATGCCTATTATAAGCTCTGAGAAATTAGAGGAGTTCCCAGAAATAGAGGGAATTTTAGAAGAATTAGGTGAGGTTCTTACAAATGAAGTTATGATGGAACTTAACTATAAGGTAGACGAATTACAAGAATCTCCTTCGAAAGTTGCAAGAGATTTTCTTGAAAGTAAGGGTATGATATAAGAATCAATTATTAAGTTTAAAGCTATATTTGGATCTATAATTAATAGATTGACAATGTATAGAACATACTATAATATATTAATATAAATGATAGATTTCAGAAAAAGAGAGGTATTTGTGTGAGTGTTTAGTATCAAATAGTTAATTTAATATTGATTCCCGAATTATGGTATATTTATACCTTTATTTGTTGTGGAATTAATTATAACTAATTGATACAAGTCCACGAATTTACTTCAGGGGTAGTAGGCTACCTTTATTTAAAGTTGAATTTTAAGCTGTGGAAGTATCCACAGCTTTTTTTATATTTAAGTTTATGAAATCTATCATGATTTCGTTGACTTGTATTTAGATTTGATACAAGGAAGGAAAATAAAAATGGATATAATGACGTTGGAAAAATTAAATTATAATGAATTAAAAGAAATAGTTAAGGGGTATTGCGTTAGTGGTTTAGGAAAAGCACTTATTGATAAATTAGAACCAAGTAGTAACTTAAAAATTGTTAATAGAAGATTAGATGAAACTTCAGAAGGTAGAAGACTTATTGATGCTTCATATCATATACCTTTGGTTGGAATATTTAATGTATTACCTTATATAGATAAAATTGAAAAAGGCTCATCTTTAGATCCTGAAGATTTAGCAATTATGTCTGATTTTTTAAGAGGATGTAGAAAAGTAAAATCATTTATTAAAGATAAAGAGGGATATGCACCCACATTAAGTAGTTATGGAGAAAGTATAACAGATTTAAGCTTTATTGAGGAAGAGATAAATAGATGCATAAGAGGCTCAATAGTTGATTCTAATGCTAGTAGAGAACTTAAAAAAATTAGAAGAGGTATTGATGAGTGTGAGAATAAAATAAAAGAAAAATTAGATAGATTCTTAAAAAATAGTGAAAACAAACAGTATATTCAAGAGTTCTTTATAAGTAAGAGAAATGGAAGATATACAATTCCAATAAAAGCTTCGTATAAAAATTATGTACAAGGAACTATTATTGAATCATCATCAAAGGGAACAACTGTGTTTATTGAACCAAGTACAGTTTCAAAGTATACTTCAGAGTTATCTATTTTAAAGGCAGAAGAAAGTGTAGAAGAATATAAAATATTAGGTATGCTTACTGAACTTATTAATGAAAAGATAAGAGAAGTGAAAATTAATATAGAAGTAATAGCTGAATATGATATGATTTGGGCTAAAGCAAAATACAGTAATGATATTGATGGAATTAAACCTGAGTTAAATGAGCATGGATATATAAAAATAGTTAATGGAAAATATCCACTAATAAAAAATCCAGTACCACTTAATTTTGAAATAGGTGATGATTATAGAACACTTATAATAACAGGGCCAAATGCAGGGGGAAAAACAGTAGTTTTAAAAACAGTAGGAATATTAACACTTGCGGTACAATCAGGATTCCATATACCAGCTGAAGAAGGAACAGAAATTTCAGTATTTAATAAAATATTTGTTGATATTGGAGATAATCAAAGTATAGAAAATGCTCTAAGTACTTTCTCATCTCATGTTAAGAATTTAGCTGGAATAATAAAGGAAAGTTCAAAATCTACTCTTTTATTATTTGATGAAATAGGAAGTGGGACTGAACCAAATGAAGGGGCAGCTCTAGCAATAGCTATTTTAGAAAAATTATATCATAAGGGATGCATCACAATAGCAACTACACATTATGGCGAAATTAAGAATTTTTCACAAGAGCATACTGATTTTGAAAATGCAGCTATGGAGTTCAAAAAGGATACTCTTGAACCTTTATATAAGCTTCATATTGGTAAAAGTGGTGACAGTAATGCTCTTTATATTTCTAAGAAAATGGGTATTTCTGATTCTATTATTGAAAGAACTAGAAAGTATATAGAAACTAAGAAGTATAATTATGATGTAATAAATAGTAGTAAAGTTATTAAAAAGAAGGAAGAAGTAGAAGAGGTAAATTTAAAGTATAATTATTGTATGGGTGACAAGGTGCTTCTTTTAGATAATAATGAAAGTGCTATAGTTTATAAGGAATTAGATGAATTAAATAATTTAACTGTTTTTTATAAGAAAGAATTTATTAAAGTTAATTATAAGAGAGTTAAGTTAGAATTAACAGCAAGTGAATTGTATCCTGAAGGGTATGATTTAAATCAAATTTTTATAAGCTATAAAGAAAGAAAACTTGAGCATGATATTATACGTGGTTCAAAGAAGGCACTAAAAAAAGTAAGAAAAAGTACAATATAAGTTAGATTAATAGCACTTGGTAAAATGCATAAATCTATATTAAGGATTTATGAATTTTTTTTGTTTGAAATGAACAATAGAACTCTATTATAAGAGTATTTTAATCAAGTAAATATAATAATTCACCTATATTTTAAAATTGAATAATATATTACTGAAAAGGAGGGATTAAATAATGGCAATAGAGGTTGTTGGATTCTATCGTGATAATGAATCTTTATATGATGAATGTAGGAAATGTATATCTTATTATTCAGTTATTGTACTTAGTAATGGGGCTAAATTAGAGGGAATTATTGAAGAAGTAATTAATGATAGTTTAAGTATATTAGTTGCAGAGGATGTAATGGAAAGTGAGTATGAAAATGAGATGAATAGGCAGCAATATATGGGATATAGGCAACCAGGAAGGTTTATGCGATTTAATAGAAGAAGATTTCCTATGAATAATATTAATAGTGCAAGGGTATTAAGGTTTCCATATATTATACCACCTTATCCGGTTTATCCATATTCGTATCCATATCCATACCCATATTACCCTTATTAATTTAGGGATTATGACATAAAACAATAAATGAGCTTAACTTATTCTTAATAAGAACCATATATATTAAATCACCCTAAATAAATATGTAATTTATTTAGGGTGATTTAATGTTGAATTTATTATGAAATTTAAAGAGGTTTAAAGTTTAATATTGATTTTAATTTTACTAATTAAATCATCAAAAAAGAGGGTTTTAAAATATTGAATAATAAGGTAAAATGTAAAATATTAAGTTATATTAGCTAAATTTAACTAAAAGAAGGAGAGGGTGTAAATGAAAAAAATAGTATCATGTACTATTGCGACAGCATTGGCAACAACAAATTTAACTACTATGTCAGTGGAAGCCATGAACTCAACTACTAAAGTAGATGATTCTATTAATGTTAATGAACACATTAATAATTCAACGGAGGTAATTGTTGAGGATATTGATAAAATAGAAAACAATAATACCACTGTAGAGAGTGATAATTCTAGCGATAATAATCTTAATGAAAATAATAGTGTTAATGATTCAAATTCTGAAGAATCATTAACTCAAGATAATGGACAAACATTTGAGGAAAATAATATATCCTCTGATGATAAATTAGAGAATAATGATGTTCAAGACAATTCAAGTGCAGAAGATGAACAATATAATAATATAAATAAAATTAATGTAAATGAGAAATTGAGCCAAAGTAAAGCGACTAGTTCTGAAGAAATAAAAAGTTATGGGAAATTAGAATTTGATATTAATTTTGCTATGCCAATAATTAATACTGATTCAATAAATATTAACTTATTTAAGGAAAATCAAAATATTGGACAAATATCTGATCTATCAACTGAAGAAGGAACTTTAGATAATGGAGTAACATATAGAATTGAAAAGTTAAATTCAAAGAAGCAGCAATTAGAAGATGGAGAAAATGATATTTACTTCTTACATATTATAATTGAAAAGCTAGAGCTTGGAACATATAGTGCTGAAATTAAATCAGAAAGTTACATAGATACTACAGTAGATAATATAGAAATAAAAGATTTTTCAAAGAGAGTCATTTTAGGAACTAGTTATAATGAAGCTTTAAAGTATAATGGAGTATTTTTAGCTGGAGACGTTAATGGCGATGGAAAAATAGATATGGGTGATTATAATTTAGTATTTGAAAATATAGGATCATCTAATTCAAAATATGATATTAATAAAGATGGAAAAGTTAATGTTACGGATTTAACTTATGTTAATGAAAATATAGGTTCAACTAGAGGTAATGTAGAAATAGTTGATACTGATGCAATATTAGATTTAAACAAAATTACTATTGATGATAGTAATTTAAAGTTAGAAGAAGGAACAGATGTAAGAGATATATTTGTAGACAATAATAAGTCAGTTACAATGACTAAGGCTGATGGAGAAGCACCAAGTGAAGAATCACCATTAGTTATTGGTATAGATTTATCTACAGGTTTAAGAAGTAATGAAGCTGTGGATATGGAACAAATAGTCCTTAAGGCACCTGAATATTCAAGCAATGAAGAGGCATCACTTCCAAGTACAGGAACTATAACTTATGAAGATGAAAATGGAAATATTGAAACAATAAGTTTCCCTAATGAAGGTGCAGGAGTGGCAACTTTTAGAAGTGCAGAATCTGGAGATTTAGTAATAGACCTTGGAAAGCAAGTAGCTGTTAAGAAGATTTCTATTAATGTAACAGGAAATAGAGGTAATAAAAAGATTTCTGAAATAGCTAAAATAGAGTTTTTAAACAATGTTTATAAAGAAATTCCAGAACCAGAAATGAATATTCCTCAAATAAAAACAGTTGAAACATCAACAAATTTACATGATGAAAGAATAACTTTAACATGGGATCCACAACCTAATGTAACTGCATATGAAGTTACATATGAAAAGCTTGATTCAAATGGGAATGTTAAGAGTACTAAAAAACTTCAAACAAATAAAACAAGTTTAAATATATTAGATAAAGACATTAAGCCTTATGATATATATAGAGTTAGTATTCAATCATTAAATGGAGAATGGAGTAGTGGATACGAAGGTGAAAGCGAAAATCCATCAGCTTTTGATGGAAAACCTGACAATGTAGATGAAAATTACAACATAATCCAAAGTTATTATGATGGATATAAGGGAACAGTATCAGAAATACAAGTTGTTCCAATACAATCACCAGAACCACCAAGAAACTTAACAACAGTTCAAGGATATAAATCATTTACTGTAAGCTGGGAAGAACATTCTCAAGCTAGAGAGTTTGATATTTACTACAGAAAAGTAGGAGATACAGATAAAAGCTGGATAAAGGCTAACGATAATAATAAAAAGGTAACTGAAGATAGCTCTGATGTAACTAATCCAGATAAGAGTAAATTAGTAAAAAGTCATAGTTATACAATAAATAATCTTGAAGATAATGCAACTTATGAAGTAAGAGTAACTGCCACTAATCACTTAGGAACTAGTAAGATGTCTAGTACATATATAGCTAGTACAACATCAGTAAATCCACCAGTAATGTCAGAGTACAAGCTTATTAATAGACCTACAGATGAAAATGAAATAGGTACAACTCATATTATTGATGTACGTAATAAGTTAGATGCTGATGGATGGGCAACTAACGATTCAGCTTTAAAATATGACTCAGAATATGCATTAGTAGATGGAGATTTTACGACTTCATGGAAGGTTAATGACTGGGATACAGGAGCTAGCTATGGATCTAATAGAGGTTCAGAAATTACATTTGATGATAGTTATACAATAGGATCAATAGCTTTTGCAGAGACATTAGAGCAAGGATATAATATGTCTTTATATAAAGTTAAGGTTACTTATTGGGATGAGGAAGGAAATCAAAATGTAGTTTACCCAACATCATTCCAATCAAAAGTTTCTAATGGACATAAATATTATACTGTAAAGCTATCAGAACCAATAACTGCAAAGAAGATTAAGGTAGATACATCAGGATATGGTGGAAGTGTACAAACAATGTCTGAAATTAGATTTTATGAATATGATAGTTTGTCTGATGATATAAAAGCTTTATACACTGATGATTTAAGACTTGTGCTTAAAGATGATGTAACTCAAGAGACTTTAGATGAGTTAGCTAATAGATTAAATACACCGGATCCTATAAGTAATGAGTATCATCCAGATAAATCTGTTTTAGAAGCAGAATTAGAGGTTGCACAGAAGTTATTTGATGATAAACAAGTATCAGAAAAAATAACTAAGTTAGATGCAAGCATTAGAAGTGGTGGTACTGGTCCATCTTTAGGAATGCAAAATGATTGGCAATCATTAGGAAGTGTTGCAAGACCAAGTGTTGATGAAGATGGTACATCAAAACAAATAGTTGTATATATGGGATCAAGTGATCCAAATACAAGGGTTCAAATAACATTCCTTCAAAATTATGGTCTTCCAAGTGCATATCAAGGGGGAACTGTTACTATAAAACCAGGTAGAACTGAAATTACTATACCTTCAATTATATCTGCTGATGTAGAAAAAGGTGGGCAAGTAATGGCAAGGGTGACATCTGGTAGCACCAGTGCAAATATACAAATACGTTTAAGTGGAGTTACAGATATTCCGCATTTAGATGTTAATAACTTAATAAATGATGAATCTAAAGAAAATGAAGTTAAAGATAGAATAAGAACATATATATCAGAGTTAAAAGCATATATGACAGATATTAAGAGTCTTTATCCAACAGAGGTTAGTGATACAGATAAGGAAAATAATATATATCTTTATGATGAAAAAACATCACCTTTAAACACTACTGATATTGAAGGAGATAGATTTACTTTAACTTTACCAGCATCAGAGATATTAAAAGGTATTGAAGAAGGTTTAGTTGGTAATGAAGAAGCTCAAGTAGAAAGAGTTTATAATGCACTTTTAGCTTGGGAGCAAGAAGTTCAAGTTGGATTTGCTAAGAAAGGGGTATTTGAATCAGTTCAAGACTTTAATAATAATGGAGAAATAGATACAGAGGATACAGCATATTTCAATAAACACAAGGCACCAGCAACTAGATTAAATATTAAATATCAAAGAATGATGATGGGTGCTGCGGCATATGCATCAGGACATCATATAGGTGTTGGTTTTGAAAGTTCTAATTATATTCAAGGGGTGCCTTATAAGTTTGATTCAGAAGGAAATGTAATAAATGAAAATGAAGCTCAACTTTATGGTGCTTTAATAGGACATGAAATGGGACACGTTATGGATATTGGAGATAGAATTTATCCAGAAACAAGTAATAACTTAATGGTAGCTATTACTTCAACTATGCTTGATGAAGATAGTCCATATGCATCATCAATGAATGCTTTATATGAGAAGGTTACTTCAAACACTTTAGGTTTATCTACGAATAGAAGTGTAGTATTAAATATGTTATGGCAACCTTATTTAGCATATGAAGATAACAGCACTTATAAAATGTTACTTAACGGTTTTGATGGTAACTTAGATGATGATTCTTATTTTGCTAAATTAAATAGAGCATATAGAGAAATGACAGAAGAAGAAAGAGCAAATGGTGATAGAGATCAATGGTTAATTAGAATGAGCTCTAAGGTTGTAGGAAAGGACTTAACTGATTTCTATGAAGCACATGGAATAATAGCCAATGCTACAACATTAGAATATGTATCTCAATTCCCTAAGGAAACTAAAAAGATTCAATATATAAATGATGAAGCTAGAAGAAGAAGAATGGCAGGAACTGCAGATATGGAAGCAGGAACTACTTTATCAGCTGAATTTGGAACAGATTCTAAAGGTAATAAAATTACAGATGGTTCTTATGTTAATGATAAAAAGGTTTCAATTAATTTATCTGTAGATAAGAGCAATGATAATATTTTAGGATATGAAATTTACAGAAATGGTGAACCTTGTGGATTTATTGTAAGAAATAAGGATGGGGAAGAAACTGTTTATACTGATGTGGTTGATAATATGAATAATAGAGTAGTTGAATATTCAGCTATTGCATATGACTATAACTTAAATCCAACTAATGAAGTTGAGATAGGAACTGTTAAAATACGTCATGAAGGTGGATTAGCAAAATCTAGTACTTTATTAACTACGAATACTATAAGTGTACATGAAGAAAATAATGATATTCACTCTTGTGAAGGTAATGAAGATTTAACACTTGCTTTAGATGATGATAATACTACTGCTTATGAAGGTAGAATGTTAAGTAAATCAGAATATAATAGTTCAGTTCATGGTACTGAAATGAATCCAAATAATGATCCATATTTAATATTAGACACTACAGAAATGCAAACTTTAGTTGGTATTAAATATACAGCACCTTTAGAAACAACTGGATTTATATTTAAGAAAGAATCTATAGTTAGCAGTGCCCTTAATAAGTATAAGATAGAAGTAAGTAAGGATGGAGTGAATTGGACAACTGCTAAGGAAGGAACTTTAAGTTTAACAGCAGAAAATCCTACAGCAACTATTTACTTTGATAAAGAAGGAGTTACTGGAGGAAATCAATTAAATTCATATAATGCAAGATATGTTAAAATAACTGCTTTAGGTACAAAGAGTATATCTGCTGCAGAACTTGAATTAATAACACCTCCGGGAGACAATATTGAAATTGGTGTTGCTGATGATAATATCAACTATAAAAATGGTATAGGAATATTAAAAGAAGATTATGTATATCAAGTTGATAATATTGAAACTGAAGAAAATGAAGAGAAATCAATTCCAGCAGGCTCAATAATTATAACTGGTGAATATAGAGGAAATCCTGCATTTAATGTACCTTTAGTGCTTAATCAAAATGAAGAGCATATTGCAGATAAATATGATGGAATACTTTTAGCAGAAGTACCTGATAATGGTAACTTAGAAGAAATAGCTGAAGGAAATTGGATTTATTGGGTTGAGCCAGAATATGTAGCAGAATTTATGGAAAATAATACTGAGATATTTGCTGAATTATACAGAACAGATAGCGCTGATGCATTAGAAGGTGGACAAAGACTTGTAAGTGATACATTTAGAATTACAGTACCAGATGAGTTACCAGAAATAAGTTTAACATCTGGAAAAACTAGAAGCCTGACTTCTAACAATATTAAAGTAATTGAAATTAAAGAATCTACAATTAACAAAATTACAGAAGGTAGATAATAAGAAATAATGCGACGTAAGGAGGATTGTTATGAAAAAGGAGATTTATCAAAAGAGATCTGAGAGAAGAAACGCTAAGAAAAAAGTAAATAAGAAAATTATACCTTTAGTAATTATATTTACACTTTTTATAAGTGTATTTGCATATTCAAAAAATAGTTCTGCAGATAATAATAAAGTTAGTAACCCTTCTGTAGAGTTAAATGTTGAGAAGATAAGCAGAGATAAAGTAAAAATAGCATTAAGTAATTTTATGCCAGTAATAAAATCATTACAAATAAACTTAGAAATTAATGGAAATGTTAAATTTGTAGAGGATAGCATTAATTGGATTGTAAGTTCTGATTCAAATGATGTAAAAACTCATGTAAAAATGGGTAGTGATAAAAAGAGTATGGAAATTTTTATTGTTTCAAATGATGCTTTAAATAAAGTTGGTGGAACATTAGATATATGTGAAATAGAAGTTTCTAAAATTTCAAATGGAAGTTCAGCGTACTCTATTGATGCTAGTGTGAATAGTGATGGAATTTCTTATAGTTATGTAGTAAATGACACAAATAAACAAGTTAGTGGTATTGATATGGCTAATTTAAGTGAGGATAAACTAACTATAAATTCATTACCGGTAATTAGTTTAAAAAATTCGTCTTCAATAGTTGATGGAAAGATTGTTATATCTAAGGGTGATACTTTTGATGCAAAAAGTTATATTGAAGTTACTGACGAAGAAGATGGAGTAATTTCTACTGACAATGTTACTGTTGAAGGAAAAGTTAATACTAAAATAGTTGGATCTTATGCTATTACATATAGTGTAGCAGATACAGAAGGAGATACTTCTTCATTAGAAACAACAGTAATTGTTGAAGATATAGCAGAAGATAATGCAACTAATCCAGTAATAACTGTTAATAATAGTGATAGTGATAAATTAACTATTTCTGCTGGAGATAATGTTGATTTAAATGAGTATATAACTGCAGTTGATTATTTAGGAAGACCTATTACTGTTGAAATAACAGGAGATTATGATTTAACTACTCCAGGAACTTATATTATAACTGCTATAGCCACAGATAGATTTGGAAATGTAAGTGAAAAAGAAATTACTTTAGTTGTTGAGAAATCAGATGATTCAAGTGATTCAGATGGAGTATCAAAAGCATATAAATTTAAAGCTACTATAACAAATAGTGAAGGAAAAGTAGTTGCAGGTGAGAAGTTCAATTTATATAAAATTGAAGTTAAGAAGAGATGGTTTAGAGCTGATTCTGAAAATCTTATATATATTTCTACTTTAGAAAGTAATGAAGAGGGAGAAATTTATGCAGAGTTAGAAGAGGCAGGAAAGTATGTATTAAAGCAAGTTAATTCAGCAACTGGCAATGAAGTAACAGGTTCTGAAGTTACTATTGAATTGACAGAAGATAATAAAGGAAATGTTATTACAATACCAGATATAGTAATAAATGATGCTACATCAGGAGATAGCGGAAGTAATGGCAATAATGGAAGTAATGATGATAACGGAAATAATGGAGATTCAGGAACAGATGACTCAGGTTCTGGAGATATAGGAACTGGTGATTCAGATTCTGGAAACTCAGGAGATAATGGAAATACTGATAATTCACATAAACCAGAAGTACCAGTAAATCCGGAAAATCCTGATTCATCAGATAATAGTAATAATGGTGTTACTAATGATGATAAGATAACTGAAGAAAATAAAAATGATTTACCAAAGACAGGACAAGGTATATTCTATGGAGTAACCATAGCTGTAGCAGTTATAGTTATTGGAAGTGGAGTATATTTAGTAACAAAAAAGAAAAAGTAATATAATATAGTTTTCTCATAGGAGATAGAATACTTTCTTTTCCTATGAGAAAACTTTTTTTATTAATGAAGAGGTATAAAAACTATATTATGAAAATTATTTTGGTTGAATAATATTAGTGTTAAATATAAAATATGTACTAGAGTAAATAGTTAAGAGAGGAAAAGATATGTGTAATAGTATTGGAATTGTAACAGACAGTAATAGTGGAATAACATCAAAGGAAGCTAATGAGTGGGGAGTAACTGTTATCCCTATGCCTTTTTACATAAATGGAGAACTTTATTATGAAGGATTAACATTAAATCAAAAAGAATTCTATAAATTTTTAGAGGATAATTTAGATGTGAATACATCACAACCATCACCAGGAGATGTAATGAAAACTTGGGATGAAGTTCTTAAAGAGAAAGAGTACATAATATATATTCCTATGTCTAGTTCGCTAAGTGGAACTTATGAAACAGCAGTAATGTTAGCAGAGGAGTATGAAGGAAAGGTATTTGTTGTTAATAATAGAAGAATATCTGTAACTCAATTACAATCAGTTAAAGATGCAATAAATCTTGTTAAGAAAGGTAAATCAGCTAAAGAAATAAAAGAAATATTAGAAGATAGACAATATCAGGCTAGCATTTATATAGTACCTGATACATTAGATTACCTTAAAAAAGGTGGAAGACTTACACCGGCAGTTGCTTCTTTTGCAAAAGTATTAAATATTAAGCCAGTTCTACAAATTCAAGGTGAAAAATTAGATGCATTTAAAAAGGTTAGAGGAATGAAGCAAGCTAAGAGAGCTATGAAGGAAGCAATAGCTGATGATATTAAAAATAGATTTGCAAGTAATTCAAATATGAGAATATATGCTGCATATACAGGTAGTGAGGAAGTAGGAATAGAGTGGAAAGGTGAGTTAGAAGAAGCATTTCCAAACTATGATATTCAGATATATCCATTATCACTAAGTGTTAGTTGTCATATAGGTCAAGGGGCTATAGGTATAGCTTGCGTAGAAGAATTATTATAGAAGAATATAATTATAAAAAGATATTTTTAAGTGAATTGTAGTAACTTATAAATATCTTTTTTTTTATGAGAAAGTATAGAAGAAATTTTTAATAAAAGACATTAAATAATTTTTATAAAAAGTGTATTATATACTTAAAGGATTTAGTAATTTAAATAGAGGTGTTAAGAGGAGATGAACTTATGAATAAAGTATGTGTACTTGGAAGTATTAATATGGATTTAGTTGTAAAAGTTGATGATATACCAAGGGTAGGAGAAACTATTTTATCACAATCATTTGAAAAGATAGCGGGAGGAAAAGGTGCAAATCAAGCTGTTGCAGCTAAAAGATGCGGAGCTGAAGTTTCTATGATAGCTAAAATAGGAAAAGATGAAAATGGACAAATTCTTAAGAATAAACTACAAGAAGATAATATAGATGTGAAATACGTTTTTGAAGATAAAAAAGAAGCAACAGGAATGGCTTTTATTATGGTTAATGAAAATGGAAATAATTCAATAATAGTTGTAGCAGGATCAAATATGACAATTAATGAATATGAAATTGAATCTTCAGTAGAGAAAATTAAAGAATCTGATATTTTAATAGCTCAATTTGAAACAGCCAAAGAAATGACTTTAAAGGCATTTAAAAGAGCTAAGGAATTTGGAAAGGTAACAATATTAAATCCAGCTCCAGCAAAAGAAATAAATGAAGAACTTTTAAAGGTAACAGATATTATAGTTCCTAATGAAACAGAGGCAGAAGTATTAACAGGAGTTACCGTTGAAACTTTGGAAGATGCAAATAGAGCAGGGCAAATATTTTTAGAAAAAGGAGTTAAGTTTGTAATAATTACTTTGGGAGCTAAGGGAGCTGCAGTAATAGGAAAAGATTTCTGTGAATTGGTACCAGCATATAAGGTAAAAGCAATAGATACAACTGCAGCAGGAGATAGTTTTATTGGAGGTTTAAGTTCGAAATTAGATTTTAAAAATATTAATAAAGAAACTTTAATAAAGGCAGTGAATTTTGGAAATAAAGTATCATCAATATCAGTTCAAAGAAAAGGTGCTCAGTCATCAATTCCATATTTAAAAGAAATAGAAGAAATATATTGGGAGATAAATTATATTAAGAAATTAATTTGAAGAAAAGATGCCAATCTTATAATAGATGAGGCATTTTTTTGTTTTCAATCTAAATTCATTAACAGCTTCTAAAATAGCTGAATATAGATTCATAAAAGTGAAATAATATAATGGAGGTGATTTGATGAAATCAATATGGGATGAAAGTTGTGAATTTGATAAAAGAGAAGAACTAAAAGGTGATATAAAAACTGATATTTTAATTATTGGAGCAGGAATAACGGGAATACTAATAGGATATTTCTTAAAGCAAAGTGGTAGAGAGGTTGTATTAATCGATAAATCTGAGATTGCAAGGGGAAATACAAGAAATACTACTGCAAAAATAACATCTCAACATGACTTAATTTACAATATATTAATTGAAGAGTTTGGAGAGGAAAAAGCTAAGCAGTATGCATATGCTAATGAACTTGCTATAAAAAAGTACAAAGAGATTATTAAAGAAAGAAAAATAGATTGTGATTTTGAAGAAATTCCTGCATATATTTATTCCTTAAATGAAACTGACCAAATAATAAAAGAAGTAGAAGCAGCTAAAAAGTTGGGAATAGATGCAGAATTTATAGAAAAAATTGATATTCCATTAGATATTAAAGGTGCTATTAAATTTAATAATCAAGCCCAATTTAACCCACTAAAGTTTTTGAAGGATATTTCAAAGGAATTAACTATATATGAAAATACTAGAGCAATAAAAATAGAAGAAAACTTAGTAAGTACTGATAAAGGAAATATAGTAGCTAATAATATAGTAATAGCTACTCACTATCCAATAATGAATGCACCAGGATATTATTTTATGAAAATGCATCAAGAAAGATCTTATGTTATAGCATTAGAAAATGCAAATAGTATTGAAGGAATGTATATAGATTATGAAAAACAAGGCTATTCATTTAGAAATTATAAGGGATTACTATTATTAGGTGGCATAAGTCAAAGAACAGGTGAAAATGAGGGTGGAGGAAGCTATGATAAATTAAGAAAGTTTGCAAAGGAAATTTATCCAAACTCAAAAGAAAAATATCACTGGTCAGCTCAAGATTGTATTACTATTGATGGTATACCTTATATAGGAAGATATTCTAATAGTACACCTAACATATATGTTGCTACAGGCTTTAATAAATGGGGAATGACAAGTGCTATGGTATCAGCTATGATAATATCAGATTTGATATTAGGGAATGATAATAATTTCTCCGAAATATTTTCACCAAAAAGATTTGATTTATCATTATCAATCAATAATATTGCTAATGATTTAGTTGAAACAGCTAAGAATTTTATAGCGCAAAAGATATCTATTCCAAGTAGTGAAATAGAGCATATTAAAAATGGAGATGCTGGAATTGTTGAGTATAATGGTCAAAAGGTTGGAGTGTATAAAGATAAAAAGGGAAAAGAATTTATTGTATCAACTAAATGTGCTCATTTAGGTTGTGAACTTCATTGGAATGCGGATGAATTAACATGGGATTGTCCATGTCATGGATCAAGATTTGATTATAAAGGAAATTTGATAGATAGCCCTGCAGTTAAGGATATTGTAGAAGATTAAAGAGTATATAATAATAGTATTATAGAGATATTTATAATAAAAAATAGTCTCCAATAATGTAAAAAAATAAAATACATATACTAAATATATTGCAGTAATAGCATAAAATGACTATACTAACTATGTTGCAGTAATAAAACGAAGGAGGAGATTATATGAAAAACAAATTACCTAAGGAAGCTTACGGTGGTGTACATGGAAAAGATTATATTCCATATATAACTGATAAATCAAAAAAAGGAACTAATATTGCTGTAATGATAATAGGAATAGTTTTATCAGTAATATTTGCAGCATCAACTGCTTATTCAGGAATGAAATCAGGATTAACAGTAGCAGCGGGTATACCAGGGGCAATAATAGGTTCAATGTTTATAGGTGTATTTGCTAAAGATAAAGGAATACTTGGCAAAAATATAACACAAGGTATGTCAAGTGGAGGAGAATCAATAGCTAGTGGTATGATATATGTTTTACCAGCTATTATTCTAATCGGAAGTGACTTCACTTTCCTAGAAGGGCTAAGTGTAGGAGTAGGTGGAGCTTTATTTGGAATAGGAGCTTTATCATTAGTTTATAATTATTTAATTGTTGAAGAACATGGAAAACTTATGTATCCAGAATCAATGGCAATATCAGAAACATTAGTTGCTTCTGAAGGTGGCGGAGATGCTATTAAATTTATGGGTATAGGTTTTGTAATAAGTGGTATCATAAACGTATTAACAGGTTCATTTTTAAATGTAATAAATAATACTATTACATATGTAGGAAGTAAGTTTTATAAATGGAAATTTTCTATTGAAGTAAATCCACTTTTATTAGGAATAGGATTTATAGTTGGGTTAGAAGTTTCATTAACTATGCTTGCTGGATCAATATTATCTAATTTTGGTATTGCACCATTAATAGGTTATTTTACAGATATGGCACAAAGTAATGCTCATGCATGGAATGATACAACAGTTCTTATAAGTCAAATGGATGTAAATGCTATAACAGGAAGTTATGTTAAGTATATAGGTGCAGGTATGATGCTTTGTGGTGGTATAATAGGTGCTCTTAAACTTATACCAACTATAGTTGTTTCTATAAAAGAAACATTAAAAGCAAAATCAGCTAAAGATGGTAATGGAGAAAAGAGTTCAGGTGAAATGATACTACTTTTAGCAGGTGTTGTAATAGCATTTGTAGCAGGATTCTTTATTTCACAAAGTATTGCAATGGCAATAGTATCTGCAATTGTTTCATTAATACTATCATTATTGTTTGTAATAGTTGCGGGACGTTTAACAGGAACTATAGGAACATCAAACCTTCCAGTTTCAGGAATGACAATTGCATCATTAGTAATATTAACATTAGTTTTTGTAATAATGGGATGGAAAGGTCAAGCCGATAATAAATCACTACTTTTATTTGCAGCATTTATGGTTGTAGCAATATCAGTAGCAGGTGGATATAGCCAATCACAAAAAGTAACTTATGTTATAGGTGGAAGTAAAAAAGAAATGCAAAACTATTTTGCAATAGCAAGTATAGTAGGTGTTATTGTTACTACAGGAACAATATTAGTGCTTTCTAGTCAATTAAGAATTACTGGAGCAGATGCACCATTTGCTTTACCACAAGCAAATTTAATGTCTACATTAACATCTGGTATAATGTCAGGTAATTTACCTTGGCCAATGATTATAGTAGGTGTTGTAATGGCGTTATTTTTATTCTTATTAAATTTACCAATAATGACAATTGCAATAGGTTTCTATTTACCTATATCAACAACAACTATTATTTTAGTTGGAGCATTAATACGTGTATTTGTTGAGAAGATGAGTAAGAGTGAAGAGGATAAAGAAGTAAAAGTTGCAAATGGAATAAGTCTTTCATCAGGACTTGTTGCAGGAGGTTCTATCATAGGATTAGTAGGAATTATATTACAAGTAACAGGATTAATAAAACCAAGAGTTCCAAGTGGATTTGCTGCTAGTAATATGATGGGAATACTATTATTAATTGTTTTAGTTATAGCTACTACAATTCCAATTATGATGTCAAAGGTGAAAAAGAATGAAAGATAATGAAGAAATTCTAAATTTAAAATTTAGAATTTGTGATAATCTTAACTATAAAATTGATGACAATGGAATAGTTACAGTACTTGAAAAACAGGATCATAAGATTCAAAAGTTTTTCAGAAAGTTAAAATTTAAAATTCCTTTATATAAGGAAATTACCCTTGATGAAATTAGTAGTGAAGTATTTACACAAATTGATGGAATTAAAACTGTTAAGGAAATTGGAGAGTGTTTAGAAGTAAAGTTTGGAGATAAGGTAAATCCACTTTATGAAAGATTACTAGTTTTTCTTAACCATATTTATGTAAATTGTAATTATATTGAAAAAATAGGTTAATGATTATAAGCCTCAAGTGTAAGGAAAATATTCCTTACGCTTGGGGCTTAGGTTTTAAAAGGATAAAATTACTAGTGAAAACTATTTCAAGGGGTGTTGACAAACATATACGTACAAGTTATTATTTAAATATGACGTGAGATGTACGTACATGTTTGAAATTAGGAGGCAAAACGATGGGAAAATATATCGATGATTCAAAGGCGTTATTGCAATATGTAGGTGGAAAAGATAATATTAGTGCCGTTACACATTGCGTAACTCGTATGAGATTTGTATTAAAAGATACAAGTATAGCAGATAAAGAAAAAATAGAAGCGTTAAAATGTGTAAAGGGAACTTTTATTCAGGCTGGTCAATTCCAAGTAATAATAGGAAATACAGTAACTGATTTTTATAATGATTTCGTAAAAGTTTCAGGCGTTGAAGGTGTAAGTAAGGATAGTGCTAAAGATGCAGCAAAATCGAATATGACTTTTATTCAAAGACTTATGGCAAATTTAGCAGAAATATTTTCACCACTTATTCCAGCAATTATAGTTGGTGGTCTTATATTAGGATTTAGAAATATTATTGGTGATGTAAAGTTTTTTGAAAATGGTACAAAAACTTTAATTGAAATATCACAATTTTGGGCAGGAACTTATAGTTTCTTATGGTTAATAGGTGAAGCAATATTCCACTTCTTACCTGTAGGTATAGTATGGGCTATAACTAAGAAGATGGGAACTACTCAAATACTTGGTATAGTATTAGGTATTACATTAGTATCACCACAACTTTTAAATGCTTATGCAGTATCTGGTGGAGCTGATATTCCATTCTGGGATTTTGGATTTGCTAAAGTTAATATGATTGGTTATCAAGCACAAGTTATTCCAGCAATTTTAGCAGGGTTTGTATTAGTTTACTTAGAGAAATTCTTTAGAAAAATATCACCAGCAGCTATTTCTATGATAATAGTACCATTCTTTGCATTAGTACCAGCAGTACTAATTGCACATACAGTACTTGGACCTATAGGCTGGAAAATTGGAGATATTATATCAACAGTAGTATATTCAGGTTTAACATCATCATTCAGTTGGTTATTTGCAGGTATATTTGGATTTGTTTATGCACCATTAGTTATTACTGGTTTACATCATATGACAAATGCAATTGACCTTCAATTAATGTCACAAGTTGGTGGTACATTATTATGGCCAATGATTGCGCTATCAAATATAGCACAAGGTTCAGCAGTACTTGCAATGATATACTTACAAAGAAAAAATGAAGAAGAAAAACAAGTTTCAATACCAGCATGTATTTCAGCATACTTAGGAGTAACAGAGCCTGCATTATTTGGTGTTAATTTAAAATATGGATTCCCATTTATCTGTGGAATGATCGGTTCAGGATTAGCAGCTGTAATATCAGTAGGAACTGGAGTAATGGCAAATGCAATAGGTATTGGAGGAATTCCAGGAATACTTTCAATCCAACCACAACATATGTTAATGTTTGCTGTAGCAATGGTTGTAGCAATAGTAGTTCCATTTGTATTAACAATAATTGTTGGTAGAAAAAAATTAAGCTAAAAAAATAAAGTTAAATGGATAATATAAGGATGATATATTGAAGGTAATTAAGTTACTAGATATGTATCGTCCATTATTTGCTAAAAAGGAGATAGTTAAAATGAAAGATTTTAGAGAAAGTGTAGTTTATCAAATATACCCTAAGTCATTTAATGATTCAAACGGAGATGGAATTGGAGATATAAACGGAGTAACAGAAAAATTAGATTATTTAAAAGAACTTGGTGTAGATTATATATGGTTAACTCCTGTTTATGTATCTCCTCAAAAAGATAATGGATATGATGTAGCAGATTATTATAAAATAGATCCTAGAATGGGAACTATGGAAGATTTCGATAATCTTGTAGTAGAAGCAAAAAAGAGAAATATAGATATTATGTTAGATATGGTATTCAATCATACTTCTACAGAGCATGAATGGTTTAAAAAAGCATTAAATGGTGACAAGAAATATAAAGATTTTTATATATTTAAAGAAGGAAAAAATAATGAACCTCCAACTAACTGGATTTCTAAGTTCGGAGGTAATGCATGGGAGTATGTAGAAGAATTCAATGAATATTATCTTCACTTATTTGATGTTACACAAGGTGATTTAAATTGGGACAATAAAGAAGTTAGAGATGAAATATATAAGGTAGTAAACTTCTGGTTAGATAAAGGAGTAAAGGGGTTTAGACTAGACGTAGTTAATCTTATTTCTAAACCGGAAATATTTGAAGATGATAATATAGGTGATGGAAGAAGATTTTATACAGATGGACCTAACATTCATGAATATCTAAAAGAACTTAATAAAAATACATTTGGTAAGCATGAAGATGTAATAACAGTAGGAGAAATGTCTTCAACATCTGTTGATAATTGTATTAAGTATTCAAATCCAGATGAAAAAGAGCTATCAATGGTATTTAACTTCCACCATTTAAAAGTGGATTATAAAAATGGTGATAAGTGGACAATGATGGATTTTGACTTTAAAATGCTAAAAGATATATTTAAAGAATGGCAAGAAGGAATGCAAGAAGGTAATGGATGGAGTGCTGTATTCTGGTGTAACCATGACCAACCTAGAGCAATATCAAGATTTGGAAATGATAAAAAATATCATAATGAAAGTGGTAAAATGTTAGCCACAACTATTCATATGATGAGAGGAACACCGTATATTTATCAAGGTGAAGAGTTTGGAATGACTAATCCTTACTTTGATATAATAGAAGAGTATAGAGATGTTGAGTCAATAAATTATTATAATATATTAAAAGAGCAAGGTGAATCAGAAGCTGATATTTTAGAAATTTTAAGATCAAAATCAAGAGATAATTCAAGAACTCCAATTCAATGGAATAGTGAAGAAAATGCTGGATTTACAAGTGGAACACCATGGATACCAGTAGCAAAATCTTATAAAGAAATAAATGCAGAAAATGCTCTTAAAGACAAGGAATCTATTTTCTATCATTATAAGAAGTTAATATCATTAAGAAAAGAATATGATATTATTTCAAAGGGTAGTTTTAAGATGATATTAGAAGATAATAATAAAGTACTTGGATATACTAGAAATTATGAAAATAAGACATTAGTTGTTTTAAATAATTTCTATGGAGAAGATGCAAAGGTAGATATTCCATCAGAATTATTAGAAAATAATAATGTTAAAGTATTAATATCTAACTACTCTAATGAGGTTGAATTAAATAAAGAAATGACTCTTAGACCATATGAATCAATAGTTTATTATATTGAGAAATAGTATATTTATATGATAAAATTACTATGGTGATATAAATGGATAAAAAGTATTTAAATATATATAACATTATAGTAAATAAAATAGAAAGCAAAGAATATCAAAGTAATGATAAGCTGCCATCAGAAAAAGAACTAATGGATCAATATAATGTATCTAGGGATACTGTTAGAAAATCTTTAAATATGTTAGAGCAAAATGGATATATACAAAAGACTAAAGGAAAAGGATCCTTTGTATTAGATATAAACAAATTTAACTTTCCAGTATCAGGGGTAGTTAGTTTTAAAGAAATTGCTCAAAAGTCTACTAGTAATATAGAAACTTTTGTTGAGTTTTTGGATTGCATATATCCTAAGAAAAATATAGCAAGAGGATTGGAAATTACTGAAGATGAAAAGGTGTGGAAGATTATTAGAACAAGATCTTTTGATGGAGAAAAGGTAATTTTAGATAAAGATTATATGATTAAAAGGTTTGTAGATAATCTTACATATGATGTATGTAAGAATTCCTTATATGAATATGTAGAAGATGTATTAGGATTAAAAATTGCATATGCTAAGAAAGAAATAACAGTGCAAAATGCAACAGAAGAAGATAAAAAATACCTAGATATGAAGGGCTTTGATATGATAGTAGTAGTAAAAAGTTACACATATTTAGATGATACTAGTTTATTTCAATATACAGAGTCAAGGCATAGACCAGATAAATTTGTATTTGTTGATTTTGCAAGAAGACATTAAATATAAAATTATTATTACAGATGAATTTAAAGAAATTACTTTATTTTCATCTGTTTTTTTTATTATTTGATTTGATTTTATTTTAAATTTTCCACTTAGGGGGAGAGCCAGTGAATAAAGCTAGAAACTAGCTTTATTTTGATTTAACCATTCAATCAGTAGATTCTCTTCTTTTTGTAGTTTCAACAAGAGTTGGTAAAACAGAGATAGCAAGAACATTAAGTAATAGATTAGGCGTTAAGATTATAAGATTCGATATGAGTAAATACCAAGAAAAGCATGTAGTATTAAAACTTATAGGAGCGCCTCCAGGATATGAAGTATAATTACATAATAGTTAAGAGTTAGTTAAAGTATTGACAGGAAATATTAATAATGGAAATAGGGATATAATTGAATAATATGGCTATTTCTCTAACAATAATAGATAATTAAGGGATTATTATAAGAAAATACAGAAAATTAAAATTATTCCAATTTAATTAGAAAATATTGACAAGATTCGACTTTGTTTGATATACTAATCCCTATAATATTTTTCTATGGAGGATTAGGTGAGAGAAAAATTCCTGGTAATCCACTTCAATATTTTGCGTTCAAAGATGTTAACTTTGTTGTTAATGATACCTACAGTAATATAATACTATTCATAATGTTCTTTATGTATAAATTAATGTTTGCTATAATAACGGCACCATTAATGGCAGGAGTTTTTGCTAATAGATTGACTGTAAGCGAATGGATAAAAGTATTGATTCCATGGACTATACTTATATGCTGTCCAGTAGCTCACTGAGTTTAGGGTGGTGGATTCTTAGCTAAGATGGGATTCGTAGACTTTGCTGGAGGAGTAGTAATTCATATTACATCAGGATTTGTAGGTTTAGGTGCATTATGTGTACTAGGTAAAAGAACGTATAAAAATGAAAAAGGAGATTTAATATAAGATCCATTAGGAGCAGCTATATTAAATCTGTAAAAGTAAATAACGAAGTGCAATTAAAAGGATTAGATCAAGAATTCTTCAAAGAGACTTATGAAATAAAATACGAGTAAAAATAAAAGAAAGAAGATGTAAATTATGTTAGGTGTAGTTTTATTATATGTTGGAGTGGTTCTTATACTTAATGGTATAGCAAGGCTTTGTAATATTGATCAAAAGTCTATGGCAGTATTTAATGTATTTACTGGAGTATTATCATTTGTAATAAATATAATAGCAGTAGTACAAGGAGAGTATTTTGCAGCAGGAACAGGTTTATTATTTGGATTTACATATCTATTTATTGCAGCAAGGTGTTTATTTAATCTAGATGGTAGATTATATGGATGGTACTGTTTATTTGTAGCGATTAATACAATTCCATTAGCATTTATTGATTCAACAACATTTAAATTTATAGACTTCACTGTAGGAAATATATATTGGGTTATTATATGGATTTTATGGGGCTTATTATGGTTAACTGGTTTTATAGAATTAGTAATGAAGAAAGAGTTAGGAAAATTTGTTGGATACTTATCGGTTATTGATGGTATTTTCACAGCTTGGATTCCAGGATTCTTATTATTAATTAATATGTTTCCTAAATAAATTTTGAAGGAGATTGTTACAAAATGATTTTTTTTTGGATTATTTTGTAACAATCTTTTTTTAGTGTTATTAGTTAAAAAGGATATAATAATTTTATTAAAAAAGATGAAAATACGTGAAAAAATTATCCAAAAATGTCATAAAATAAAGATAAATTAAAGAATGATAGATTGTGAACGTTTTTAGATAACAAATATAATATAAATAATCTTTAGAAATAAAAAAGTGTCAAAAGTTTAAATTTGAATGATATATAAAAAAGGAGTATAAAAAAAATATCACCAAAAATTGTGATATTTAAATGATAATGAAGGAGGATATAGCTATGAGATTATCAATGAAGGAACAAGAAAAATTAATGATAGTTGTAGCGGCAGATGTTGCTAGAAGAAGACTAGCAAAAGGAATTAAGTTAAATTATCCAGAATCTATAGCGCTTATTACAGACGAAATAATGGAAGGTGCTAGAGAAGGTAAGGCTGTAGAACTTCTTATGAATGAAGGTAGACAAGTACTTAAAAGAGAGCAAGTTATGGAAGGAATACCAGAAATGATTCATACAATACAAGTTGAATGTACATTCCCAGATGGTACTAAACTTGTAACAGTGCATGATCCTATTCAATAAATGGAGGTTTAAATTATGATACCAGGAGAGTACATATTAGCTGAAGAGCCAATTAAATATAATGAAGGGTTAGAAGCTATACAAATTAAAGTTGTAAATAGAGGGGATAGACCAGTTCAAGTAGGTTCTCATTTTCATTTCTATGAAGTAAATAATTCATTAGAATTTGATAGAGAAGCAGGATATGGAAAGAGATTAGATATACCAGCAGGTACTGCAGTAAGATTTGAACCAGGTGATGAAAAAATAGTTGATTTAATAGATATAGTTGGAAAAAGAAAAGTTTACGGATTAAGTAATAAAGTTGATGGTTTTCTAGATAAAGGAGGTAGAAAATAATGGCTTTTGAAATAGATAGAAAACATTATTCAGATTTATTTGGACCAACTACAGGAGATAGTATTAGACTTGCAGATACAGATTTATTCTTAAAAATAGAAAAAGACTATACTGTTTACGGTGATGAATGTAAATTCGGTGGCGGTAAATCTCTAAGAGATGGTATGGGGCAAAACTCAATAGAAACTAGAAAGAATCCAAAGGTTGTAGATTTAATAATCACAGGGGTTACTGTTTTAGACTATACAGGAGTATATAAAGCTGATATAGGAATTAAGGATGGAAAAATCGTTGCTATAGGTAAGGGTGGAAATCCTGATGGAATGGACAATATAGACTTTATAGTAGGAGTAAGTACAGAAGCTTTAGCTGGTGAAGGATGTATCTTAACAGCAGGTGGAATTGATACTCACGTTCACTTTATTAGCCCAGATTTAGTAGACTCTGCATTACATGGAGGAATTACTACTGTAATCGGTGGTGGTACAGGTCCTAACGATGGAAGTAATGCAACTACTTGTACTCCTGGTGAATGGCATATTCATAGAATGTTAGAAGCTTTTGATGAACTTCCAATAAACGTAGGTATCCTTGGAAAAGGTAGCGGAGCTAACATTGAAGTTAATGCAGAGCAAATAAGAGCTGGTGCTTGTGGATTAAAGGTTCATGAGGACTGGGGCGCAACTAAATCAGCAATTGACTATGCTTTAAGAACAGCTGATGAGTATGATGTACAAGTAGCTATACATACAGATACATTAAACGAAGGTGGATTTGTTGAAAATACTATAGATGCAATACAAGGAAGAGTTATTCATACATTCCATACAGAAGGTGCTGGTGGTGGACATGCTCCTGATATATTAAAGATGGCATCACATCCAAATGTATTACCAGCTTCTACTAACCCAACAAAACCTTACACAGTAAACACTATAGCAGAACATTTAGATATGCTTATGGTTTGTCATCATTTAGATAACAAAGTTCCAGAAGATATAGCTTTTGCTGATTCAAGAATCAGAAAGCAAACAATTGCTGCAGAAGATATACTTCACGATATGGGTGTATTCAGTATTATGAGTTCAGATACAATGGCTATGGGAAGAATTGGAGAGGTTGTTTCTAGAACATGGCAAACTGCTTCTAAGATGAAGAATCAAAGAGGTATAATGGAAAATGATTCAGAATATAACGATAACAACAGACTTAGAAGATATGTTGCAAAATATACAATAAACCCAGCTATAGCACACGGAATAGCTGACTATGTTGGATCAGTAGAAATAGGTAAAATGGCTGACTTAGTTTTATGGGAACCTGCTTTCTTTGGAGTTAAACCTAAGGTAGTAATCAAAGGTGGTATGATTAACCTTTCAGTTATGGGAGAATCAAATGCTTCAATTCCAACATGTCAACCAGAAATGTTAAGAAAGATGTTTGGTGCACAAGGAAAAGCTGCAGCACAAACTACTGCTGCCTTTGTATCAAAATACGCTTTTGAAGATGATATCAAAGGAAAATTAGGTTTAGAAAAACAAGTATTACCTGTAAGCGGTATTAGAAACTTAACTAAGAAGGATATGAAGCTTAATGATGCTATGCCTAAATTAGAAGTAGATCCTCAAACTTATGACGTTACAGTTGATGGAGAGCTTATAACTTGTGAACCGGCTGAAACAGTACCAATGGCTCAAAGATACTTCTTATTCTAAGATATATTTATGGAGAGAAAAATGGATTTATATAAGGTTTTTGTTGTAACTGCTGATACTATGGAAGAAATGGGAAAGATAGCTCATTCATTAGGCAATAGACATCTTCCAGCTCAATTTCAAGATGGTAAAATGCTATTACAATACGATGAAAAAATAGAAGAAATATTAAAATCAGCTCATATCGAATATAAGCTAGATGAAGTTTGTTTAGAAGTAGCTTTTAGGGATATTGATTCTGATCATATACACTAAAAAGGTTTCCTAAGGATAGATATATATTTATCCTTAGGAGATTTTAGATTATTTTAACTAATTATAGTAAAGGAGATTTTATTATGAGACCAGTAATAATAGGTGTTGGAGGTCCTGTAGGTGCAGGAAAAACTCTTTTAATTGAAAGAGTAACAAGACAGATGGCAAAAGATTATGAATTAGCAGTAATAACTAATGACATATATACAAAAGAAGATGCAAAATTCATGGTTGAAAATTCAGTATTAGATGAAGGTAGAATTATTGGAGTAGAAACAGGAGGATGTCCTCATACAGCAATAAGAGAAGATGCTTCAATGAACTTTGCAGCTATAGAAGAATTAAAAAATAAATTTACTAATTTAGACATAATATTTGTTGAAAGCGGCGGAGATAATTTAGCAGCTACATTTAGTCCGGATTTAGTTGATTTTTCAATGTACATAATAGACGTTGCTCAAGGTGAAAAGATACCTAGAAAAGCAGGACAAGGTATGATTAAGAGTGATTTATTTGTTATAAATAAAATAGATTTAGCACCATATGTTGGAGCAAATTTAGATGTTATGAGAGAAGATACATTAACATTTAGAGGAGAAAAGGACTTTATATTCACTAACTTAAAAACAGATGAGGGAGTAGAAACTATTATTAAGTGGATAAAAGAAAAATGTTTATTAGAAGGAATTTGTTAATATGATTAACGATATAAATAATAAAATAGCTGGAAATGCAGAGTTAGTTTTAGAGAATAAAACTAATGGAACAGTTGCAACTACAGTCCATTTTGTAGGTGCATCTAAGGTTTCACCAGCAATATTTTTAGGTAGAGAAAAGATACCATGCTATTTTTTACTTCACTTAGGTGGGGGATATGTTGAAGGTGAAATATATCAAAATTCAATAGAAGTAAAAAAAGATGCTAAGGCAATAATAACAACACAAGCACCAACTAAGGTGTATAAATGCGAAAAAAATAAAGAAGCGGCTTGTCAAGAAACTATTATAAGAATGGAAGAGAATTCTGTTTTAGAATATATTTCTGACAGTGTTATCTTATATAAAAATGCTGTATATAATCAAGATACAACTATATATATGGATAAAAAAGCAACTCTTATTTATACAGATGGAATAACATCAGGTTGGTCACCAGATGGATCTAAATTCCAATATGATTCTGTAAAGATGAGAAATAAGATTTACGTAGATAATAAACTTTTATTGTTAGATAACTTACAATTAAATCCAAGAGAATATGATGTAACTGAACTTGGAATACTAGAAGGTTATATTAATTTTGGTACAATGGTAGTTATAAATGAAAATATGAATGAAAATTATGTTGAAAAAGCAAGAGAGATTATCGATGCTTTGAATTTAGATATAAAATATGGTGTTTCTATATTAGAAGAGCATGGCATTATAATAAGAATTTTAGGAAATTTAACTCAAGAAATTCAAAAGGCAATAGATGCAGTGCACTATTATCTTAGAGAAGAATTATTTGGTTTAAAACCAATAAATATACGTAAGTATTAATAAAATATTAAGTTAGATAAGGAGGTTCTTTCTATGCTTTTTGAAAAGATATTAGGAAATTTAGATGAATTAGAAAGTACAGATGGGTATCATTTAGAAAAAATATATATAGATAGTGATGATTTAGTTAAAAGAATAATAAGAGTTAAATCAGATCATAACCATGAACATGGAATATCATTAGATAGAGGTATGAAATTAAGAGATGGAGATATATTATTTAACGATGGTCATAATTTAGTTATAGTAAAAGTTAAAAGTGAAGATGTTTTAGTTATTAAGCCTAAGGATATAACTGAAATGGCATATATTGCACATAAATTAGGAAATAAACATCTACCTGCACATTTTGAAGATGATGTTATGATAGTTCAATATGATTATTTAGTTGAGGATGAACTAAGGAAAGATAACATCAATTATTCTAGAGAAGATAGAAGAGTAAAAAACGCTTTTACACATGTTAATTTTATGGAGCATAAGCATTAGTATGGATAAGAGTTTAAAAATGTTACAGATATTACAATTATGTGATTCTAACTTTCCTATAGGGTCATTTAACCATTCTTACGGAATGGAAACATATTTAAGAAGTAATGTTATAGATGATGCTAAAAGTTTTAGTAAATGGGTAGATTTATATTTAAAGCATCAATTTATAACATCTGATGGATTAGCAATAAGAATGTTATATGAAGCATTAGAAAATGGTGATGTGGATAAGGTCTGGGAAATTGATAACTTATTAATAGTACAAACTGTTGCAAAAGAAACTAGAAATGCTGCTAAATTAGTTGCTAGTAGAATGATAAAGATATATTTAGATCTATATGAAATAGAAAACTTAAAAATATATGGTAAAAAAATAGCTGCTAAAGAAGTATATGGACATCCAGCAATAGTATTTGGATTATTAATGCATAAGCTTGAAATGTCAGAAGAAGAAGCTATTAAGTTACATATGTACAGTACTGTTTCAACTTTAATACAAAATGCTGTTAGAGCAATACCATTAGGTCAAAAAGATGGTCAACTTTTAGTTAAAGAATACTCAGAAAAATTTGATCAATACTATAAACTAATAGAAGAACTTGATTTTGATTCCTTTGGAGCTAATACTCCAGGTATTGAACTGTCACAGATAAATCATGAGACGTTAGGGTTTAGATTATTTATGTCTTAATATTATCGAAATAAACAATAAGTTAAATTGATATTTTTTAAAACAAGCTCTGAGTAAATGTACGTGGAGTTTGTTAAAAAAATAAATTTATTAGAAATTTTATAGAGTGCTACACTAATGAGTTGGTGGTAAAGTAATGTAAATAATCAGTTAGAGAAAATATAATGTATAAGGAGTGAAAAAATGATAAAAGTCGTATTAAGAAAAATATTTCAATGTATTATTGCTATTTTTATATTATCTTTAATTGTATTTTACATTTCAAGATTATCTCCAGGTGACCCCCTTAAATCTTATTATGGAAATGCTGTTGAAAGAATGAGTATGGAAGATAGAGAAAAAGCTATTGATAAACTAGGACTTAATGAGCCTATATATATTCAATATGGAAAGTGGATTAAAAACGCTGCAAAAGGCGATTTTGGAATTTCATATAAATATAAGCGTGATGTTATTTCAGTTATAAAGGATGTATATAAAAATACTATTATTTTAGGGGGATTATCTTATATATTAACTTTTGCAGGAGCTTTGTTTTTAGGAATATTTAGTGCTCTACATGAAGACAAACTTATTGATAAGATAATAATGACAATTGGAAACATAACATCAAGTATACCGTCATTCTGGGTAGCAATAATACTGATTTTAATATTTGGAGTAAACTTAGGTATCCTACCAACTAGTGGAGCATATTCTATTGGAAATGAAAGTAATATAATTGATAGAATGATACATTTAATATTACCTTTATTAGTTTTAGTAATAGGACATTTATGGTACTACGGATATATGGTAAGAAATAAGATTTTAGAAGAGATGCGAGAAGACTATGTATTACTGGCAAAAGTAAAAGGATTAACCAAAAGACAAGTTGTTTATAAACAATGTCTTAGGAATATTATGCCGTCATTTATAACTATGATGACAATTTCACTACCACATATATTAGCAGGAACATATGTGGTTGAACAAATATTTTCATATCCAGGGATAGGAAGTCTTGTATTTGAGAGTGCTAAATACCATGATTATAATATGCTTATGGTTTTATCTCTTATAACAGGTATTATTGTATTAATATCTAATATGATAGCTCAAATCATAAATAAAAAGATAGATCCAAGAGTGAATTATCAAGGAGGAGAAACTTTTGAACCTTCATTTGAGTAATTTTGAAATAGTTAAAGATAAAAGTAAGTATATTAAAGAGGATGTAATAGATGAGCATTCCTTTGGTATAAAAGATAAGAGTCACTATTTATCAATAATAGTATTATTTATAATAATAGCTGCTTGTTTAAGTTCTTCATTAATAGCAAATCATGATCCTAAATATATGGATTTAGCTAATAGTAATGTAGCTCCAAATAAAATATTTTATTTTGGTACAGATTCTATGGGGAGAGATGTGTTTTCTAATATTTGGTATGGCGGAAGGGTATCATTATTTATAGGAATATTTTCAACTGTGATATCAACATTTATTGGAGTTCTATATGGATGTATTAGCGGAATGTCTTCCATGAGGATAGATAATTTAATGATGAAAGCTACGGAACTATTATTAAGTATTCCTTCAATTTTATTAATAATTTTTATGCAATCTATAATAGGGGGCAGTACATCAATATCGATGTCAATTGTTATAGGAGTTGTTAGCTGGACAGGTATTGCAAAGGTGGTAAGAAGTGAAGTTAGACAAATAAGAAATAGTGAATATATATTATCGGCTAAAATAATGGGGGGGAATTTTTTCTATATATTGATAAGGCATTTAGTACCTAATTTTATGTCATCAATAATGTTTATGGTAGTAAGTAATATTGCAGCAGCAATTTCAACAGAATCAACCCTTAGTTTTCTTGGGATTGGTTTACCGTTAGATGTTATTTCCTGGGGTAGTATGCTATCTTTAGCTCAAAATGCATTACTTTCTAATCTTTGGTGGGTAATTTTATTTCCAGGATTGTTTCTTATTATAACCCTTATTTGTATAGCTAATTTAGGTAATTATTTAAGAAAGAAAAATATTAAAAAGTATAATAATTTGTAAAGGAAATAAGTTTAGATGTTAAAAAAATTTAAAGTTATAGCTGCGGTATTATCTATATTTCTTCTGGTAGGTTGTGGAAACAAGCAGTCGGATAATTCAAATGAAAATATGGATAAGGATGCAGCTAAAGAAAAAGTATTAATTTATGGAAGTGGAGATTATACAAGTATAAATCCAGCACTTTTTGAACATGGAGAAATTAATTCACTTTTATTTGATGGATTAACAGCTCATGATAAGGATAATAATATTATTCCAGCACTGGCTAAAAGCTGGGAGTATGATGAAGAAACATTAACTTATACGTTTCACTTAAGAGATGATGTTAAATGGCATGATGGAGAGCCATTTACAGCTGAAGATGTTAAGTTTACTTATGAGACAATTAACAATCCAGATAATGGTTCAGAAATTGTAACAAATTATGAAGATATAACAAATATTGAAATAGTAGATGACTATACAGTTAAAATAACTTTAAAAAATCATAATGTTGCAATGTTAGATTATTTAACTGTAGGGATAATTCCTAAGCATATATTAGAAGGTCAGGATATAATTACAAGTGATTTTAATAGACATCCTATTGGAACAGGACCATATAAACTTAATAATTGGGATCAAGGTCAAAGTATCACATTAGTAAAAAATGAAGATTATTTTAGAAAATCACCTAATATAGATAAAATTATATTTAAGATAGTTAATGATACAAAAGCAAGAGTTATGCAGTTAAAATCTGGAGAGTTAGATTTAGCTCAGGTAACTCCAAAAGATATAGATTCATTTAAAGATGATGATAAATTTGTAGTAGATATTATGAAAACTTCAGATTACAGAGGTATAATGTATAACTTTAATTATCCACTGTTTAAAGAAAACAGAGAATTACCAAATGCTTTAAGTTATGCAATTGATAGAGAAGCTATAGTAGATGACATTTTATTAGGATATGGTGATACTGCTTACTCTCCACTTCAAATGGGAAGATATAATAATTCAGAAATGGATAAGTTTGAGTATAATCCAGAAAAAGCTAAGCAATTATTAGAAGATGCAGGATGGAAGCTTGGTAGTGATGGAATATATAGCAAGAATGGAACAAAATTGAGCTTTGAACTAGTTGCTATGGAAGGTGACCAAGAAAGAATTGATATAGCAAACTTTGCAGTTCAGGAATTTAAGAAAATAGGAGTAGATGTAAAGTTAGCTGTAAAATCAGATATTGATTGGGATAATCAAGCGGCATTTGTAATTGGATGGGGAAGTCCATTTGATCCTGATGACCATACATATAAGGTATTTTCAACTCATGGAGGTGCCAATTATAATTCATATTCAAATGAAAAGATAGATGAATTACTTACTAAAGCTAGACAGACAGATGTTTATGAAGAAAGACTAAAATATTATAAAGAATTCCAAGAAGAACTGACAAAGGATCTTCCATATACGTTCTTAACATATATAGATGCTGTTTATGTAGCTAAAAATAATTTAGAAGGAATAACTAAAGAAACAGTTTTAGGACATCATGGAGTAGGAATATTTTGGAATGTTGAGGATTGGGATTTAAAATAAGGAAATATAAAATATAGTTTTAAGAATTAATAAATAACAGGAGATTATTTATAATTATGAAAGTGCTTGAAGTTAAGAATTTGCAAGTAAATCTCAAAACTAAATATGGAGAAGTTAAAGCTGTAAGAGATGTATCATTTGATTTGAAAAAAGATGAGATATTATCAATTGTAGGAGAATCAGGTTCTGGAAAATCAGTTTTATGTAGAAGTATACTGAAATTGCTACCTGAAAATGGATATGTAAAAAATGGTGATATATTATTAAATGGCACTAATATATGTAATCTTACTGATAAGATGATGTCAAAAGTAAGGGGAAAAGAAATATCTATGATTTTCCAAAATCCAATGACATCATTGAATCCTACTATATCTGTAGGAAAGCAAATATCAGAAGCTGTTAGAGTTCATAATAAGGTTACTAGAGCAGAAGCTAAGAGGCGAGCTATAGAATTAATAGATTTTGTAGGGATAGATGAATCAGAAAGTAGATATAAGCAATATCCATATGAATTTTCAGGAGGAATGAGACAACGTATAGCCATTGCTATAGCATTAGCATGTAATCCTAAAATTTTAATAGCTGATGAGCCAACAACAGCATTAGATTCAATAATGCAGAATAAAATATTAGATTTAATAAAATCAATACAAAAGAAAACTAATATATCCATAATATTTATAACTCATGACATGGAAGTGGTAAATAAAATTGCAGATAGGATTGCTGTAATGTATGCAGGAAAAATAGTGGAAATAGGTAAAAAAGAAGATATATTTTTAAACCCTATTCATCCATATACAGTAGAACTAATGTCATCTAGAGTTTCTTTTAATATGGATAAAGAATATTTACCAACCATAGAAGGCGTGCCACCAAATCTTTTAAATCCTCCAAAGGGAGATGCTTTTGCTATAAGAAATAAGAATCCTTTAGTAATAGATTTTTTAGAAGAACCGCCAATGTTTAAAGTTAGTGAAAGTCATTATGCTGCAACGTGGTTACTACATCCAAAGGCAGCGATAGCAAGAGATGAAATTAAAGCTAAAGAGGAGAAGTTAATTGTTCATGAAGAGGGAAAAACTTTTAGAGATAAAAAATCTTAAACAATATTTTACTTTAAACAATAAAAAAATAGTAAAAGCTATAGATGATGTTTCACTTGATATTTATAAAGGGGAGTTCTTAGGATTAATAGGAGAATCAGGTTCAGGTAAATCCACATTAGGAAAAAGTATAGTAGGTATCAATAGTATAACTGATGGAGAAATTAAATATAATGGTATTACTATAAGTGGTAAAAAGTTAAAGAAAACCCAAAGAGAAATAATAAGTAAAAAGATACAATTTATTTTTCAAGACTCTACGTCTAGTTTAAATTCTAGAATGACAGTGAAGAATATTATTGAAGAGCCAATGAGACTTCAAAAGCTGTATAGTAGTAAAGCAGAGAGAGAGAAAGTAGTATATGATTTACTTGAGGTTGTAGGACTAGATAGAAGTAGTATAAATAAGTATCCATATGATCTTTCTGGAGGACAAAGACAAAGAGTTAGTATAGCTAGAGCTATTTCAACAAAACCAGAATGTATTATAGCAGATGAGCCTATTGCATCACTTGATGTATCAATGCAAGCACAAATAATAAATTTATTTAAGAAATTGAAAACTAATAAAAATTTAACTTTCATCTTTATATCCCATGACTTATCAATGGTTAGATATATTAGTGATAGAATAGCAGTAATTTATAAGGGGAAAATAGTGGAGGTTGCACCTACATATGAATTATATTCTAACCCAATACATCCATATACTAAAATGCTATTAAATTCTAACTTACAAGATGAAAATAATTTGTTTAGTATGAATAATAAGTTTGTAAGTAAATGTTGTAATGAAGAGGTAAAGTGGATAGAAGTTAGTAAAAACCACTTTGTTTTGCTTGATAATCTTATTTAAATATAATGCTATGTTTTAAAAATTTATAATATCCTTATCTTGATACATTTAATGTTTTGTAGGATTTCTTTGGTGTTTCATGACTGCACAACTTATATATGCATTTTATAATGATCCTTATATTAAAAAGTTTAAGGCAACTAAGGAAGTTAATAAGGTATAATATAAAAATGAGGTACAAGAATTAAGTTTCGATTAAAATTATTATGAAAATGTTCAAGATATTTCGAATTAATTATAGACTGATCAAATATTATGATATTTGGTCAGTCTATTTTAATTTGGATTAACAAGTAAATTTAGTATATTTCTATATTGAGGATTATATAAAAATATTCTAAAGACTTCTTAAAGTAGCATATAAATTAAGAGAGCAATGTCTGGAGGAAATTTAGTGGAGATAGGGCAATATTTAAATGAGGATTACATTCATTATGTAGTAGAGTATAGAGGAAACTTTGAAGAACAAATAAATAAAGTTAATTACGCTTGGGGAGTTTCAGTTACTGATACTTTAGGAATAGTAGCTATTCAATCAAAGGATATTGATAGATTAAGAAGAGATGTGCCAGCGATTATTTTTATAGAAGCAAGAAGTATATATGTTTTGCAAGATATAGATCCTTCGATTTCAGATAATATACAAAAAGTAAAAATAAATCCATATTTAAATTTAAGTGGTAGAGGTGTAATAGTTGGAATGATAGATAGTGGAATAAATTATCTTAATCAAGAATTTATAAGAGAAGATGACACATCTAGAATTATTAAAATATGGGATCAAACTATAGAGGCTGATGAAGTAAGTGAGTTTAAATTTGGAGTAATATATTCTAATGATAAGATAAATGAAGCGATTAAGGTATATAGAGATGGTGGTGATCCATATAGTGTTGTGCCAAGCAAAGATGAAATAGACCATGGAACAAAAATGGCAGGAATAATTGGTGCAAGAGGTTATAATGGAAAAATGCAAGGAATAGCTAATGATTGTGATTTTATAGTTGTAAAGTTATTACAATCTCCTAATTATAAGAAAGTACTAAGGGAAAACAATCTCAAACCATTTCCGGTATATTCCAATTCTGAAGTTTTAGCTGCCATTGAATTTTTAAGGAGAACAGCAAAGCAGTTAAAAAGACCCTTAGTTATATATTGTGGAGTTGGAAGTCATGATGGAAGTCATGACGGATATAATATTACTGCAAGATTTATAAGTAGCATTGCAAATAGAGAGGGAATAGTTTTTATAGCTGGCACTGGAAATTCAGCTGATTCGGAAGGTCATGCAACTAATTATATACAAAATATTGGCGAGATTAATACTATTGAATTAAGAGTATCAAAGGATATGAAAAGGTTAGAATTTTATATTTGGATAAAAAAACCAGATAAAATGTCATTAAATGTGGTGGCTCCATCAGGTGAAGAGATGGGATTTTTTGAATCTAAAATATATTCTATAGAGAATAAGGATTTTTATTTAACCAATACACATCTTGAAGTTACATGTTATAATCCAGAAAATTTTACTGGGCATCAAGTCTTTTTTTTTGAGTTTTACTGACATTAAAAGTGGAATTTGGAAATTGAAATTAAGAGGAGAATATATAAGTAGTGGAAGATATGATATATGGCTACCTGATAAAAATTTATTACCAGAAGGAACAAAATTTTTAAATCCTAATCCATATAATACATTAACTATACCATCTACGGCTAGAAAAGTTACAATAGTTGCTTATTATAATAGTATAAATAATTCTATATTATCATCTTCAGGAAAAGGATTTAATACAAATTATTTAATTAATCCGGATATAGCAGCAAATGGGGTAAACGTCCTTACTACATCAGGAAATGATAATAAGATTGTATCAGTAAGTGGAAGTTCAGTAGCTACAGCTATTGTAACTGGAGCAACTTGTCTTTTAATTCAATGGATGATAAAGGATATTAAAAATGTAGGAATTTACTCTACTAAATTAAGAAGTTCATTAATATATAGTGCTAAAAGAGATATGGTATACAATTATCCAAATGAGGATATAGGTTATGGAAAGTTAGATTTATTAGAAGTATTTAATGTATTGGGGGGAGAGTATAGAGGGGATAAAAGATATAAAGAGTATTATGTAAATAATTTATTTGTAAGATTCCCTATTGATTAAATTTGTGTAAAGTGAAAGGTGATAAAAGATGGAAAATACACAAAATAAAAATTCAGAGTATATTTTTACTAGTCCTAATTACATTCATACCATGATTGAATATTCGGGTGAAATTGATGGAAATATAAAAGAAGCTGAAGGTATATATATAACATTATTAAATAGTGAATATGCATTGTTTCTATTGCTGTAGATATTATTATTAAAAATGATCAACTTGGTAGTTTTCAGGATATTAATCATATTAGAAGTATACTTGAAACTTATGTTGATACTAATAAGTTTAATATTATATATGTAGTACCACCTCAACTTTATACATTACAAGAAATATCAGCAATTGATGCAGCACAAGTAAATCTATTGCAAGCTAATAAACCTTTAAATTTAAATGGAAATGGAGTAGTTGTTGGAATAATTGATACGGGTATAGATTATTTAAGTGAAGAATTTAGAGATAAAAATGGAAAAAGTAGAATAATTTCTATATGGGATCAGACTATAAAGGGTAATAATGAAAGTGATATTATACCATTTGGAAGTCTTTATACTAGAGAAGAAATAAATAAGGCTATAGAAGTTTATGAAGCTGGAGGGAATCCATATGATATTGTACCAAGTAAGGATACTAATGGACATGGAACTGGTATGGCTGGAATTGTTGGGGCCCTAGGGAAAAATAAAGATATTAAGGGGATAGCACAAGAATGTGAATTTGTTATAGTGAAGTTAAGTGAATCAGCTTATACAAAAAAAATTTTAAATTTAGAAATTCCTATATTTGCATTACCAACTATTTTTGCTGCAATAGAATATTTAAAAAAAGTTTTATTTAAAGAAAAGAAGCCATTAGTTGTATTACTTCCATTAGGAAGTAATAATGGAAATCATAAAGGTAATAATATATTTGACAGCTTTATAGAAAGTGTATCTAATAATGTTGGTATTGTAATAGTTACTGGATCTGGAAATGAAGCAGATAAAGATGGACATGTATCTGGAAGAATTGTAGATAAGGAAAATATCGAAGTTATTGATTTATTAGTTCAAGAGAATCAAGGATATATGTCTGTAGAAATATGGGTAGATTTATCTAATATAATCGATATAAACTTGATATCACCTTCTGGAGAAGAAACAGGGTTCATTCGTGGAGCAGTTAATGTACAAAAAACAAATACATTTGTCTTTGAAAAAACTCAAACAAGAATAAGTTATTATTTACCTGAAGAATATACAGGTGAAGAGTTGATATCAATATATTTGGGCGATATAACACCAGGTATATGGCAGATAAAACTCAGGTTAAGAAGTGGAGAAATGGCTAGATACAATGCTTGGCTATGGCAAAGTGGAATAACACGTCCAGGAACACGATTTTTACCAAGTGATCAATATGGTACAGTAACAATTCCTGGAGATTCAGATTTTGTTGTTACCGTAGCTGCTTATAATCAAAATAATAATAATTCATTATCTTATTCTGGAGTATCATTTAGAGAAGAAAATATTAATAAAATTGATTTATCAGCGGGAGGAGTTAATACAATTACAGTTGGATTAAATAATTCTACTCAAGTTATAAGTGGTACAAGTTTAGCAGCAGCTATTGGAGCAGGAGCTTGTGTTTTGCTTTTTCAATGGGGAATAGTACAAGGAAATTATCCATATATGTATTC
>ULRM01015665.1_pt1 | contig 40786 bp, 44 predicted proteins | sample 1955551 | NCBI WGS metagenome assembly ULRM01 (sample SAMEA4835686, study PRJEB28245) | human gut metagenome | biome: gut microbiome; material: fecal sample | place: Denmark | collected 2008
TTGGTACACAGAAAAACAAATATTTATTACATTTTTTTAATTCCAGCAATACTGAAGTAATATTTGTATTAAATTGTCGACATAGAATTATACCTACAAATAAAAGTGATGATACTTTTACTATTGATACTATATCATTTATCTGCTTACTTTTATAATTTTCTACATTTTTCATTTTTATAATTCCTCATAAAGACTCTAATCTATTTTTCTTAAGTTATTTAATATTATTTCAATATAATTTATAAATATAAAACTATAATGAGACCATAAAATGGTCTCTCTAATTATTATTCTTCTCTTAAAGATTTTGGTTCTTCTGGTTGATAATGTGCCCAAAAGCAGGCTGAAGTAGATACTATTGAAGCCATAACAGTTGCTACTGTAGCTATCCCCATTAAAATTTTAGTCTTCATTTATTTCACCCCCTTTCAATAATAAAAATATCTCTATATAGTATTTAATTTTCCCAATATTCTGTGCCCATTTTGTGTTAATGAGAATACCTGCCACAATAATCCCATATAAATACACATTGAATAAGTTAAAAATACATGTTCTTCAACTAAGAAATATAGTACTATATCCACTATTGAAATTCCTAAATATATGCTAGTTGTAATAATCGATGCTCTTTTTAATTTACGTATTTTCTTTATATTTTTAATAGGTTTTGATACACTATCTACAGGTGCTAATTTATATATAATATAATATGAAAACATAAAAATGATACTACCTATGAATATATTCATAATATAGTTTAAATTACAGTTTTTTACTATCAATGCTAATCCAACTGAACTTATTGTTCCTATAACTGCACATTTTTCTGGTGAGTTTGCATGTACTCCTCCTGAACTTTTTCTTAAAATACTTGTAGTAAATGAAATTATAAGAGCTTCTACCATAACATTAAATATAAATCCAACAATAATAACTAACAATATACAAATCATCATATGTATAAAAGCAAATATACCATAGTTTATTATTGATTTTTTGTCTTCATTAAAATTCAGTTCTCTACTAATATAATCTGAAATATTTTCACATATTTTTTCAATTTTTACCACGTTTAAATTCCCCTTTTTTTAAATGATAAACCATAGTAACTATTGCAAAGCATAATAATGATGGAATTCCAACAATTGTTTTTAAAACTACATTACTCATTATTTCTTCTAGTTTATCTTTAAATAAAATATTTATCATAAATACATTCACCCATTCACAAATAAATAATGCAATTGTTACTATTAATGAAGACTTTATAGCTAATACTGTATCTGACTTATTTATTTTATACATAATTATAATCATAACAAATATTGCAATTATTGTATTAACACCATAGTTTATTGGTAAAAATCTTATTGAATACTCAAAAATCCCCAATAAAACACTTGATATAATATATCGATTTTTATTAATTTCAATATTACATAATGTAAATAATGCAAACATTAGTATAAATGATTCTGGAATTACTCTAATTAAAAATTCAAAAACTGTTAATTTCAACAACTTTCTTTTCTCCTTTGATTATTAATTTTTTTTATTGCACCATATATTATTAAAAATACAAAAATTCTCATCAACACATCTCCTATACTAAGAATTGTATATCCTAAATCTATAAAATCAGTTAAAAACTTTAAATTTGCTTCCGAAGTTCCTAAAATATGTATATTATCTTTTATTGGACTTTCGTCACTAATAAATCTGCCCGTCAAGTATGATATTGATTGATAAACAGGCATAAAACCACCATTTGCTTTTATTACTATATTATTTAATGCTCCACCTAATACAATAAAAATTGATCCTATTATTGAAGTAATATATAGTTCATATTTAAATACAAGCAATAAATAAAATATTAAGTATATTGAAGTCAATTTATTAATAAATTCTATAACAGTATAGCTTCCATAAAATGACATAACCTGTCCTATAAACGTTATTATTTCAAATATAACTAAAGGATATATTGTCCAAGAATAAAATAAAACACTCACTTTGTTTCCTTTTAGTTTTGCATATAAAAATGCCAATAATATCGTCTCTGGCATATTTCCTCCTAAATGTTTATCTTAATTGTTTATTCACGTATAATTATATTATCTTTTTTCCTATTATTCCACCTTTTTCATATAAATTAACATAATATTTGTCAAATTAATTATATTTTCCAGTAGTTTAGATTGAATAATTACATTTTTATCTTTTTAAAAAATAAATCCAACATTTTATAAGTTAAACAAAAATAACACACAAATTTCATACATTGTACAAAACTTATGTGTTATTTCTTTACCTATTATTTTTGGTGCAGATGACGGGACTTGAACCCGTACGCCTCGAAAGCACAGGCTCCTTAAACCTGCGTGTCTGCCGATTCCACCACATCTGCATATTTTTTTGTTAAGTTAATAATAATCCATATTTAGAATTATTTCAAGTACTTTTTCTCAATATTGTAAAAGAATTAATACAATTTGATTAATTCTTTCACAATTATATTATACATTTTATACAAAAAAATGAACATTCCAAATACTTTTTATTAAATCTAATATTTTGTTTACATCAAAAATACTTTCATCTTCACTATAAAGATATTCATAAACGCTATAATACGTATTTACCTTATCCACATACTTTTTTGTTTCTCCAAAAGGTATGTATTCAATATTTTTCCCATTACTTGAATAATTCTTATCTTTAAGCCAGTTTTGTACATTAGTTGGACCTGCATTATATGCTGCAACCATAAGATCTCTGTCATTATCAAACATGTCACCAAGCCATCTCAGATACCAGCATCCCATTCTAATGTTATACTGTTCATCATATAAATCATCTTTTGAAAAAGTTGTATATCCCATTTCATTAGCTGCCCATTCACCAGTCTCTACTGTTATCTGCATAAGTCCTACTGCATTTTTATGTGAATGAGCATTATCATCAAATTTACTCTCTGTTTTCATTACTGATAATACAAATAGAGGATCTAAATTATATTCTTTACTGTACATATCAACATATTCCTGATATTTATAAGGGAAAAACTTTTCTTTCACAACATACCTAGATCCAACTACGACAGCTAATAAAATTATTAGTAAACAAAAAACATATCTTAGGAATTTCATTATTTTCTCCTTATCTAGCTTATTAATTTTATAAAATCGATTAAATCATATACCTGTTTCTGTGTATCTATTAAATCGCCATTATTATCTATTAATATATTTGCAAACTCTTTTTTCTGCTCAACAGGCATTTGGGAATTAATTCTGCTTACTGCATCCGACTTTGTAAGCTTATCTCTGCTTATTATCCTCTGTATCTGAACCGAATTGTCTGCTACAACGAGTATTACATAATCCATCTCTAAATGCAAGTTATTTTCTATTAGAGTAGGTGCATCAAGAATCACTATCTTTTCACCTTTTTTCTCATATCTTTCAAATTCAGTTTCTATTTCTTCTTTTATATAAGGAATTATTATTCCCTCATATTTAATTCTCTGCTTTGGAAATCTAAATATATGATTTCCAAATTCTTTTCTTCTGAATTCGCCTCTCCAGTCGAAAAAACCTGAACCAAACTGTGTTCGTATAATATCAAGTATTCTAGGATTCTTCTCAAGAACATCCCTTGATACTAAATCAGCATCTATAATCCTAAATCCTTCAGCTGAAAGTATTTTTGATACTGTACTTTTACCAGTACCAATACCCCCTGTAAGTCCAATTTTAATCATTTCTATACCACCTTTTTTTACTCCTTAATGGACAATTAACAATTAAGGAATGAAATCATATTTTTTTAATATGATTTTTATAGCTTTGCTATTTTTCCTTAATTGTAAATTGTTAATCATCAATTATACATTTGTTACTATTTAGCTTCATACCATGTCTTTCCTGAGTTTATATCAACATCAAGTCCAACACTTAGCTTAATTGCATTTTCCATTTCATCTACTACTATTTTTTTAACTTCTTCAAATTCATTTTCCTTTACATTCAAAATAAGTTCATCGTGAACTTGAAGTATTAATTTACTCTGCATCTTACTTTCTTTCAATTTATTATAAACATTAATCATTGCTATTTTTATTATATCTGCTGCACTTCCTTGGATTGGCGCATTCATCGCTAGTCTTTCACCTAATGCTTTAACAATCTTATTTGATGCATTTATTTCCGGTATGAATCTTCTTCTGTTTAATATAGTTAAAACATATCCTTTTTCTTCAGCTTCACTTACTATGTTTTCTAAGTAACTCTTTATTTTAGGATATCTTTCAAAATATATATTCATATACTCTTGTGCCTCTGCTTTTGGAATCTTTAAATCCTGTGATAAACTAAATGCACTAATCCCATATACTATTCCAAAATTAACAGCTTTAGCTCTACTTCTCATAAGAGATGTTACATCTTCAACAGGTACTTTGAATACTTCCGATGCTGTCTTTGTATGTATATCACTATGATGCTTAAATGCATCAATCATGTTTTCATCACCTGCAATATGGGCTAAAACCCTTAATTCTATTTGAGAATAATCACATGAAACTAGAGTGTCACCTTCTTGTAATGGTATAAACACCTTTCTTATCTCTCTTCCAAGCTCATGCCTTATTGGTATGTTCTGAAGATTAGGATCTGTACTTGATAACCTTCCTGTTGTAGTTACAGTCTGATTAAAATTAGAATGTATTCTTCCATCTTCATCAATAACATTTTTTAAACCTTCAACATATGTTGAACTTATTTTGGTTATCTGTCTGTAATACATTATCTTTGGTATTATTTCATGTTTATCCAAAAGTTTTTCTAATACTTCTTGATTAGTTGAATATCCTGTCTTAGTCTTTTTTATAATTGGAAGATCAAGCTTTTCAAATAAAATCTTACCAAGTTGCTTAGGTGAGCTAACATTAAATTCTTCGTCAGCAAGTTCATATATTTCTTTTTGAGTTCTTTGAATTTCACTATCAAATTTTATTTTAAGTTCATCAAGCATACTTTGGTTAATATTAAAACCTATACTTTCCATAGATGATAATACAAATATTAATGGGTGCTCAACCTCATAATAAAGTTTATCCATCTTTTCTTTTTCTATATTTGATTTTAATATCATATATAATTTAGGTATATATGATCCAAGAATACCTTCATTTTCTGATTCAATGCCATCAATTTCTTTATTTAAATATTTTTCAATTAACTCTGTTAAATTATATTTACTTTGAGCTGAATCTAATAAATATGCTGCTATAGCTGTATCAAAATCAAATTCTTTCACTGTTATGTTATTCTTATTTAGAAAAGTAACAAGATTTTTTCCATCATGTATTACCTTTTTTACTTTATCATTTTCCATAATATTTTTCAAAAGCTCTATTGATTTTATATTATCTTCTCTAGAAATTTTTTCAAAATCTATAACATTACTTATGTCTTCTTCACTAATAATTATTATGTGCTTAAGATCAAGTTTTGAATAAATAGAACTATCATTTAAAGTATAACTTATATAAATTCTATCTTTCACTTTATTCATAAGTTCTGAAAATTCTTCTATATTATCTATACTATTTATTTTTATATTACATTCATGTTTTTCCTCATTATTTTCGTCTTCATTCTCATGAGAAATTGCATCTTTTAAATTTAGAGATTTAAATTCAAGCTTTTTAAATTCAGCATTTCCATTTTCTATATCTATATTTAATTTTAGAGAATCCCTATTTAACTCTCCAAGATCAATATCTTTTTTTATTATTGCTAGCTTTTTGCTTATAATTGCTGATTTTTCTCCCACAATTTCAGTATCACTTGTCTTTAGCAAATATGTTAATGGTGAGCGTTTTATTCCTAATTTAGTCTTCCAATAATCCTTTATTTCTTTTTCTTGTTTCTTGTCAAGATTTCTTATATGTTCATATAAATTTTCAACAGTTCCATATTCATTTATAAGTGGAACTGCACTTGCTTCTCCAACACCAGCCACACCTTTTATATTGTCAGATTTATCTCCAACAAGACTTTTTAAATCTGCAACCTGTTCAGGTTTAATTCCATACTCACTTTTAACAAGTTCTGGTGTAAGTTCAAAAGCTTTATCTGGAATATTAGCTGTTGACTTTTTTATTTCATATTTCTTAAATAAATCATCTGCTTTCTCCTGAGTCGTAAACATGAGCCATAATTTTGTATTTTCACTAACCAGCTGTAAATAATCTGTATCCTTAGTAAGTATTCTTACTGGAATTTCACTTTCAAGCTTAGATGCTATACTTCCACAAAAATCATCAGCTTCATATTTACTGTCCATAAATTGCATAACATTCATTTTGGCTAAGATTTCCTGACATAATTTGAACTGTTCTTTAAGTGGAGATGGCGTCTCCCCTCTTGTTCCCTTATAATCACTATCTATTTCTCTTCTGAATGTATCTCTACTCAAATCCCATGTAACAGCAACATGTGTAGGCTTTTGCTCTCTTAATATTTTTAAAAAAGTTCTCATAAATCCATATATTGCATTAGTATAAATCCCCATAGAGGTTTGCATTATCTTCCCGTAAAAAGCTTCTCTTTCTTCATTTGTCTTTGCAAACATTATTTCACGTGGTAAATTTCCATAATATTGTGTACTAAGCAAACTTGATCCATCTATAAGTAATAAGTATTCTTTATCCATTCTTCCATCTTCCTTTTCGTAACAATTATATATAATAGTTTTCTCTATCATATAAATATTAATTCTCTTTATTCATTATAAACTCTATTATATCAAATTTAATCATCCATTATCTGAAAAAAGTATTATTAGTTTTATTTTTTTATTATTCCTTGATTATTATAAACTAATTATTATACTTTAATTATATCAGTCAATTGATAATATTTCTGATTAATGCAATAATATTATCAATAATAGAATAATGAGGTGAATAAAATGTTTAAAGATTTACTATCAAAATATGCAAAACTTGCAGCATTAAAAGGCATAAACATACAAAAAAATAAAATGCTTGTTATAAACAGCCCTATAGAATGTAGCGAGTTTGCACGAATGATTGCAGAAGAAGCATATAAGGCTGGTGCTTCTGATGTAGTAATTAATTACAATGATGAGAAATTTAATAAAATAAAATATGAATACACTTCAGCAGAAGTGTTATCATTTACACCTGAATTTGAAAAAGATAAATACAACTATTATGTTGAACAAGGTGCTTCATTTTTAAGCATATCAGCTTCTGATCCAGATCTTTTAAAAGATATTGATGCTTCTAAAATAGCTACAGTTCAAAAAAGTCGTCGTGAAGCTTTAAAACGATACTATGAAGCATGTAACTCAAATGAAAATGCATGGTGTATAGTTTCAGTGCCTACTGAAGGATGGGCTAATAAAGTTTTTAAAAATTCTAATTCAAAAGAAGCTATCGAACAATTATGGGATGCAATTTTTACTGTTATGAGAATAAAAGAAGAAGACCCTGTTAAAGCATGGAATAATCACCTAGAAAATCTAAACAAAAAACTTCTTGAATTAAATAATCATGCTTTCAAGTATATACATTTCACAAATTCTCTTGGCACAGATTTAAAAGTTGAACTTGTAAAAAATCATATATGGTGTGGTGGTAAAGATACTACTAAAAATGGTGTAGAATTTATTGCAAATATGCCTACTGAAGAAGTATTTACAACACCTAAACTAGATGGTGTCAATGGTACTGTATACAGTTCAAAACCTTTAAGCTACTGTGGCAATCTTATAAACAATTTTTCTATAACTTTTAAAGATGGAAAAGTTATAGACTGTAGTGCTGAAACAGGACTTGATGTTCTTAAAGAAATTATTAAAACTGATGAAAATTCATGTCGACTTGGTGAAGTTGCATTAGTTCCTTATGACTCTCCAATTTCTAATTCCAATATTATATTCTTTAACACATTATATGATGAAAATGCATCATGTCATTTAGCACTTGGTTCTTCTTATCCTTCATGTATTAAGAATGGTGAAAACATGAATAAAGAGCAGCTTTTAGAAGCAAAAGCGAACTTTTCATTGACTCATGTAGACTTTATGATAGGAACTAAGGATACAAATATAGTTGGTGTAAAAGAAGATGGAACAAAAATATCAATATTTAAAGATGGAAACTGGGCTTAATAACAACTTTATTAAAGGCCAAAATTACAGTTTAGCCATTAACATATAATATTTCTTTTTACAAAAAGAACAATGTAGCATTAATAAAAAAAAACTACATTGTTCTTTCTTTTTAAATTTATTTATAAAATCCTAACTGTGTTTTTTCTTTGATCTTTCAAGATTTTCAAAATGTATTCGAAGTTCATTATTCAAAACATCAATGATATTTTTAAATGAATTTTTAAATGCACGTCTCGCTAAAAATCTTTGAAAATATAAAGTTGTGAGTTGAATAAATTTCTGTGTTGTCTGCTTTTCTGAAATGGTCAATCTAGTAGTTCCATCTTGTTGACCTAAAAACGTATATGTTGATATACATGTTGAGTATTCGTTAGAAGTTGTTATCTCATATTTTTTATTTTTTTCGTAATCTGTTATTTCAACAGTACATTTTATTGGCTTTGGGCCTCCTGTAGTTATATCTTTTTCAACTTTACATCCAACTGGATTTTCTTCATCAAAATCACTAAAATCTCTTTTTGCATTTCTTATAAAATGATTGAAAACATCTTCAACCTCATAATTAACCATTCCTGTCATCTTCATATTAAAACCTCCCCAATTCCTTCTATAGGAATTTAAACGTACACATATAATGTTATGTGAATGTTCTTATTGTGTTTTTATTATATCTTATCACTCTATAAAAGTCTATTAATGACATATTAAAAACACATTATATTTTTAATAAAAGTAATATGTTTTGTTTTCATCTTACATCAATAAAATCATTGATATAATTATCCATATAACTTAGTTAATAATTTAGGACAAAAAAAATACTAACAACAATCTGTTAGTATTAGAAAAAGAATGGCTACCGTGGTAAGACTCGAACTCACAACATACAGAGACATAAAAAGGCTTGTACTATAAATCTATGTAACTACACAAAGTTAGTAATACTGTCATTTATCATACTATGACTTGTCTTTTAAATCCCCTATTATTCCAGACTATAAGGGGCAAAAAAAGGGGCAAATTTTTTATTTTATAAAATCATCAATGTACTTTCCAAATATGAGCCATCTAACAAAATTTGAAGTATCCAAACATTGACACTTTGCTAACTTTTCAATAATCTCTTTTTCATCTTCCGTAACCCTAATATATAATCTCTGATCCCGTAATGATTGATATTCTTTTTTAGGTTCTCTACCTAATAACTTTAGAATAATTTCTCTTAAAGTCATTTTGACCACTCCCCCACTCTTCCAAAAATGATTTAAACCCCCTAAAGGCTATATTTGTGTAACCAGTGTGAGTACGGTGGGCGTACAAGCTCCCCTACTCATTCTCTTTAATAGTATTAATTGTATCCAAAGGTAACACACCCTTAAGTATGTCCTTAACAATTGCTGCTGGACTACTTAACTTTATTAATTTCCCATAAAGCTCTAAATCATCAGGCTTATTTTTACTAAATTCTAAAACTACTCTCAATCTCTCCATTGTATACACTCCTTTTTAATTACTATGTTAAATTATATGTACAGTGGTTACAAAGTATTACTGAAACATAAAAAATACTCCTCCTTATGGTAGACATTTCATTATTTTATGTGTCTACCATAAGGGGAGCATATCATTCCTCTTATATGCGCTTTTTATTTAAATAATAATAGCAATAATTCTCTAATTTTTTCAACTTCTAGGAATTCTTCAGAACTCTTGATCTTAGATAAATCCAAAAATTCGAATAATATACTGAAATAAGAATCAACCAACTCCTGCTTATATTCAAAAAAGTATTCTCTAAAATATCCACCACCCTTAAACTTATCACCTTCAACTAAATTCTTTTTTATATTATTATATACTTGCGCTTGTAATTCCAAATTATAGAAATCATTAAAAAACAGCTTATTTTTCTTAATTAGTTTTAAGCTTTCTTCTACATTGATGCCTTCATATTCACAATAAATATTGTTATGTTGATCTTCCAATTTTATTTTTATAAGTGACAGCAGCATAATATGTTTTGCAAATAACATTTCATCATCTTTTATATTCATTTGCAAAAACAATCTAAAATTTCTTTCATCTTTATTATACAAAATTCTTAATAATAATTTAGCCACTGGAAACCCTATAATATGCATATCAATATTTCTCTCAGCTAAAAGCTCCTTGTTAAACCTAAACGTCGTAACATCAGACAACTTATTTCTAATATGAAAACTAGACATTCTATATTCATCAAATAACATAATAAAAAGCTCATTTTTATCCTTATGCTCAATATTTCTATTGATATATATAGAATTATATATCAATTCATATATATTAGGTTTTATAGTATTTTTCAAGTAGGCTCCATCTAATTTACCTAAACGTGTAAAACTAAAATCACTAATGGAACATAGATATGCTTGTTCCAACATTTTTATCGATGTATACATAATATTTCTTGTTAGCTCTTTTAGTTCGAATTTATTATTTATATTACAAATATAATTATTTATCTTTTCATAAATAAAAAATAATTCATAATATGATATATATGCATTATGATAATTCAATATTTCAAGCAACTTATTATAATAGATTATTGCTCGATCTATTTTGTTATAATCTATTAAATTATCAATAATAAATATGTAATTAGCAACTAAATCATCATGGCGCATATGTTCTGTATAATATTCTTGCAACATTTTTTTATTGTTAAACAATGTTTTATCAATCAAATAGATGTAAATATCACAAAATTCAATATAATCTATATCTCCCTTTGCAATTAAATAGATATATCTTTCCCGTAAATTTATTAATATATTAGAATTATAATTCTTCGTTGGACGGCTCTTTTTTAAAATCTTGATATTTTCTTTATAATATTTAATTAGTAAATCTTGTTTTATAGATTTAGTTTGTAAAAATAATTTTAATATACAGAATATTAACCACGATAGTATTGTTAATGAAATTATTACTATCGTAATACTTACTGCAGAATTGTAATTATTTACCATAATAACAATATTGGTAAACATTAAAAAAATCAGAAAATAAAAAACTTTTGTAAAAGTGATATATTTCCCTGTAAATATATTTCCTATAGCTTTTTCTCCATATATATATTTATTTTCTAAATTAGATACTAAAGATAATAGTGCCGTTATTAAAAATGTTGCACTAATTTGAGCAATTACTAATTGTTGAATAATTGACTCATTAATATTTAAATTAATATTAATTCCAATTTTCATAGGATTATTGTTAATTATTATTATATTGCAATAATAAAGTATTCCTATTAATCCCAAAGTAATCAAAACTAAATTTATAATGTTTTTTAAATATTTTAGTATCGAATAAATTAAAATACTGTACTTTCTATCTAAAAAAGTATTTATCCATTTTATATATTCTATAACTCTATGTATCCTATATTTTTTCCCAACTATTATATTCTCATCTCCTTCTTACTGGTAATATGCATGTTAATATTGTGAGATTTTTGTGATCATTTGTCAACTAAGTAAATAAAAAATATAAGGAACAGTTTAATAACTATTTACACGCTCTAATTGCAAAAAATATAAATTCACACTTGCAACTTTGTGAGCTATTTACATAATTTCAATTACTATATCTTAATTATATAACATATGCTTTTATTTAGTATATAATTCAATCCACCTATACAATGTAGCCCTTCCACAACCTAATAATTTAGCCATCTCAACTTTAGTAATTTCCTTATTAACCATTTTATCATAATACTTTTTGAAATCCTTAGGTAAGTCTTCTGATGTCTTCTCAACTCTTCCAAACCATCTACCTGTTTTAGTAATTCCTGTGGCTTTGCATTTTTCTACACCTTGGATAACTCTTTCCTGGATAGTTTCCCTCTCCATTTCAGCAACTCCACCAAATACGGCAAGTAATAATTTATAGGTGCTACTTGTAGTATCTATTCCTTCTTTAACTACAATCACTCTGACACCCTTATTTACTAATTGCTCTATTATGTCTATCAAGTCTTTAAGACTTCTTCCTAGTCTTGATATACTCTCACAATAAACAGTATCACCTTTAGACACTTCAACTATCATTTTATTTAATTGTGGTCTCTCCTTGGTTTTGCCTGTCATTTTATCAATATACTCTTTATCAAACTTAATACCTAATTTATCAAGTTGCATTTCCTGTCTTCCTGGATCTTGCTTTGAAGTTGAAACTCTCAAATACTTTACTATCATAATTCTCAATCCTTTAACTATCTTTATATTAACTGACGGAAATATTTCCGTTACCTAATCACTATATAATGTATTATAATATGTATCATCAAACTATCAAAACTTAATAATACACTTAGACAGTTAAAAAATGGCTATTTATTGTTATTTTTCTTTTTATTTCTCTTTTTATTTAAGTGTTTCATTATACTAAAGTTTTTTAAGACATAAAAAAGAGGTCTGCATATAAAACGCAGACCATAAAATTAACTTATTCAACTATTATTAATACATAACAATTTTAAATTTAAGCAACGAAAGTTATTTCTTTTATTCTATTAATTAGCATTTGTTGGCTTTTTCGTATTCTTCTAATAATTTATATGCCTCAGGATATATCTCCGCAAAAATAATATTTTCATATACAAATCTAGTATTATGTTCTTCCAACATCTCGTTTATTTCTGATGTTGTAAAATCCCTATTTCCTCCTGCATGCTGCCAATACATCCAGGTCAAAAAAGCTATTCTCATATATATTAAAGAATATTTTTCTTCTCTCATATATCTAGGTCTTTGAGGAATACCATTAGGTAAATCGATAATCGATAATCCTGGAGAGGGATTGCTAAATAAACGTAATTGCCGAACGATCTTATATTTAATTATGTTTTCTATATTTTCATCATATAGACTTGTTCTATCCCTATATACATTACTTCCCTTACAATTTCTGCATACAAAGTGTAAGGTATAATCATGTAAATATAAAAACTGTCTACGAGATCCACATACTGGACACACAAATAATTTTTTGTATCCAAATCCTGTTTTTTGATATTCTATTTTAATAATTTGAAGTTTCTTAATCTTATATTCATCATTATAAGAAACTTGTTTTAATATATGAAAGCTATCATGTTGTAATAGAAATATTAATTTTTCATTCATGATTCTGAATGCTTCATCATTATAATACATCTCGTTCTCTTTATATCCTGATATATTAATCCTCTCCATAAAAATCAAACTCCTAAATACTAAATACTTTTTATGTTTATCTATATATACTTTTTCTAATCATTCTTATTGTTAAAATTAGATATTATCTATACTGTTTAAAGGTAACGTTATTTGTACGTTATAAAAAAGTGTGCAACGTATCAATAACGTTACTTTTTAATTTTGTATGCAATATAAATATTCTAAATACAAAAATATTGGAGTATAATCCTCCACGCAATCTATTAATTTCCCCTGTAATTATTTTATATATATTTAATCTGAATCCTATTTTTGTACTGCATTTGAGTTATACCTTGAATATATAGAATCCCCAATTGCTTGGATATTTGAATTTATTGTTGAGTCATTATTAATTCTTTCAACTGGAACTGTCATTGAATTTTCTTCATCAATTTGATTCCCATTACATTCATCATGCTGAATTCCATCATATGTATTATTCTCTGATATATTCTTCACTAATATAGTAAGTGTTTTAACTAATTCTGATAATTGATTTACTAATACTGTTACCTCTTCTACTTTAGAATCACAATTTCTTTTATTAACTATTTTTCTTACTTTTCTACTCATTGTCTCCATTCCTCTCTTTCCCATTTTAGAATCTTTAATTCTTACTTTATGTCCTGCTCTGCCATAATCTACAACTGCAATGTGATTACCTCTTATATTAGTTTGATGATACTTACCATCAACTACTATATAGTCACATTCATATCCACAGCTTATTTCTCTTTTTCCGTTTTCAATCTTATTTATTAATTCCTGGTCATATATAATTAACTCTGCAATCAATAAGTTTTTTTCTTCTTTACTTCTTCTTATGTTTTGCGCTACCCCTTCAATGTATTGCTTTTATGTATTAGATGTAACTTCCATTTCTAATGGATGCTCATCTGTTACTGGTTTTCCTTCAAAACTTGATATTGCAGCAGATGAAAAAACCTCTTCAGTTCCTCGATATACTAGAATAGTTTTTATAGGATCTCCATTATCTATTAATTCACTTTCTAAATACTTATACCATCCTGTACGCGCAATAGGTACATTGTGACATATTAAGAAACCTTCTTGTGTTTTAGTCATATTTTTAGATATCTTAGAACCAAAATATGATATTGCCATGTATCTCCCCCCCCCCCTTTCAAGGTAAAATAAAAAAGACTAAGTTTTTCTAAGTCTTCTATTACTAATTGGATATACTATTACTTATTTTCTGATTGTTCTTTGCATTCCACTGCTTTCTTCTGCCAGTATCTTTCCTGAGCTGCTTTTACCTTATCTTTATTCTTACGTCTCCATGCCCTCATGTATATTCTTTTAGCTTCTCTAGCCTTATCAACTACCTCCACATCATACCCCTCCTACTATAATTAAAATTCTTATATTTTTATTTATTTCTTTATTACTATTTTATCTCTATTTTTATCATTTTTTTCTCAACTTCTTCTCAATTTCTTGTCATAATTTTAACCACAAAAAATCACCTGCCATATTATTAGCAAGTGACCTCTATATCTATATGTATAAATTTGAAATTATTTTCTCTTTTCTTCTATGAGCTGTAGAACTAGACATATTCATTTCTATGGCCATAGCTGAAAAATTCTTTTTATATCTATACCTTAATTCTATAAGTTTCTTATCTTCTAAATCTAGTGGTGATAAATAATAATCCATTTCACAAATTAAGCCTTCCATATCTCTTATTCTTCTATCCATTTTATAAAGTCTCTTTATTTTATCAATCTTCTCACGCTGTAACTTAGTTACTTCATGTTCTAGTTGTCTTTCAAAATAGCTTGTACTATTTGAGCTTGTCTGTACTCTTTTCCCAATACATACTGATGCTATATCAACATCTAAATTAATATAATTATGAGCATTTTTAATCCTATCCTCTATCTCTTTAATATGCTTCTCCATATTTTCCATGGTAGCCTTAAGCTTTCCTATTTCATTCTTATATCTATAATAATTATATAATTTACCTTCAATTTTTTGATATTCGTTTTTTTCATCAACCTTTTTACATTTTTTCTTATCCATAGTATCTATCCCCCAATTCCTTAATATAAAATTTCAATGTTAATTTTGTAGGATTTTATTTTATATTTATCAGTTTTAAATACATAAAAACAAAAAGCTGCAAGAAACATCAAACTAAGTAACCATTGGTTACCTGGTTAATATTTCCCGCAGCCATCAATTTCTTAATGCTTTCCACTATATTAGTGGGGTACTTTTTATATTTATATTACAAATTATGTAATACTTCTTATTTTATTTTTTTATATATATTTTCTAAGTTTTTTGCAATTTCTTCTATATAATTTTTTTCTAGTAATATCCCTTGCATTGTAGAGTTTATATCAAAAACAAAATTATCATATGTTCTTTTACCATTATACTCATAGTTAATTTCTACCAATAATTTTTCTTTAATATTGTTCGCATGCAAATGTGAACATATAAACAAATGGTCATATTGCCCACTTCCAAAAGTTCTATTTTCTCCTTTATGATAATTTATTAATCCTCTATATCCATATGTGTCTATTTTATTCAATTCTTCTAAAAATTTTTCATTAAATTTAATATTAAAATTCTTAGCCACTCCATTTCCATTATTTTCTACAACAAGTTTTATTAATCCATTCTTACCGTCTAAATATATGTTGAAATTAGGTTTGTTTAGCATTTCAATATTCTTCTTTGTAAGATATATATTAATACCTGTACCTATAACAGTACCAACTGAAGCTATACTTGTTATTAAATTTAATATATTGTTTATATCCATTATTATCCCCCCATTAGTTACTATTATAACCATATTTTTATTACAATGAAAAGTGCAATTATTCATTCTAGTTTTTCTATAATTCATGTTATTCTTTTTCTAATTCTAATATTGATATCCCACTATTTATTACTCATATTCCCCATTGTTCTTTAAGCTCATTTACAAGTTTCATTGTTTGGCCATCATCCTTTATTATATCAGGATGACAGTTCTTCGCTAATATTCTGTATAGCTTCTTATATGTAGGTTTATCTTCTTCACTTACTACTCCTTTGTTATTTCCACCTGCACCTCCAAAGAATGAACTATATGAGTTAAATGCATTTCCATAACTTTTCTTTCTCTCCTTAGATACAAATCCAGTCATTTCTAGCCATATTTTAAAATCTTTTATATAACCTTCATCATTCCATATATCTTCAAAGGTCCATTTTCCCATAACCCAAGGTTGATAAATTTCTCTCCATGATCTTAATGCATCATCATATTTTTCTCGTTGTGCCCTTTTTGCTTCATATTCTGCTTTTTGTTTTTTATCCCTAATTTCTTGTCTTATACGATAAGCTTCCAGACTTATATTTAGCTTATCGTATAAGTCCTTTAGTTGATTTAAATCAAGGCTTGTATCATATTCACATAGTCTTTCAATATCAGTAATATCATGATTCATATATGTTCCCTTAAGTTTATATCCCTTATATATACATAAGTAGTCATCATAGCCATCATTTCCTATAGCTAATTGAAATTCTTTATTATCTATATGATTGCTTTTGCACCAATCAACGCAACCTTCATCTTCATGATCATAACATTTTAATACTTCTGACCATTCCAATTCTTTATTGAATATTTCATAATATTCTCGACTATCTCCTGACCCACTAGATGCATAATGCTCATACTGACTATATATATCCATATCATTATTTTTTATATACTCTTCAAAAAGTTCTTTATTAAAAAATACTGGAAGATTTAATTTATATTTCGCTACTATATCACTTATCTGATGATGCTTTATTTCTTCTGCTTTATATCTTGCTACTAATGTCTCCTCAATACTCTCTTTACTGCCTACCCTATTTAAAAGTTCTGTATTAAGCTTAACAGTTGCATTATATATATCATCAATGTTCTTATCATCATTTTTAATAATATTTTGTGTTAATTGTATAGATTTATTTGGTGACTTATCTTTTTGTGCGTTGTCGCACTTTTTTATTTCTTTAACTTTTAATGCAATATCCCTTGTACTCATACTATTAATATCGCTGTTTTCTATAAGTTCTTTTTGCTGATCTCTTTTAAGCTTCCCTATCTCTATAAGTGACCATGTATTTAAATTATCTATGTTAACTTTTTTATTAGGAATCATCTTAATTAAATCTGCCTGAATATTTACAGACCTTATATATCTATTAGCCGTGTTCACAGTAAAATCAACATTATTCTTTAACCAATCATTCCATTCTACTTTTGGTAATATCCCCTTAACTTTAATTAAACACTCTGCTATTTTATTTATAGATGCTCCTATTTTTTGTTGTTCAACATTTATTACATTTTTGCATTTTTCCAATTCAACTAATTGTTTTTCCTCTGATGTTAGCATTTGTCTATACACCTCTATTCAACATCTACATAAATTCTATAATACTTCCCCTGTTTATATGGCTTACTTATATTTAATATTTTAGCTCCTGCCGATAATGCATTAAGTACCTTAATCTTTTCTGATTCATCATTATATTTAATAATTACTTTGACCATCAATTACCTCTCCTACTTCTTTGTACGCAATTTATCAAGCTTCTTGCTCAGTTCAATTTCAAGATTAACTATTTCTTGAGCTTCTCTTGATAGCTTTCAATTTTATTTAATACATTTATCATTCTATTTCTTATATGTGCAGATAATTCCATTAGTTAGTACCGCCAACAATCTTTAGTTTACTTTCTGTTTTCTGTTGTACCAACAAACTCAATAAAAATTTTAGCGCTCTATCTTGCTGGTCCTTATGTAATCCTAAAAATATAGTTCTTATTGCTTCGCATCTATAAACCTTGTCTTTAGTAGATTGGAAATTATCATCTTCGTTTATATCCTTAGTCATTTCATGAATATTTTGTAATATAAAATCTGCTTCATTTCGCATTTATGTATCTCTCCTTTAAATTTATTTCTGAATTGTAATATTAATCATCTATCTTACACTGTCATTCCATTGTTATCCTTGCCATGGTTAATACGCTTAGTATCCTATTATATGTGTCTGTATCTTCTACTACATATTTGGGTCTGTTATATCTAAAAGCTCTAATATTATGTAATTCCTTATCTTTTTCTAATAATCTAATTAGTTAGCACCTCCAATACAAGTATTAATATCTACTGATAATAAATCCAATATCATATGTGCAGCTCTATCTGCTTCTTCTTCATATTCTGCATGTTTCGGACTATCTACTGTATTTCCTTTATCCTTATGTAAATAACCGTGTGCTAACTCATGAGCTAAAGTATAAAGTATTCTATCCTCACTAGCACAATTATTTATAAATATGTGATTATTCAATAAATAACCGCATTCCTTTTTAGTTCCTAAATCTAACATATAAACTTCAAATCCTTGCATCTGTGCAAATCTCTTTAATTTGTCTAACTTCATTTGCATAGCTCCTATCTATGTATAATTTTATATAATTCAATACTTTTACTTATTTGTATTAAAGTTAAATTCTGAACTTCAATACCGTCATTAATTAATTTATGAATAAAGTCTTCATATAGTTTAATGTTCATAAAAATATATTCTCCTTAAATTTACTCTTGATTTTTTGGAGCTAATACCTTAATCTTAAATTGCGAGTTTAAGGGTTAAGATATTAACTCATGGTGATGAATGTTTTGCTATGTTCATCACCTTTTTATAAGTTATATTTTTTCACCACTTCTTTTAAAAGTTCTTCATTTCCTTTGCTATCAAATAACTCATCAGCAACCTTTAATACTCCAACTAAAGAGTTGTTTTCAACCCCTTTAACTATATCTAATATATATTTTTGAATTAATTCGTTACTTGATAATATCTTTATAAAATCTAATACTTCTATAAAACTATTATTCTGAATAGACTTCCCTATCAGCTGCTTTAAATTGCTTGAAATTACATCTTTAAATTCATCAATAAAAATTATCTCATCAGTATCAAATTGAATGACTTTTCCATTCATCTTTTCCACCAATGCATACACTTCTGTGTAAATTCCATCATGTGAGTTTCCATAATTATTTACAATCCATTCGTGAAAATATCCTTCTTCAAAGCAATCCACTTGATTGGCTTCCTGAAATACTTCCTCATCATTGAAACTAAGGTCCTCATATTTGCGCTTTGATATTTCTTCACCTTTTAAATAAAATTTATGGCCTACTATCCATTTACATTTTCTTAATTCTTCTTTATTCATGTTATACTACCTCTTTCTTAATTTTTTATTTTCACATATAAATAATTATTTTCTCTCGTTTAGCCTGTTTTATATCTACTATAAAACTATTTCAAGGAACCCATATGTTCATCACCTTTTTATTTCTTCAATAACTTTATCCATTACATTTTTAGGTATTTTATTTACATTATATTGTAAATGCACATTTTTACTTTTTCCTGCTGATTGAACAAATTCCATATATCCATCTTCAAAATATAAAAATTCGTGTGGCATTTTACTTTCTTTCCAATTGTCAATAATGCTATCATAATTTATTCTATTAACTTCTCCTTTTTCATCTTCTACCTCTAAGACTCTACAATTTTCATTGTCATTAACACCATACTTTATATTGGTAATATTATCCATATTTAAACTCTCCTCTTATTTATTTAATCTAAAATTATTATCAATTCCATTAATCTCAAATATATAATCTTTTGTTCTTTCTGCTATCCTTCCAGCTAGTGCTTTGTCTATTTTTAATAAATCATTTATAAAAAATTCACTGCTTACCATAAAAGGTAACTTATTCAAATATCTATAATTAACAATCTCCATCATAATTCTAATATCCGAATCAGTATATCCCCCCTTAAATAGATCATCAATAACCAATAATTCAGCTGCTTTATATCTATTCATTTTTCTCTGATATGTTTCTTTATCTAATACACTTTGCTTAAGTTCTGTTATAGAATCTATATATGACATGTACACTACCTTAACGTGTTTTTGCATCACAAAATTATTAATTAAAGCAACAAGTAAATGCGTTTTCCCTGAGCCGCTTTCTCCGAGTAATGCCAATGAATTACTTTTACTACTTTTGATACTATCAAATCTTAAATAAAATCCCGTAGCAATATCTTTCATTCTTCTTACTTTTTCATTCCTGGGCTCAAATTCTTTAAAAGTTTTTTTTAATCCTGCCTCATTTAATCCTGTTCTATTTAGTGCTTGCATTACATCAGCTCTCTCTGCACAATTACATTTAGAATATGAATTTGTTTCTTTGTTATAAACAAACCCTGTATCCTTACATAGAATACATTTATATGAGCCCTGCTGCTTCTCGTTCTTCGTCGGTGTATTCTCTTGTATTAATTGATGGTCTGTAATTAATTTTTTCTGTACCCTCTGTAAAACGTCCGTTATTCCCTTTGGCGTATCCTCTGGAATTTTTAACTTCATCCTTGTTATTCTCCTTCCATTTTTTATAATTTACTTTATTACTTCCATCTTCCATAAATGTACTTATCCCATTTTTTCTATTTAGAAAGTCCTTAAGACTCCATTTATAGTTAAAGTAGAAATTACTCGTCAATATATCTCCATATGTGTCTATGGCCTTTATGATTTCATCCTCACAATAAATTTTCAAAGCTTTCTTTATGGATTTCTCTATATCATCATTTAATGACTTATGAATTATTATTTTTTTACTATTCCAAAAATCAAAAATATGACTATATATATTATTTTCTTTTTCTTTTTCTTTGATAGGGTTTTCATTTAGTTTTTGATTAGTTTTTAAACAGTTTTCACCTTCACCTTTTAAACCGTTGATATCACTATGTTTTAGTTTTTGATTAGATTTCATATAGATTTCATTTAGTTTTTGAATTTTGTATGTTGTAGGGTGTCCACTTCTCCCTTGATCAATTACATTAATAATTCCCATTTTTTGAAGTTTTTTTAAATCTCTTCCTATTGCTTGACTATCAATTGATACTATTCGTATATCACAACTTAATTGCTCTGCCGTATATTTGACTGTCATATCTTTAAAATTACTTTTTTCATATAATTTTTGAAATATGAGTAATTGCCTTTCTGTTAACCCTAAAGGCGATACCATATATCCTATGTTTTCCGACATATAACCACCTATTAAATTTTAATATTATCTTTTGTAGATATATCTATATCAATTGACGCGTTTAAAAAATTAATAAGTTTCTTTAATGCTATTATTGTATGAATAGTAGCATATTGATCTTCCCCTAATACTGGATAGTTATTATAGGTTTTATCTGCCTCTTTATCTGATATAAAAATATTGTATTTATATTTTCCTATAGAAATTGGAACTATAGTAGTATCTTTATCATCTCCACAAGTTTCAAAATCTTCAAATATTAAATTTTTCATTCAATCACCTACTTATCCTCTATCTGTCCTATATATCCTATGCATTCAGCTTCATAATTTTTTAAAATATAACACCAATTGAACTTTTCAAGAATATTACCAGGTCTTCTTATTGCTTTAATCTTATCTGCTGCAACATCAACTGCACCACCTTCAAAGTCAATATGCAAACAGCTTGTTAACTCACATATGTTCTTTACTTTTGCATGAACAAGTAATGTATCTTTATAATAATAAAATGTTCCTTGTAATAACTGTTCTTTCAGCTCCTTAATATTCATTGAGTATCACCACCTTAATATACTATGCATGCTATAAATGTTAAGCATGGAAATATAGAGCTTGTACCTAAAGTTCCTAATATAAAATCCTTCATGATTGAATCCTCCTAACCACACTTTTTGTCCATATAATCTTGTAATCTAGCTTTGTTTATAAAGAATCTATTTCCTATTCTTATCTTTGGAAATTCTTCATCTTTTAAAAATACTTCATACATTGTATGTCTGCTACACCCAATTATTTTCATTGCTTCCCTTGGTGTAATTAATATTGTTTCAGGTTCTTTACGCATTTTATTTCCTCCATTCATCGAATATAAATATTTTCATAGATCATTGCAATCTACTTATTAGATATCCTTTTAAAGGACAACGGAATTGTTATTTCAATTATCGGCAAAACCGATTTTTAAATGTTAAGATATGAAATCTCCAATCGCTTGGAAATTTAGTTTTCTTCTAAAAAAAATAATTCTGATACTGTTGTATCAAGTGCTTTTGCTAATTTTTCAAGTGTTTTTACTGGAATATTAGATATTCCCTTTCTTTCGATATTACAAATTGAAACTCTACTAACACCTGATTGTTTATGTAACTCTTCTTGAGTCCATCCTTTTTTAACTCTTGCTAATTTCAAAGACAACACTTTGTTCACCTCCATTACGAACACTTCGTTCATGTTGTAACTTTATACTACATCAACATTTCGTTCATGTCAATATTTTTTTTGACTATCTTAATGAACTTTTCGTTCATATATGTTAAAATATTATTATCATATTATAGAAGGGGTTTTTTCCATGAGCTTAGGTAAAAATATAAAAACAATCAGACTTAACAAAGGCATAACGCAAGCTGACTTAGCCGAATCTTTAAGCGTTACTGTAAGAACAATTCAAAATTATGAAAGCGACAATAGAAATCCAGGACTTGATACACTAAAAAGAATATCTGAATATCTCCATGTAAATATAGATACATTAACCTGTAATGAATCATTTGATACTGAAATATTAAACAGGGCTATGCAAATAGCTTTAAAACATCTTCCGCCAAATGAAGATGATGTTTTTATGATCTTAGGACATTATGCTGATTATGATAAATTATTAAGTTTTTATCCTGGTGGAGCTGATAAATATCTTTCTCCCGATTGTTTGAAGGGATTACTAAATTTTATATCTGAATATTCTGTTACAGAATTCAATAGAATATATTTTGATTTAGTAGAAACTAACGTATATAGTCTTAATGATGAAATATCTACTTATTGTCAAAAGTTATATATACAAAATATAAATCCGCTTGATTTAATTGCTCCTGATGATTTAGACTTATTATCATCATTAGGCTATATCAAAGATGGAAAAGTAGATTTACCTTTAAAGAATACAGATAAAGATTTTGTTATGATAAAAGAAGGTGGCTTTATGTTAGATAAAATCAAAGCGCCATTTATTTGTAAAGAACATATAGGAAATTTAATTAATTATAGATGTAAAAATTTTGATTTTTCAACATTAACTGATGAAGATTTTGACATCATTCTAAAAGACACATTGGATTTTTTAGAATTTGAATTGTTTAAACTTGGATATATAAAACAGAATAATAATCATTCCGAAAATTAGACGTCCCTAGAATAACCAATAACTCTTCAACATAATGTCGAACCCTATATCAAACTTAATCCCCAAACTATTTTAGGGATTAATATAGTATCAAAGAAATAGTTTTCGCAGTAAGTTGTAAATAATCATTAGGTTTATCATTAAGTTTATAGGTGGGTAACAAAATGCTATATACTTGGAGGAACTCAGAATATGACAGCAATTAATAAAAGTGGAGCATATAGTTTAATACTAAGATTAGGGCCCTGCAATATTGCAGAGTCCACCTTAACAAATTTATAATGTTAATTACAACCTACTGAAATTTAATTTTCACCAAAACGGGGGAAAACTAATATTACTGTATTAAATTGTGGATCAATTTATTGACTTACAATTTCGCCCACTTGTGGTCGAATTAAGTATTTACAACAGTAATTTAAATAACCGTTCGATATAATATATTGTTCTTAATATACAATAACGTGCAATTTTAAGTTAGTTGGTAAATATTATTGTTATTAATACACGTGTATGAAGACTGCGAAATATTTCGCTCACCTATGCTTAGTAAACATTATTGTTATTAATGCACCTAAGTGATTCAGGTTCACTTAGGATATCTAAAAACAAATTTCAATAATCATGAAATCCAATTATTTAAAAATGTATAATATGCATTTTAGAGATTTAACTCGCTCACCAAAATTGGTTACTGAAATTTTGGTAACCAATACGTTAAATTTAACGCCCCCAATTTGGGGGGTGTTAAAAAACTCGCAGAAAGATGAAGCTAGAATAATAGCTCATATAACATCTAAAAATCAATTTTAAGAGGTTCTATTTGAATAGGATAAATATATCAAGGTAGTACTTAATCAATTGTATAGGAGGGATACAATGGCTAAAACAACCTATAAAAAGAAAGTTAAGAATGGTAAAGAATATTATTTCTTTAGAATGAGACATGAAAATTTAAAAACACCAAAAGATTTATACGGAAGTACTACAAAAGAACTGGATCAAAAAATTAAAGAATTAAAAAATAGACTTGATAATAATATCCTAGATAACAAAGAATACTTTGAAACATTTCTTTACAATTGGTTATTTGATGTTAAGTTTATGGAACTTAAGGAAAGTACAAAAGAAAGATATGAGATTTTATATAGAAAATATATAAAAGATAGCTATGTATCTAAAATCAAGATAAAGGATATATCGCTACAAGATATTCAAGCCTACTATGCTGATCTATTAAAAAATGATACATCAGTAAACTGTATATCCAATGTTCATAAGATAATAGCTCCTTGCATTAGATATGCTTATGATAATGACATAATACTTAAAGACTTTACTAAAGCAATTAAATTGCCAAAAGAGAATGAAGAAGATAAATTATCAAGAGAAAGCAAGGTCCAGCCTTTGACATTGGAAGAACAAAAGCAATTTGTGAATGCTATTAAAGGCCATGAACTTGAAACATTATTCTTAACTGCCCTAAATACTGGTATGAGGCAAGGTGAACTATTTGCTCTTACCTGGAATGATATAGATTTTGATAAATGCTACATTGATGTTAATAAGAGTGCAAAAGGCGTGACACCATTAACCAAAGATGGTGGCCGTGGACACTATACTACAATCGTTCAAACACCTAAAACTAAAGGAAGCATAAGAAAAGTACCAGTACCCAAAACATTATTAGAACAACTTAAGCACTTCAAAGTACAGCAGCTAGAAAATAAATTAGCTCTTGCCAACCTCTATAATGATAATAATTTAGTTTTCTGTACCATGTTTGGTAAGTACTTCAATAGTGCTAATGTAAGAAAAAGATTTAATCATGTATTGCAAACATTAGGGATTGAGCATCACCGTTTCCATGATCTAAGACATACATATGCAACTAGATTATTTGAACTTGGTGAAAATCCTAAAACCGTTCAAACACTATTAGGGCACAGCAATATAGCAACAACCTTAAATACTTATACTCATGTATTAACTAGTATGAAAGAATCTGCTGCTAATAAACTTGATGAATTGTTTAAAACTATGTAAATAGGCCTGCCATTACGGTAGACCTTTTTTAATTTTACAAAGGGCAAAATCGAGGGCAATTTATTTATAAAAATCTATAAGGGGCAAAAAAGAGGGCAAAAACAAAAGCAACGGTTTAAGTTATTCACTCAAATCGTTGCTATCACTAACTTTATGGCTACCGTGGTAAGACTCGAACTCACAACATACAGAACCAGAATCTGTCGTTCTACCATTGAACTACACGGTAATATTCTCTTGTCTTTCGACATCATCTATTTTACACAAATTTTTCATAAATTGCAAGTATTTTTATTAATTTAAATGTTTATCATTAGGAATTAAATTAACCAAAAACTTATTTGCAGCTCTTTAAACTATATGATTTAATTGGAATATAGAATTATAAATATGACCAAACAAACAAATAAGCTGTAATGTCTGATGAAAGCATCATAATTACAGCTTATATATTATAATATTTCTTCTAATGTTTTTCTTATTTCTTTTATAAATTCAAAGGTATCAGCTTTTTGAATATTATCATGTACTGCAAGTACAGCTAAATCACCTGTCATTATTCCTTTATCAATTGTCTTTAAACATGCTTCTTCTAATTTATTAGCAAAATTGACTAATTCATCATTACAATCTAATTCGCCTCTTTTTCTTAAAGCTCCAGTCCAAGCAAATATTGTTGCAACTGAATTTGTAGATGTTTTCTCACCTTTTAAATGACAGTAATATTGATCTTGAACTGTACCATGTGCAGCTTCAAATTCATATTTTCCATCTGGTGAAACTAAGACTGATGTCATCATTGCAATTGAACCAAAGGCCGCTGCTATCATGTCACTCATAACATCACCATCATAGTTCTTGCAAGCCCAAAGCATTCCACCTTCTGACTTAATAACATTTGCTACTGCTGCATCTATTAATGTATATTTATATGCTATACCACACTTTTCAAATTTTTCTTTATATTCTTTTTCAAAGATTTCTTCAAATACATCTTTGAATGTATGGTCATATTTTTTAGAAATTGTATCTTTAGCACCAAACCATAAATCTTGTTTTAAATCTAAAGCATAATTAAAACAGCTTCTTGCAAAACTTTCAATAGATTTATTTATATTGTGCATTCCCATAACAACGCCACTACTATCAAAGTTATGTACTAATTCTCTTTGAACTTCTCCATTTTCAGAAGTAAATACAAGCTCACACTTTCCTTTTCCTTCTATCTTCATTTCTGAAGCTTTATATATATCACCATAAGCATGTCTAGCTATTGTTATTGGTTTCTTCCAGCTTCTAACATATGGCTTAACTGGTCCAACTATAATTGGTGCTCTAAATACAGTACCATCTAAAATAGCCCTTATTGTTCCATTAGGACTTTTCCACATTTCTTTCAAATTATATTCTTCAACTCTTGAAGCATTAGGAGTTATTGTTGCACACTTTACACCTACTCCATATTTCTTTATTGCATTAGCTGAATCTACAGTTACCTGATCATTTGTTTCATTTCTATATTCTAAACCAAGATCATAATATTCTGTTTTTAAATCAATAAAAGGATTTAATAATTCTTCTTTTATACTTGCCCATACTATTCTAGTCATTTCATCTCCATCAAGTTCTACTAATGGAGTTGACATCTTTATTTTTTCCATTTTATAATTGCCCCCTTAAATTGCTTATTTAACTGTAATTAACACTGTTAATTATACATTATGATTGTATTTTTTTCAATTTTTATGCTAAATATATAAAGCACAAAAATAGGATATATAATACTGTGCAATACTATATATCCTAGTCTTAACTATAAAAATATTTTTATTAATGTTACCGCTATTATTATCTGACATGTTCCTACTAAAAGCCCATATGCTAAAGATCTAGGTCCTTCTTTAACTAAATCAGAGAATTTAACTTTTAAACCAATTGCAGCTAATGCTATTATTTCAAAATTGCTGCTTATTATTTTAAATCCATGCTGAATACTTACAGGTATTAATCCAAAACTATTTGCAATACATAATATAAAGAATCCTATTATATACCATGGTATGCTTACATGCGACTTCTTTTCTCTTTCTATTATTTCTTCTTTAGGAATATGTTCTTCATGTTTTATATTTATTCTTGAAAATCCCATTACAACAAACACTAAAAATATTATTCTTATAATTTTAAATATTGTTGCCATTGTAACTACATCTTCATTAATAAATTTAGCTGACGCAATTACCTGTCCTACAGATTGAAGAATCCCTCCAATCATAGCAGAAGTTTCTGTTAATGAATTCTTATATAAAAGTGCAGCAATCATAGGAAGGACAAACATTAATATTGTCCCTGTCAAATTAACGATAGTAACTGAAATAGCTTTATCCTTATCACTTGCATATATGCATGGTGCTGTTGCAGCAACTGCTGAAGAACCACATACAGCATTTCCTGAACACATTAATAAAGAATACTTCTGAGAAAAACCCATTTTCTTTCCTATGAAATATGTAATTAATATTGTTAATGTCATTTGCATAGCAATAAATAATACACCATTAAATCCCAATGTAGCAATTTGCATAAAATTAATTGTAGCTCCCATAAGAACAATTGAATATGAAAGTAAATCTTTTTCCGAAAAATTGAATCCTTTATTGTATTTTGATTTATTAAATATAGTATTTCCTAGTATAATACCTGCAATAATTGAAAAACTTGATGCCCCTAGACTAGGTACAAGAGTACCTAAGAATTTCCCAATCAAAGCTACAAATACTGCAATAATGAAACCAGGTATTATATCTTTTATTTTTTTCATAATAGTATATCACCTCTTAAATCTTTTTGTATTTTCATAGTAAATATTTTCATCAGCTTTATATTATTTTTTTCCTTTTTGCTGAGTTCTACTCTTAATACAAAAATAATTATAATCTCAAAATATTAATAAGTGAAATACTAGTTATTTATATAATCTATAACTATTTAGTTATGATTGTTTTTTATTTATATTAAATATTTATTAATCCTATCTCTTTATAAAGTTCTTAAAAATTTTTATTGTAAATTTTTAAATCAATACTATATAAACTTCTATACTTCAACTAGAATTTTCTTGAATAATCTATGAACATTTTTATATTGTTGCTTAAAAATTTATCTTTATGATAAATAAGACTAAGCATTCTCTTTATTTTTTTATCTTTAATTCTAAAGCCACTCAAACTTCCATTTTCAATTTTTTCTATTACACTTCTTTTAGAAAGACAACTTACACCTAAATTCGCTTCAACACTTTTCTTAATAGCTTCTGTATTTCCAAGTTCCATAAATACATTATATTCAATATTATTATTTTCAAAAAAACTTTCTACAACTTCTCTTGTTCCGCTTCCACCTTCTCTCATTATTAACTTTTCCTTTGCTATATCTCCATCTTCTAAATTCTCTTTTCTATTCCATGAGTGTGACAGGCTGCATATGAATATAAGTTCATCTTCCCACATCTCTTCTTTAATTATTTCTTCATAAGAACATCTACCTTCTATGTAAGCAAAGTCAATTTCGTTTTCAAGTATCATCTTTTCTATTTTTTCTGTATTAGCAACACTCAATGATACCTCGATACCTTTATGTTCTTGTAAAAATCCTTTAATTATATCTGGTAAAATATATATGCCAATAGTTGTACTTGCTCCTATTTTTATTTTTCCCTTTTCATTTTTGCTCATATCACTTACTGTTTTTAATCCCTCTTCATATAAATTCAGGATTCTTCTAACATAACTTAAATAAACTTCTCCTTCTTGAGTTAGGAATAATTTTTTACCTATTCTATCAAACAATTTAACATCAAGTTCTTCCTCTATTTCATGAATAGCCTGGCTTATAGATGGCTGACTTATATAAAGCTTTTTTGCAACTTTTGTCATATTAAGTTCTGTAGCTGTTTCATAAAATATTTTTAATTTTCTAAAATTCATATAGCATTTCTCCCTATGTTTTTATTTAAATATGTTATTATTTCTCAATGGATTAAATCTTCTATTATTTTTATTATATATTTTATCATTAATCTTATAAAATAATAATAAAAATAACAGAATCAGTAATTCAACCAATTCTGTTATTTCCATTTATCTATCTACTTATTATCAACATCTTCATAATCAACATCTATAATTTCTCCGTTAGTGTAATCATCTGAAGAAGTATATACATCTTGTGCATTACTATTTGTACTGCTATTACTGTTATATATATTTCTATTTACATCTTCATCTCTTTTTTCGCCTTCAATTTTTCCTTTAAGCTTAACCACTGCATAAATTATAATTCCAGCAACAATTAGAAATGGAAGAAGCTTAATAAACAAAGTTGCTACTACAAATAAAACACATACTGTTCCAATTATATATATATATCTATTCATACACTCATCCTCAATGTCTACTATTTTTTCTTATATTATACCTTAACATATCTAAATTTACAATGTGTAAAACATGTTTCTATTTTTATACATTTCTTTTTATATTATATTGATAATTACAAATGTTTCGCTATTTAATTAGATCTCAAAATTTTACTTTACACAAATTTTATTCTAAGTTATGTATTATAAAATTATAATTTTTATACTTTATTCCTGTAGATTCATATATAATTATTAAATTAAAAGTTTTATAAACAAAATCTAAGAAAAATTAACATTTATTACTAAAAATAGTTTTTATTAAAATTTCTCCAAAAATTTATGATAACCTTATCATGATGATATTAACATAATTTTTAACCAATAAGTTACAAAAGGAGGAGTAAAAATTATAAAAACTCAATAAAATTTATGTTTTATCATAAATGCTAAAGATAAGTTTATTAGCTTACATCATCTCTTCAATACACAAAAGTAAATATAAAAAAATCAAAAAAGGGGGATTAATAAATGTGTAAAATTTTCAAAACCTTTAAAAAAGCCCTAATAGCTGGAGCAATAGTAATGGCACAAACTATTGCTTTTATGATGCCTATGCCAATTACAGCGTATGCCGCTTCAAGTAATGGTTTTCAGGTAAGTGGTACTAAATTGTATGATGCAAATGGTAAAGAATTTGTAATGAGAGGAATAAATCATGCACACGCCTGGTATAAAGGTCAAGAATCTACTGCAATTCCTGCTATAGCAAAGACAGGTGCAAATACTGTAAGAGTCGCTTTAGGTGATGGCGATCAATGGGGATATGATGATATTAATACTGTAAAAAATATCATTTCACTTTGTGAGAAAAATAATCTAGTAGCAGTTTTAGAAGTCCATGATGCTACAGGCTCTGATGATTATTCAAAGCTTGATAATGCCGTAAATTATTGGATAAGTATGAAAGATGCATTAAAAGGAAAAGAATCAACTGTAATATTAAATATTGTAAATGAATGGTACGGCACTTGGGATGGTCAAAAATGGGCGGAAGGATATGAAAAAGCAATTCCTAAATTAAGAGCAGCAGGTATTGATAATACTATTATGGTTGATTCTGCTGGATGGGGTCAGTATCCAAAATCAATAGCTGATTATGGTAAAGCTGTATTTAATTCTGATCCAGATAAAAATACAATGTTTTCAATTCATATGTATGAATATGCTGGTGGAGATGCAAATACTGTAAAAACTAATATCGATAGTGTTATTAATCAAAATCTAGCATTATGTATTGGTGAATTCGGAATAAGACATACTAATGGCGATGTTGATGAGGAAACTATTATGAATTACTGCCAAGAAAAATCAGTAGGTTATATAGGATGGTCTTGGTATGGAAATGGTACTGACTGGATATATCTTGATATTGCAAATGACTGGTCTGGAAACTCATTAACTGAATGGGGTAATAAATTATTAAATTATAAAAACGGAATAAAAAATACTTCAAAAATATGTTCAGTGTTTAATGGTTCAACAGGTGGAAGTGATCAAGGAACATCTGGAAATAAAATAACTGTTGAAGCTGAAGATGGATATTTAAATGGTGTTCAAAAATCAACTGAACGTTCTGGATACTCTGGAAGTGGATATGTTACTGGTTTTGATAATAATAGTGATTATATCGAATTAAATGTAAACGTTCCTTCTTCAGGGACTTATTACTTAAATGTACAGTATGCATCACAATACGGTGACAAATATACAAAACTTATTGTAAATAACTCTGACCACGGAGATAAACTATTAAAACAATCAACTAAATTTATCGATGGATACCTTGATGAGATATCTTTAAATTCAGGAGATAATAAAATTAAACTCCAAAATGATTGGGGATATTACGATATTGATAATATCACTGTTACTAAAAAATAATATCGATTAGATCCTTACACAATAACAATTAAAAATAATCGGAAACTTCAAAATGTAGTACATACATTTCTAGTGTTTCCGATTATTTTATATATTTTTTAATATATTAGATTTAACTTCTTAAGAATTTATCAACAGCTTCTCCTGCTTCTATTCCATCAGCTATTGCTCTTACTACTAATGATTGACCGCTTCTTGCATCTCCAGTAGTAAATATTTTTGGAACGTTTGTCTTATATGAACCTTCTTTTGTCTGAACATTACTTCTAGCATCACTTTCAACAGCAAATGCATTTTTTAGGTAATCTTCAGAACCTGTGAATCCCATAGCTAATAATATTAAATCAGCTTTGTAATTCTTTTCTGATCCTTCAACTGGAATAGGAGCAAATCTTCCATTTTCATCTTTCTTCCATTCAACTTTTACAGTATCAACACTTTCAACATTTCCATCTTTGTCAGCATTTACTTTTGTAACGGTTGTTAAATATTCTCTCGGATCTCTACCAAATAATTCTATAAATTCTTTTTGGCCATAATCAACCTTAAGAACCTTTGGCCATTCTGGCCATGGATTATTTGCACTACGGTTTTTAGATGGTTCTCCCATTATTTCAAATTGAACTAATGATTCACATCCATGTCTTAAAGATGTTGCAACACAGTCTGTACCTGTATCACCACCACCAATTACTATTACATTCTTACCTTCAGCACTTATATAATTCTTATCTTTTAAATTAGAATCTAATAGGCTCTTTGTACTTGCTTTAAGGAAATCTACTGCAAAATGTATTCCCTTAACCCCTTCTCTGCCTTCACACACAAGATCTCTAGGCTGAGATGCTCCTGTTGCAAGTACTACAGCATCATATTCATCACAAATTCTTTGTGCATCGTAATTCTCACCAACATTTGCATTACATACAAATTTAATTCCTTCTTCAGCCATAAGATGAATTCTTCTTAAAACAACTTCCTTATCAAGCTTCATGTTTGGTATACCATACATTAATAATCCACCTGGTCTGTCGCTTCTTTCAAAAACAGTAACTTTATGACCACATCTATTTAACTTGTCAGCAACTGCAAGTCCTGCAGGACCTGATCCAATCACTGCTACAGTTTTTCCAGTTCTTTTTGCTGGAGGATTAGCCTTTACAATTCCAGTTTCAAAAGCAGTATCTATTATTGCTCTTTCATTTTCCTTTATACTTACAGAAGGCCCATTTATACCACATGTACATGCTGATTGACATGGCGATGGACATACTCTGCTTGTAAATTCAGGGAATGGACTTGTTTTATGAAGTCTTTCATAAGCTAATTTCCATTTTCCTCTATAAACAAGATCATTCCATTCAGGAATCAGGTTGTGCAACGGACAACCTGTAACCATTCCTGAAATAATAACTCCTGATTGACAGAAAGGAACTCCACAATCCATACATCTTGCACCTTGAATTTGTTGTTCTTCTAAAGTGAGTCTTGTATGGAATTCATCATAGTCATTTAATCTTTCTTTTATATCTCTATCTTTTCCTACTTTTCTTTCATATTCTAAAAATCCAGTTGGTTTTCCCATATTTCACAAGCCTCCTACTTACCTTTAACTTCTTGGAATGTTTTAATTAACGCTTCATCTTCGTCACATCCAAGATTCTTGTATTTTTCAACAGTTTCTATTACCTTTTTATAATCACTAGGTATTATCTTAATAAAATTAGATTTTTCTGTTTCAAAGTTAAATAGTATCTTGTTACCTTTTGGTGAACCTGTAGTATTTACATGTTCTTCAATTAAATCTTTAAGAATCTTTTCATCATCTAAGTTTAATTCTTCTAAAAGAACCATATCTTCATTTATATTGATTCTGAAGTTTTCATCTTCTTTATAAAGATAAGCAACTCCACCACTCATACCAGCTGCAAAGTTGATTCCTGTTTTACCTAAAACAACAACTTTTCCTCCAGTCATATATTCACATCCATGGGCTCCAACACCTTCAACAACAGCAGTTGCACCAGAATTTCTTACACAGAATCTTTCTCCTGCAATACCATTTATAAATACTTTTCCTGATGTCGCTCCATATAATGCAACATTACCAATTAATATATTTTGATCTGCAATAAATGATGATTTCTTTGGTGGATATACTACTAATTTACCACCTGATAATCCCTTACCAAAGTAGTCATTAGCATCTCCTTCTACTTCAAATGTTAAACCATTTGGTACAAATGATGCAAAACTTTGACCAGCTGAACCATTACACTTAATTGTTATAGTGTCTTCTGGTAATCCCTTATGTCCATTTACTCTTGTTACTTCTGAACCAAGTATAGTTCCAAGTGTTCTGTCTGTATTAGTTATATCAACTTCCATACTTGTCTTTTGACCATTTTCAATGGCATCTTTAAACTTATCTAAGAATATTTTTTCATCAATTACTGACTGTAATTTAAAATCATATTTCTTTTCTGGATTAAATTTAACAACTTTTCCTCTATATTTATCTGGAGTATAAAGTACAGAACTTAAATCAATATTTTTAGCCTTCCAGCCATGAATATTTTCTTTTTGCTTAAGTCTATCTACTCTACCAATCATTTCATCAATTTTTCTAAATCCAAGTTTAGCCATGATTTCTCTAAGTTCCTGTGCAATAAAATACATAAAGTTAACTACGTATTCTGGTTTTCCTTTAAATCTCTTTCTTAACTCTTCATTTTGAGTAGCTACACCAACTGGACATGTATCTAAGTTACATACTCTCATCATTACACATCCAAGTGTTACTAATGGTGCAGTTGCGAATCCAAATTCTTCTGCTCCAAGAAGTGCTGCAATTGCAACATCTCTACCACTCATAAGCTTACCATCAACTTCTACTCTTACTCTTTCTCTTAATTCATTAAGAAGTAAAGTTTGATGTGCTTCAGCAAGACCTAATTCCCAAGGAAGTCCTGCATTTTTGATTGAGTTTCTAGGTGATGCACCAGTTCCTCCATCATAACCTGAAATTAATATTACTTCAGCTCCACCTTTTGCAACACCAGCTGCAACAGTACCTACTCCACATTCAGACACTAATTTAACAGAAACTCTTGCACCTGTATTAGCATTCTTTAAATCATAGATTAATTGAGCTAAGTCCTCTATAGAGTAAATATCATGATGTGGTGGTGGTGATATAAGTCCTACACCAGTAGTTGAATGTCTTGTTTTTGCAATCCAAGGATAAACCTTTCCTCCTGGAAGCTGACCACCTTCACCTGGTTTTGCACCTTGTGCTAATTTGATTTGAAGTTCATCAGCATTAACTAAGTATTCTGAAGTAACACCAAATCTTCCCGATGCAACCTGTTTGATTGAAGATCTTCTGCTATCTCCATTTTCATCTAGGTTCCATCTTTCTCTATCTTCTCCACCTTCACCAGTGTTAGATTTACCACCAATTCTATTCATTGCAATGGCTAAAGCTTCATGAGCTTCTTTTGAAATTGATCCATAAGACATAGCTCCAGTCTTAAATCTCTTAACAATTTCATCAACTGATTCAACTTCTTCTAGTGGAATTTCATTAGAACTATAGTTAAATTCTAATAAACCTCTTAAATTTATTTCAGCCTCTTCATTATCTATTAACTGTGTGTATTCCTTAAATAATTCATAATTATTAGTCCATGTAGACTCTTGTAATTTATGAATAGTTAATGGATTATATAAATGCTCTTCCTGACCATTGTTACCACTTCTTAATTTTTCATATCCAGGTGTATCTAAAGAAAAATCTGCCGAATAAGTTTTTTCTTTAAATGCATTTTCATGTCTGATTTCAGCTTCCTTTTGAATTTCTTCTAATCCAATACCTTCAATTCTGCTTACAGTATTAGTGAAGTATCTATCTATAACTTCTTTTCTTATACCTATAGCTTCAAATATCTGAGCGCCTTGGTATGATTGAATAGTTGAAATACCCATTTTAGAAAGAATCTTAGTTATTCCTTTAAGTACTGCTTTATTATAGTTATAAACAGCCTTATCGTAGTCAATTCCTTCTAATAATTCATCTTCCATTAATCCTCTTATTGTTTCATAAGCCATATATGGATTAATAGCTGATGCACCAAATCCAAGTAAAGTTGCAAAATGATGTACATCTCTTGGTTCTCCACTTTCAAGAATTAATCCAACTGAAGTTCTTGTTCCTTTTTGAACCATATATTGATGAAGTGCTGAAACAGCAAGTAATGCAGGAATTGGAATTTTATTTGCTGAAACATTTCTGTCTGATAATATTAAAATAGTATATCCTTTTATATATGCATCTTGAGATTTTTCAAATAATTCATCTAATGCATCTTCTAAAGATGTTCCTTTGTCATATACTATATCAATAACTTTTGATTTTAAGTTTCCTTTATTATATGCTTTAATTTTTGCTAATTCATCATTATTTATAATTGGTGAATCAAGTTTAATAAGTTCACAGTTTGAAGGCTTATCTTCTAAAATATTTCCTTCTGGTCCAAGATAAACATTTGATGCTGTTACTATTTCTTCTCTTATTGCATCTATTGGTGGATTTGTTACTTGTGCAAATAATTGCTTAAAGTAGTTAAATAAAGGTTGTGCTTGCTTAGATAATACTGCAATTGGAGTATCAACACCCATAGCTGCTAATGGTTCTGCTCCAGTTTCAGCCATTGGAAGCATAGTAGACTTAACTTCTTCGTATGTATATCCAAAAGTTTTTTCAAGTCTTCTTCTTGTTTCCTTATCATATTCTATCTTAAGCTTTTTGCTTTCCTTCATCTTATCTAATGTCACAAGATTTTCTTCAAGCCATTCACCATATGCATTTTCGTTAGCATAAGCATTCTTTAATTCTTCATCACTTATAACTTCCTTTTTAGCAGTATCAACTAAAAGCATTCTTCCTGGCATTAATCTATCTTTCTTTTCAACTATTTCAGCTGGTATATCTAATGCACCAACTTCTGAAGAAAGAATAAGTCTTCTATCCTTAGTAATATAATATCTTGAAGGTCTTAATCCATTTCTATCTAAAACTGCACCAACTTTTTCACCATCTGTAAATACAATAGACGCTGGTCCATCCCATGGTTCCATTAGTGTAGCATTATATTCATAAAAATCTCTTTTTTCTTTACTCATAGTCTTGCTCTTATACCATGGTTCTGGAATCGCCATCATAACAGCTCTAGTTAGATCCATGCCATTCATATATAAGAATTCAAGATTATTATCAAAAATTGCTGAGTCTGATCCTTCCTTATTTATTATAGGAAGTACTCTATTTAAATCTTTACCAAGTACTCTTGATTTAACATTTGTTTCTCTTGAGTAAATCTTGTTTACATTTCCTCTTAATGTATTTATTTCACCATTATGAATCATAAATCTGTTTGGATGAGCTCTTTCCCAGCTTGGGAATGTATTAGTACTATATCTTGAGTGAACTAATGCAAGTGAAGTTTCTAATCTTTCATCATCAAGATCTCTATAGAATTCTCTAAGTTGTGTTGATAAAAGCATACCTTTATACACAATTGTCTTTGATGAAAAAGATGCTATATAGAAAGTTTCATTTAAAAATTTGCTTATCCATCCAGCTCTTTTTTCAATATTTCTTCTTACAATATATAATTTTCTTTCAAAATCTCTTCCTCTTTTTGTACCATTAGGTCTCTTTACAAAAGCTTGCATAATATATGGCATAGCTTCTAAAGATGCCTTTCCAAGTATTGATGGATTAGTTGGTACTTCTCTCCATCCTATAAGTCCAAGGTTTTCTTCTTTACATATATCTTCAAAAAGACTTACAGCTTCTTTTCTTGCCTTTTCTTCTTGAGGTAAGAATAACATTGCCACTGCATAATCTCCCTCATCACCTAGACCTTCTCCTTTAGAGCCTAATTCTTCTTTGAAGAATTCATGAGGTATATTAAATAATACCCCTGCTCCATCTCCTGTATTTTCATCAGCACCAGTTCCACCTCTGTGCTTTAATTTTTCTAATATTGTTAAACAATCTGATAGAATTTCATGAGACTTTTCACCATCAATGTTAACTATAGTCCCAATACCACATGCATCATGTTCAAAAAATGGATTATATAATCCTTGTGCATTTGGATAATTATTTTCCATCTAATTTCCCCCCTGAATTTATAATATATTGTTAATCTTATGCTACTGTTAGCCCCTACTAAAAAGAGGAAGCAACATTACCATAACTTTTAACATGTAAAATTTTAATACTTAATTTTTAATACTTAATTTTTAATAATCTATTTTATATGTAGTAAGTAACGAGTAAATTAATATTTGCAATTCATTTACTCGTATTATTTATTACCAAAACTTAAATCTATTATTTTAAAGAAATATGTTAGAATTTAGTCTACCATATTTCTTTGATTTTATTCAAGTTCTTGTAATATCAAACTAGCAATATCCTTCATTCGTCTCCCTGAATCCATGCTTATTTTTTGCATATATCTAAAAGCTTCATTTTCTGTAAGTCCAGACGTTGACATCAATTGTCCTTTCGCTTTTTCAATAAGCTTTCTGTCTTCAAGCGTATGTTCCAGCTTTTCAACTTTTTGTTTTAACTTCTTAATTCTCCTTTTACTTTGGAAAATTAAATCTATTGCATTTGTTAAAAGAACACTAGAAATCTTAGTTCCCATACAGTATATATCTGTGTCTTCTTCTATATATGACCTATAAGGTTCATTAACAAGAGCTAAAAAACTGGTATAGTCCACTAGATTTTCATAAGCATCTAGTAGACTCATATCCTTAAATTTATATCCAACTAAGACAAGGTCAGGGGAATATTGCATAACTAATCTAATTAATTCATTGCCTGATGTGCAAAGGGCTATAATATCATATCCCTCTTGAGTTAATAGGGTTTTTAATTTTGTTGCTGTTTCAATATTACCTACTGCTATAATAATTTTTCCTTTTTGCATCATTGCAATCCCCACCTTAAATGATAATCAGAGCTACTAGATTAATATCTATTTAAATAGTTCTCAATTTCCCAATCATGTACTTTAGTTCTATAATCATCCCATTCAGCTTCTTTAGCTTCCACGTAATTTTCATAAATATGTTCACCTAAGGCAGCTTTAGCTAATTCACTTTCTTTCATGAAATTAACTGCTTCATATAAATTGTTTGGTAAATTATCTATTCCAGCATCTTCTCTTTCCTTATCACTCATTGCAAAGATATTAGCAACTGTTTCTGGTTCAACTTCTAAATTATTCTTAATTCCATCTAAACCTGCTTGTAATAACACTGCTAACACTAAGTATGGGTTTGCACTTGGATCTGGACATCTAAGTTCTACTCTAGTCCCTGCCCCCCTTGAAGCTGGTACTCTAATTAATGCTGTTCTGTTGCTACAAGACCAAGCTAAATAAACTGGAGCTTCATATCCTGGTACTAATCTCTTATAAGAGTTAACTAATGGATTAGTAACAGCCGATAATCCTTTTATGTTCTTTAATAATCCAGCTATAAATTGGTAAGCTTCTTTACTTAATCCATTTTTATCACTTGGATCTGCAAAAGCATTTTTACCATCTTTAAATAATGACATATTTACGTGCATTCCAGAACCATTTATCCCAAATATTGGTTTTGGCATAAAAGAAGCATGTAGACCGTGTCTTTGAGCAATTGCTTTAACAACTAATTTGAATGTCATAATTTTATCAGCTGTTTCTAATGCTGGTCCGTATTTAAAGTCAATTTCATTTTGTCCTTCAGCAACTTCATGGTGAGATGCTTCAATTTCAAATTCCATTTCCTCTAATGCTAAAGTCATATCTCTTCTTGCATTTTCGCCTTTATCTGTTGGAGCTAAATCAAAGTATCCAGCCTTATCTTGAGTTATAGTTGTTGCCTGACCATTTTCATCTGTTTCGAATAAGAAAAATTCACATTCTGGTCCAACATTCATTTCAAATCCTAATTCTGCTGCATCATCAATAGCTCTTCTTAATGCATATCTAGGATCTCCTTCAAATGGTGTTCCATCAGGTCTGTAAATATCACAAATTAATCTTGCTACTTTACCTTGTTGTGGTCTCCATGGGAATATTACAAAAGTATCTAAATTTGGTCTTAAGTACATGTCTGATTCTTCTATTCTAACAAATCCATCAATAGAAGATCCGTCAAACATCATTTGATTGTCTAAAGCTTTTTCTAATTGCTTTTCTGTTATTGCTACATTTTTTAATGCTCCGAAGATATCTGTAAATTGAAGTCTTATAAATCTAACTCCATTTTCCTCTACTAATTTTAAGATATCTTCCTTTGTATATTTTGCCATTGAAAATTCCCCCTTTTTCTTACTAAAAAAAGACGCACAATAGATAGGTTTTAACCATCTATTGAACGCCCTTGCTCAATTCATATCTTATGTTCAAATTATATAGTATTTTTTGTTGTAAATCAACACTTTATTTAAAAAAATATATTTTTTATATA
>ULRM01006215.1_pt1 | contig 40354 bp, 57 predicted proteins | sample 1955551 | NCBI WGS metagenome assembly ULRM01 (sample SAMEA4835686, study PRJEB28245) | human gut metagenome | biome: gut microbiome; material: fecal sample | place: Denmark | collected 2008
GTCTGGCGACAGCCGTTATAAGGGTGGCAAGAGCGAGGATGATCTGAGGGAGGTTCTGGATAAGTTCGGTGCTCATCGATAAGACCTTTATAAAGAAGGGATGCCGTTTCCGACAAAACAATTATCTCCAAATCAAGGTTTCTGCTCCAATTGATTTTTTATATCCCTTTACCTGTCCAGATAGCCTCTCTAAATTGACACCTCTATTTCTTGCTGGCGTAAAACCGCATTTAATTTCATTTCTTTCGCGTGGTTGCAGCTCGGACTGCGGCTACTTTATCTGCAAATGCTTTACCTTCAAGAAAATCAAAATTTCTCGTTCTGGCGTTATATTTTTGGGGAAGGGGGGAAGGGATTTTTATACCCAAGATTTCCCCGGTTGTCTTTAGCGCATGAACCAGTTCAGCTTCACTTACTCCGGCCATTTGCGCAAGTAACTCCGTTCGAATGCCTACGCTTTTGCTCATAATTCGTGTATCCAGATTTTTTGAAGTAAATGTTTACCGGTCGTAGCAGCTGCAGCAGCTGGCCATCGATGCCGGCATTTTCACAAACACATTATTTTCAACAATTTACACAACTCATAACTAGAGGGAACTTATTCAAATTATATGACAAATTACTGCGTTTTATGTTCATACCGGTAACGCCATGGCTCAACAGCGTCTGGTAATGACCAAAGCCCTGTTTTGGCCTGCTTCGCCCTGCTCTCCAGTTCTTCCATAGTCGGGCTAGTTGCCTTTCCATGGTAGCGATAGGCCCAAGCCAGGCCACTTTTTACCATTTCAGCATTTATGTAATAAGCCAGACATGCTGGCTGGCATTTTTTTACATAGACCTTCGCTAAGGTACGTCCATAACGATCTTTACCGGTTGAAGATACAGCTACGCCATCAGCATCTTTTACCAGCTCAGACAATTTCTGTTTGGCTCTCTGGCCGAACGGCTGGCTTTTCTCCGGGGCATCAATATCTACAAGCCGAATTCTTATCAACTCACCGTCATCTTTGACCTCAAGGGTGTCACCATCCAGTATTCGTGTTACCGTAATCGCTGGCGCTGCTTCGACACATGAGAATAAAGTAGGTAGTATCAAGATATTACATAAAATTAATTTTCTCATTAGTCACTTCCCTTATCTTTTAAACCTTCAAAGTAACTTAAAATTTTATAAATAAAGCTAGCTCCATTATAAGCAACAAGAAATACACCGACAAAAGCCGTTAATAACTTACCTACGATCATAGGAGTAGTCAGGTAGCTCAGGTCATAAAATTTTGGAATACCCGTTAAAAACATCAGAAAAATGATCATAAAAAGGAAGAAGCTGATAGCTACCTCCCGCTTCGTTACTGTCTTCTTCTTATTATTATTCATTGTTATCCTCCTTAAGGATCATCTCTTTCCATTTTTCATAAACCATTTGTTTGTCACTTTCTTTTAACCACTGCTCATATAACTGATGCTTTGCTTCTTCAACAGCTGCAGCGTCATGCACTGGTATGCCACCACCGCTACTTCTTACAGACTTACTATTATTGGTAGTAACTCCAGAGTTTACTGCTGCATTTCTTGAGATTTGTTGTTGCAACTGCATTGTGTGTAAGTTCGTGATTGTTGTAGTTGATGAAAAGGAATAAAACGGTATAGCTATAACCGCAATGAATAATAAATTAGCCTTATTTCGCATTGTGATTTATTCCTTCTTTTTTATATTTAGCCCATACAGATTTTACAAGGCTGACGCTACATTCACAAAGTTTCGCTGTTTCCGCAATACTCGTCTTCCTTGAACGATACTCAATGATGCGTTTATGGAGCCGTAGATCTGCAGTTCGCCCCTGATACCGGCCTTGCCGTTTAGCCAGTTCAATGCCCTCTTTCTGGCGTTTGCGACGGTTTTCATAATCATCCCTTGCCAGCTGCAGGGCAACTTTGAGTAACATATCCTGAACCGACTCCAGAACGACCTTAGCAACACCGGATTGAGCGTTAGCCAGTTCGGTAAGATCCACAATTCCAGGAATGGCGAGTTTCGCGCCCCGCTCTTTTATAGAGTTTATTAACGCCAGCGCACTATCGAGCGGTAAACGACTGATACGATCTATGTGTTCTGCAATAACTACTTCGTCTGGCTGCAGATCATTAATCATACGTTGCAGCTCCGGGCGGTCAGCTCTTGCACCGGACGCCTTTTCTTTATAGACACCGGCAACATAGAACCCATTTTTCCTGGCATTTTCAATGATCTCATTTTGCCGGGTCAAATCCTGTTCATCTGTACTAACCCGCAAATACACCCGCGCTATTTTCATAAAAAAACACCCCAGCAATCAATCACGCAATCATTTATCAAAATATTTTTTTCTTTCTTCCTCAGATGGGAAAACGAAAAACTCAGTACCTGCAGGGATTAATACAGAACCACTCTTTCTCTGAATGGTTTTCGTATCAGGGGCTAAATATAATGTTTGTTTCACTGAGTAGGGAGTCATATCACGGTCGCCACCCTGACAGACTTTGCTTTTGATAATAAAATCCCACGCTTTACTTTTTGGTGCGTCAGGAATTTCCATACCAAATATTTTTGCATTTTGAACGGAAACTAACAATGCGTGCCCGAAATAGTAGCAGTTACCTTTCTTATTAATAAATTTAACATTTTGATTTCCGTCATCGGCAATATCATTCATGTTAACTACTCTATAAGGCTGTTCATTTTTCGCATAAGCGACATTAACCAATGAAAACGTCATCAATAAAACAACCAAACATCTGTGGTGTTGTATACTCATTTTATCTAACCTCTTGGATTTTAGCGGCTAAAATCAGCATTTATCTTGTTGATTGTACTGCTGTAATTTTGCAGCCCCCTTACCTATTAAACTTTTATCCTTTTCTTTCAATAACAAAAGTTCTTCTCTAATTTCAAACAAATCATTCCATCTGAGCGCGCCACATTTTTCTTGTTGTTTTTCTGCAAGTCTTCTTTTGGCGTAATTATCAATGCTTCCAGAATCGGCCAGAAGTGAAATAAAATCATCACTAATCATTCCCATTACAGGACCGCCATTTTTAAAATCAGAATAGTTCATCCTTAACTTGGCTAAACTCATTCTCCTGTTCAAAATCACGGCGACTGTAAGGAACAATCCCCAAATAGCTACCATTGAGCACATAAAGCCATTTATACCCACTTTCCAATACATCACAGCGGCTATCGCGCTAAATGCTGGTATGTAATACCAACTGGAATAAATTTCCTTTTTGTTTTCCTTGTTATAACTCCTGCAGTAGTTATCTATTAAAAGAAAAATTGGATCAGGTTTTTTCATTTTAAATCCTCTTGCATGTTCATTTAATAAAGTCTTTTAAGGATTCACGCCCGCCATTGTTTTCAGGCATCGAATTCACAATACGCCTGATGGCAGCCTTATGCTGGGGTGTCCTGTTCACAAGTTTCATTAGATTGTCATTAACTGTTTTAGCTATATGAAGATAGCCTTTATATTCTTCCGAATTAAATAAACGCCAAAAGAAACCACATTTACGCAGACGATCTTCACATAATTTTAATGCAACCAATTGTTTTCTAACTTCCAGCTCTTCGTCTGGAATTGCCCCCTCTTCTACCCACTCCCCCGGCTCAATCTGATAGTGTTCATCGAGAGGGTCATCCAGATATTCACTGTATGCCATTATTACGCCCCAAATACCTGATTAGCTATCAAAACCAAACACCATGCGCACTTCACCATACTCATTACGAAGCGCTTCTACAGTTTTCAGAAAATCAGAGAACTCTTCTCTGATTTTAACTGTCCAGGATACTTGAACATAACCAGGACGGCCTGATAGTTCTGGTCCATAAATAACATCCGCTGATGGCTTTCCGACACCATTCCATTTTTTATATTCAGCTTCGGCCAAACAGCCCTTCATTGTGATCTCCTGGTCTGGAGCATTGAGAATTTCATCGGCACTCAGCCAGCTTTGTGAATGCTCCCCCGGACCATCCTCGTAACGATAATCCCTCGGCAAACCTCTGTGTTTTGCTATTGGCTGGACGTCATATTCATTTCGTTGGTTGGCTAACCATGCGAAGAACAAATAATTGCGCTCGATGGCGTATTGATTATGTACCGGCTCCCACTTACCGTTTCTCTTCGCCTCAAACTCCACTTTTACATCAGTACCCATGGTTCATGATTCCTTATTTTTAAAGTTTTTTTCATTGGGTGTATTACTTGGCGGCTGCGTCGTAGCCGACGACGATCACCTCTCGCCCTTCACCTTGGACCAGCGTTCCTTTGGGAAGCATACCGCCATGCGATTGCACATAGGCTACTGTGCAGCGTTCGGCCAGTCGCTCGTTCTCGATCGGCCTAGGGCCGAAGTACCAAAGCGCACCCGTTCCGATGATGCCAAGGGTCGCGCCGACGAGCAGGCCGGGAATGAATGCTCTGTTGTTGCTCATGGGTTATTCTCTCCTTATAAGTCCAACGGGCAAGTTGGGTATACCCTAAAAGCCCACTCGTTAAGTGTATGGCTTTTTTACTGCAAATACAGTTTAAACTGGCTAGGGCAATCAAGGCAACTTAAAAAAGCCATTAATGTGATAAAAATGAAATGACATCACTTTCAGATGTGGTAGCATCATTCAATGATAAATCATTCAATAGGAGTGAAATGATGGAGTTAACACAGATTTCATTGCGAACGTCGCGAGAGCAAGTCGAGCGCATCAAAACCTATGCAAAAGCAAGTAACCTGTCAGTTAACGCTTTCCTGGTTAACCTGATAGAGAACTCACTAAACAATATTGCTAATGACGGAACACAGAATGAACTTACACGGCTTGTAGCTGAACCGGTCAAAACGCTTTCAAGGCTTCATCACAAAATTAGCGATCCTTGGAATACAAATGAACCTGCTGATCTGACTCCCGCTGAAATAGCTTTTTTGACAGATGCGGCCAGGAAGCAACTGGATAGCAAACATTTGGCTGGCCCTGATTACTTTGCAATACGTGACCGCATCGATAATACCCTAATAGAAAGCAGTCTTAACTATTATCAGGATCTGTTCGGCTTTGCACATCGCTTCTATATTCGTGATGAAGAATCCAGAAGGACGTTTGCAACCGAACATGCGCCGGTAGGTATCCAATCCGTCGATTATTGTTTTACAGTCGGGAACAAGACCTTTACGGTTATTGTCCGTGGTAATGACAGTAATTCGTTCGATACGCCAGAGGATAACCGCCCTCCCGTTCTGGCGTTTACCTGTGAAACCGCGCAATTTGATCCCCGCCATGATTGGGATACTTTCATTGCACTGGTGAGGCTCATGAACGCAGTACATAATGGTGAAGAATCTAAATGCCGCGCCGGTACGCATCCCCGCCTTGGCCGCCGTATGGATAGCGAAAAACCATGGGCACTTTTCTTAGGGAGACTGCAGCTGTTGCTGAAAGATAGCGAACTAAAGGATATGGCTGTAGAATTTAACAAACTGGTTAATGGTGATGCAGCCAACGTCATTAAACAAATGCGTTTACTTTACGGTGAGGGCTGATCATGAATGAGGATAAATTTCAATTTATCAAAAATGCAATATTTACATCACTCAAGCGCTTAATATTCGTCGCCGTTGTCTATCTTTGTATTTCAAATTTTTCATATCCTGTAACTGAACTAGGAAGCCAGATTTTTTCTGGCGTTACTACAGCGTGTATTCTTGGTTTATTATTTGCCTTAATTCATACCTACATGTACTCGCAGGCAAGCCTATTTCCTGTTACCGTTTGGGGAATAACTACAGTTATAATTATCGGATTTATTGCAGGGAAATTTCTTGATCCTGCCATCGAAAACCCTATTGCAGCACTGGTCGTTATCATTTCCACTTTTGCTTTCTGGATAGTATACAGACTATCGTTACAAGGCTCACAACACACTTCATCGTCGATGGTAGTAGCATCAGGAACCGCTGTGTTTCGCAAGCAAGAACCTCTTGCTCGTAAGCCTACTGAACAAGATCGTAATACTATAGCTGCTCACGAAGCAGGACATGCAATGATTTATGCAGCCTTGGGCAATCTCCCCGATGATTTCCATGTCAGGATTAAAAAAGAGACAGACAGCACAAATTCTTTAGGTTATGTTTCCGGCCTTCGGGACGAACACACTCTTAATTATAAAACTGAGACTGAGTGGTTTATGCTTGTTTTACTGGCCGGGAAAATGGGTGAAATAAATGCCAACAAAAACGAATCATTAGGCGCAATAAATGACATGAGACAATGGCTAGATTTAGCCACTCAGTATCTTTCAAATCAGTATAAAGGGGTTTTCTATACATCTCCCTCTAGTGATATTGAACTGACCAGCAATAAAGAAGAAATTCAAAAGCTAAAGCGCGAACAGAACATTATGCTTGAGGAATTTTTCACATTAAATGTCGATGTGCATAAAGAGCTGACAGCTGAACTCCTTGATAAAGGTCTTTTAAGACGCGAGCAATTGCTTCCTTTTTTATTGAAAGTTAAATTTCCTGAAAACTTCCCATTATTGCCACATCTTGTAAGAGGTAATAAATGAAAATATTTGTTCTTATTTTTTGTATTTTCCCTGTGGCTTCTTTTGCTACAAGCGAAAATGTAGATCACGTTTTTATAAAGGCATTCCAGGCTGCAATGGCTTCATCATTATGTATAGATGTTGCGAATATAACTAAAGATATCCAGCCTGAAAAAGAGCTTGAGCCTTTTATAAAAATGTGCGCAGAGAAGGGCGAACAGAGTCGCGCCATTCTTAATGCTTATACCAATGCTGAACACATTTAAACAGTGAGTAGATCAGTGACATTAGCGGCTACGATTTTAGCCGCTAAAAGATTCTTTTCAGGTTCCTGCTGGCGTCATCATCATCACTGAAATCATTCCTACTGCCACCGCGAGCATGAGAGCTACTCCGATATTAATTACAGCTACAGCCGCTTTCCTGGGCGTCTTTTTATATTCAGGAATAAGCCAGAGCAAAACAATCCCGATAAATACAGCCACTGCCCCCATACCCAGCGGCTTCCAGAAAATTTCCATTAATTCTCTTCCTTCTATTTATCTTTAAATTCATCCTGCAGTTTATCAATTCCTTTAGTCAAATCTTTACTTTTACCATCTTCATAATCAGGCCATGGAATGAACATCTTTCCTGATTCCTGCATCATTGCCATTGAAGTAGGACAACGCCATTCAGATTCATCGCCTTTTTTGTATTTAAAAACAACCATTCCACGTTCACACTTAACATCCGGGGAAATGGATTGAATAAACATTGAATTAGCGGAACCATTCTCACCAGTGTTGAACAGAGCGCTGTCAAAAAAGATAAATGCGAGTATTAATGATAGAACTGCACAACCAGTATTCCAGAATTTCTTTCCACGTTCAGAATACAAGGTAAATACTATCACCAGTGCAAGCGATGAAATAAAGCCTAACCATTGTGAAATGATTGATATTTTTGAAAGAGTTTTAACTGTATAACCGCCTTCACCAGAAAGAAATGACAAAATGAATGGTGATACAATAAAGCAAACTGCAGGAAAACAGGTGAAAACCAATTTGGCATTATTCTTTATTAATTGACGATCTCCAGAAGCCGCCGCGATCATCGACTGCCACATGGTCTTAACCAGCGTCAGCATAAGAACGCTGCAAATGAGCATATATAGCACTGTCTGTTCCCTTTCAGATTTCATCTTTTGTACTTGCAAATAGGACAAAATGTCCTATCATGTGAAGTGACAGGGAGGCGGCAACCTCCCTATCTGACACCCACAATCCGTGCAAGGAATAATGAAATGTCCCGTATATCGTATAGGAAAATCGACTCAGAGAACAGCAAGCGCCTTGCTTTGTTATCCCTTCGTGAATTTCTGAACGAACTACCAAAAGTCACCATTGACGAGATAGAAGGTCTGGCGGCTACCAACACCCATCTGGTAGAACAGATCCCACGCTACCTGAGTGAGATGGTAAGCTATGAGTGTCGTCTTATCGGTTTCTGAATGATTTATAAGGATAAACAATGACTACAGAACAAGGCCAACCCTTTGGGTTCAAAGTTGAACATCTTTACTCTATGTTACGTGCGTACTGCCTGTCAGTTGCCCCCTACCCCCTGGAAAATATTACCGTACCAGCGGTAGCGAATGCTTTTATGACTGAGAACACGCCTATTTCAGGGAAGCGGTTTAACATGTCAGGCGACGTTCCTCCCGATTTTACCGGCCAACTCGTTGATGCTTTTGGACCATATCTTGAGCATGACGAATCCAGGTGGCCTGCAGCAGGATCTGATGCCTGGTTTACTATTCAGTTTATGCGCCTTAAAACTGCCGATGACTTAAACAAATTAGGTGATAGTCTGGATGCAATGGCGAAATGGATGGTTGCAACTGGATATTTAACCGGTGACAGTACGGATGGTTATCTTCCAACGCCGAAACTTCTGGAAGAAAGAACACTCAAATTCTGATATTCAAATCATTAAAATAAAGCCGGTTTAACCGGCTTTATTTATTTTACATTCCGCCAGGCAGATGCAGGAACCTTATCCCAGATTTTTCCATGATAAATTTCTGCCTTGCGATGATCATAAGCACTCAGGAAATCGCTAATATGTTCAGAAGAAACAGTCTCCCGCTTATGTTCATAAAGGCGTTCAACTGTATCTATCGTTATGCAGCGCCGGAACATATACAAAAACTCGGACCTTTTATCTGAATGACTCACTTAGTCAGCCCTTTTGCCTTGGCCTGTTCAGCTGCATCGGTAATATCTTTAATCATTTCGCTCATTACATCGGCGCTGAATAACGGGCCTGCGGGAGTCATTACGGCGGCATGATACAGTTTTAGCGGTGTACCTTTACTGTATTGTTCGCTGGCACTAATACGCAAAACGGAGTAAGACACTTTTTCAGTATTGGAGCCGCAAATCTTTTTATTCACATCAATAATACGACTATCTTTATTTTCCGAAAGAGTCTGCGTCAGCACGCCAGAGTAAAGACATTTAGTGTCCTGTGAGATTAAATTGATTTCTTTTGGCGTAATATCATTTTTGTCAATCGGTGTATCTAGCGTCACCATGATTGGTGTTTCATCAGCGTTTCCTTTTATCGCATTCTCAACCGTTGCACAGCTGGCACACGGAATACCGGTGGCATAAGTTAAAGGGGTAAACATTAAAAATATCGCTGCCGTATATATTTTCTTCATTTCCTGTCCTCAAAAGGCATCTTTCGATGCCTTTAATTTTACTGTTAAAGCGAACGCGATTTAGACTGACTATTTTTTAACTTCTGCGCTTCATCCTGGGTCAATTCAGCCTTTACCTTCCCTACCCCACGAGAATATGCTACCTCGTAATTTTTTCCTATCACCGGTTCTTTCTCCCATGCGTTGCGATTGTGCTGAACAACACCTTTCTCAGCCAGTTGGTAAACGTGACGTTCATCAACATGGACAACCTGGCCTACATGGGAATGGGGGTAGACGTTCTTCGACGCTTGCAGCGCGTCCGAAAGCTGATAAATACCGTTAGGGAGGTCACCTTTTGGCGTTACCTTTAACGTAGTCCACTCGCCATCGATGACCTTATCCACCTGACGACTGTTATTTAACACACATATTTTAACCGATCCCTCCGGCTTCATGATGACACCAATATCCTTATTGGAGCGACCTGCAGGCATGGCCGCATCCTGGGTATAACTACGTTTTTGCATTGGTCTTACTCCTTATAATTTTACTGGCCCGCAGGTAGGCCAGTGTCAGAACGTCTTACATAGCGTGGCGAATGGTCCGCTTTTTCTCTTTTTCCTGAACGAGTTTTTTCTCTTCGGTCTGGACCTGTGACTGCTGCTGTTTTTTATTCAGCTGGTCAGCAATGACGGCTTTCAACTGCATCGCCACACCTTCCCGGCCAAGAGAACTATTTACGGCCAGATCGTTAAAGGCAGTGTAACGATCAGCGCGGCGAATAATATCAAGCTGCTTTTCCGATAGTTGCGCTGCCTGCAGTACCTTCACTTCGGCATCCGGGAGTGGCTTATCACCGCTCGTATGAGCCTCCAGTTTGCGCGAGGCGGTCTGGTGTGCAAGATACGCAGCCGGTTTAATCTGGCTGAGTTCGTCTTTCCCAGGTACTTCACCTTTAGCAAATACCGGGAACACCGCCACACCGCCGACAGCTTTCGCTGTTTCCAGCGCCTTTTCCCTGCCAACGTTTACACTGGCCTTATCCTTCACCTTCATTTTGCATGACTGAGAAATATCATCATCACCGGCAATGATGATTGGCTTATCGGGATAGGCTTCTTTAAGTGCTTTAGCGACAGGTTCCAGATTACCTGAATCGAAGGCGGCGACCGTTGGCATATTAGTAGCCTCTGTGATGCTCCCTGCCGTTGCGTAACCTTCGGCCACGATCAGCACCGGGGATTCTTTAAGCGCGTCCAGCCCGCCAACGACATGGAAACATCCCTCTTTACGGGCGTTCTTGGCAAAACGTTTTGTGCCGTCCTCGTTGATGTACTGCATGGTCCATTGCTTACCCTGGACATCATAAGCAGGGATAAAGGTTTTCTGCCCTTCCTTGTCTGTGAACACGCCTTTATGCACCTGCAGCCCTTTTTTCTCCAGGTAAGCAGTTTGCTGCTGAGGTTCATTGAGTTTGGCGAGCTGCTTTTCAACACGCTTTGCAGAGGACTCATGGTCTTTCTGCTGCTGTGCCGCTTTTTCGGCCTGCTTCTGAGCTGCCTGCGCCCGCAGGAGCGCTTTTTCTTCGTCGGACTGCACATACCCCTTGGAAGACCAGCGTAACTCTTCTTTGGTGCGGTTGTTCTGCATAAAGCCTGCAGGATGGCCGTCTGTGTGGATGATATAAAAACCTGACTTCTCCCCTTTCTTGTCACCCTCGACCGTGATCCGATGCTTTTCACCATCCATAATTGGATGTTTCTGGCCCCGGTCAGTATCGGCATTGAGGATGCACCCAATATCTTTCAGCGCGGTTTCTACTTCCTCCTGCAGCGTCATTGCCGGTGACTGCTCGATCACCACATTTTCAGGTTTCCACTTCGCCAGTTTTTGCATATCTGCCCCGGCTTCGGCGTACCAGGTTTTTTTCTCTTTGTCCCATTTAGCGCCAGCTGCTTTAGCTTCTGCTCGATCTTTGTAAGGGACGGCTAGATCCTGACGCTCACCCACTTCTGGCGTTACTTCTTTCACAGATGCAACCGGCGTATTTTTTTCTGCAGCTGCAGCTGGCTCACCGCTCCATTTTGCAAATTTATCCAGAGATACGCCTTTTGGTACAAACCAGGTCTGTTCGGTTCGATCCCATTTTGCCCCAAGCGCTTTGGCTTCATTGCGTTCTTTGTAGGGTACATTGATTGGGGTATTTTCCTGCGCAACATTCAGGCTGAATTCCGGGAGAACTCGCCCTCCGTCTTCACTAAGGAAAACAGCCTCATTATCGCCCGGTTCCGGCCCCAGCGCATCCAGAGCGCTTTTCATTTCATCCGGGCTGTCAGCACCCTCCATCAGACTTTCAACACGGTCCTGATACCATTCCTGCGCTTCTCCTGGCGGGAGTACGCTAATCTCATCATCAGGCTTGATAACACCTTGCGTTAAGGCTGCTTTTTCTGCCTCAAGCGTTTGATAAAAATTGTTCTGCAGGTCATTCAGATCGACCTGACCGTTATCTATAAGACGTGAGTCATAAACTGAACGGTTATCCCCTTCGTTAACGGCGGCCAGCGCCTTAACCGCGCTGTTGGTCTGCATGATGATATTCACATGCTCATTCTGGCCGGGATTTTCCACAATGGTATATTTCGGCTCAGGCAGGAGGGTTAATGCTAAATCAAGCTCACGATATGCGCTCTTAATCTTGTCCTGAGCCTCATTCCAGTTCTGACTGAATGAAGTATGAAATTCGCTGTTACGCTTCCAGAAATCACTATCCTGATTGCTATTCTGCGCATCAAAGAGGACGTTACGCGATAGCGTAAGCTGGCGACGGTTCATATTCTGGACGTGCTTAGAAAGGCCACTATCGAGATTAGAAAGAATGAATTTTTCGGCACGATACTGCCGCTGCTGTTCGGGTGTAACAGGCGTTTCGGGTTTAGTGCTCATATTGATGCGCCCCGTTTCTATGGCGTCAGCATGTCGCTTAATATTTTCCTTCAGCTGTTCTTGTAGTTCCTTGGGAAGCGCTGGCTTGTTAAATAATTCTGCCCTCTTCCTTTCACGATAAACCTCAAGGGATTCCTCTTCTGACGCAGGCGCTGCGGAAGGTTCTCCATTAGGTTTTGACGCCAGAAAACTGGAATTAGGCCACCAGTTTTTAGGAAACTTAGCGTCCTGCGGTAATTCTCGCGGGTCGCCACTGATATTTTCAATCTGACTCTGAACCTTTTTAGCCGCTAAAGTCAGGTTGTTATCTATGCTGGCGAAAGCGGTTTTAAGAGCATTACTTTGCCATTCATTATCAGAAGAGAATCCCGTTCCGGGTACACGTTCATCACCGATATACGTCAACGCTTTTCCGCGCCCAACCACATCAGTATGAACAGGAATAGTATTACCGTTACTGTCTTCGTAGTTAACGCGAATGGTTTCTTCGCCCAGCTCACCAGTGCCACGGCTGTAATAGGTAACGTAACCAGCTTCCTCCGCTGTCTGCTCCAGAGTCATGAAAGTGAAATGGTAAAGTTGCACTGTTTCAGCATCGAAAATCTGCGGGTTAGTCAGCCGCTGTACCTCGGCCAAGACCTCGTTATGCTCTTTTACGCGCTGCTCTGTTTCCAGCGTTACCGGTTGTTCCTGTGTCCTCTGCTGTTCAAGGCCCAGCACGAACCCCTGGATTTTTTCAGCGTCAGCTGCAGCACGGAAAATTTCCAGCGGATCATCCTGCAAGGCTTTAATCCAGGATTTAACATAGGCGACATGCTGAGAAGGGTCATGACCTATTCCCAGCTCATCGCCCATGATCATGCTGGCAATTTCTGCGCGAAGTTCCTCTTTGGCGTAACCTTCACTTCCAAAAGGATGGGCCAGATCACGATCAAGGCGTGATGCGTGACCGGTCCAGTGTCCCAGCTCATGAAGTGCAGTGGCATAGTAACGGTCGGCACTTGGAAAAGCGGCCTGCTGCGGTAAGTGAATACTGTCTGTAGACATGCGGTAAAAAGCGCGGTCTACCTGGTCATGTGAGATTTTCGCGCCAGAGGCTTCAAGAATTGATTCGGCACGTTCAATGCTGTTCCAGCTCTTATCCTGGCGAACGGCCATCGGTGGAAGACCGTCAATCTGCTCCGCATTGAACACAACGGCGTTAAATACCTTCGGACGCTCCAGCTGGACGGTTTCTTTTACCGGGTTATCATCTTTATCGAGCACAACGCTGCCATCATCGTTGCGTTTGATACGTTCCTCAGTGAATTTCCAGTATTGAACCAGCGTACCTTTTTCGCCTTTCCTTACCTGCGCATCTGCAGCTGTCGCCTGCTTATAGGTCATCCAGCGCTGATCGCTGTAACCCTGTGCCATAAGGTGAATCGCGTTAATGCCCTTATAGCGTTTACCGGTGGTAGGGTTCATGGGAAGAGCGGCACCTGGTGCGCCCGGATTCCATGGCTTCTGCCATGGCGCCGTACCCTCTTTGAGCTGGGCTATCAGGTTTTCAGCCACAATCTCATGAAATGGTTTTTTCGCTTTAGCTTCTGCCATGGTCGTTACTCCGCATCAAAAGCACTTTCATATGCGTCACGCGCATTCAGTGCATCATCTTCGAACGCTCCCGCAAGATCAGCTTCATCCGGGGAAAACTCGGCTACATATCCCGGTGTCATCAGATCGCGATATTTATCCTGTATTGCGTCGTTAACATCAGGGCGAATTACTGCGTTAGTGTCAGTCATATACTGCCTCCACGATTAAGCGCGTTTTACGGGGTTATAGTTCGGACTACCTTTAATATCCGGGTACGATTCCTTACAGGTGGGATAACCACTGCAGGACCAGAAGTGACCGGCTTTTTTGGACGGACGGCGAATAAGCCCTTTGCCGCATACCTTGCATTTGTACTTGTCAGAAATTTGCACGCCACCGGCGACTTTGATAGCTCCAGCGTTAATTACCTTAATCTGATCACGTACAAATTTTTCCTGCATCTTCACAAAGGAATCAACGTCACGTTTGCCCTGTTCAATTTCCAGCAACATACGTTCGTTGATTGCTGTCATGACCGGGCTTTTAACCAGTTCTGGCAGAATGGCTATCAGCGCCCTTCCCAGCCTGGTACTGATAATGTCTTTGCCTTTGTTTTCTATAAAGCCGCGTTTCTTTAACTCGGCAACGATTGTTGCGCGGGTTGCTGATGTGCCGATACCATCACCTTCACGCAGTAATTTTTTCTGCGCCGGGTCTTCAACATATTTATGAATATTTTCCATTGCGGTGTTGAGCGTACCGTCATTAAAGCGACGCGGTGCTTTAGTTTTGGCATCCTGACGCTGTGCCTGAGCACAAATAATTTCGTCACCATTTTTCATTGATGGGAGAGACTGTTCAGACTCATTTTCTTCGTCTTCATCCTCTCCATCTGAATAAACGTCTTTCCACCCGTTTTTAGTGGTTACGCGGCCACCGGCCCCAAACGTTTCACCATTAACATCAATAATAATTGTCGTCGCTTTATATTCATGCACTGGATAAAACTGAGCCAGGTATGTTCTTACGATGAGATCATAAATATTACGCTCTTCTGGCGTAAGCTTCTCAATATTACCTTTGTGCATCGTTGGAATAATGCCATGGTGCGCTGTACACTTAGAGTCATCAAAAGTTTTTGATTTGACTTTTGGATCAGCCTTATCAATTAAAGCAGTTATTCCCGGATAAGTAACCCGAAGAGATTCCAGAACTTTAGGCGCATCTGCATGTTGAGATTCAGGCAAATAGGAGCTATCAGAACGTGGATAACTGGCAAGTTTATGCGTTTCATAAAGAGACTGACATATAGCCAGGACTTGATCGCCTGAATAACCAAACTTACTTGAAGCAACAGCTGTTATACCGCCAAGAGAATAGGCTTTAGGGTGATATTTTTTCTTAGGCTCTTGCTTATATTCCACAACCTTACCGGATTTCCCGGTTAAAGCCGCTACTAGCTTATCGGCTTCTTTAGTGTCAATAAGCCTTCCCTCTGAATCAAGCCCTGGCTGATCTTCTCTGGCCTGCCATGCCGCAACAAAAGCCCCTTTGTCATGTTTAAAGACAGCTTTAATATTGTGATAAGGAATTGGTTTGAAGTTTTCAATTTCAAGATCGCGGGCAACAACAAGCGCCAGCGTTGGTGTCTGAACTCGCCCGACCGTCAACAGAACCCGCGAGCCACCACGCGCTGCCGACAGCGTGAATCCTCTTGAAAGGTTCATGCCAACCAACCAGTCAGCCCGACCACGCGCAAGAGCTGCACGGCCAAAATTCACATATTTATCGTTGCTCTCAAGTCCTTTCAGCGCCCTTGTGACACTTACCGTATCATTCGCATTACACCAGTAACGCAGGACCGGTTTAGTACATCCCATGTCATCAAGGATTTCATCAACCAGTAGCTGCCCCTCACGATCCGGGTCGCCAGCATTAACAATTGTGTCAGCCCGTTCAACCAAATGCCGGATAGTTTTCAGCTGCTTCTCAGCATCTTCACGAGGATTAATAATCCATTTTTCGGGGATAATTGGCAGTTCATCTTCTCGCCAGACTTTTTTGCCGCTTTCATTACGAGGCACATTGTCTGGTGTATATTCATCAGGTTCAGCCTGCTCAAACATATGACCAAAACACCAGGTCACATAGTCACTGCCGCACTCAATGTAACCGTCTTTTTTATTGGTTGCGCCTAATATTTCAGCGATGGCTTTCGCAACACTTGGTTTTTCTGCAATGAATACTCTCATTTGACACTCCCTATTTCTGCCATAAGCACTTTAATTTCTTCACTATCAGGGACACATGAATCAACGTTATTTAATTCACAACTAAAAACATCAAGAATGAATAGAGCAGACTCCAGATCCTGTATCAATTGGTGTTTATCAAGACAATCTTCAATTGCGTACTGTGATATATGTTCAATCACATCAGCGGAGCGATGACAAACCGTGATGATTTCACTTCGCCTTTTTGTATCTTCACACTTTGATAAATTACCCAAAAGTGCCTCAGCAATGAGGCTGCGATAACGAATAGTTTTCAAAGCATACATAATGAGAGTATTCATACGGTATTATCCTCATTCGAAGAATCCGTAAGGCAATCTGGTTTTTTCGGAAAAGGACGTGGATAAGGTTTATCAGGAGTAAGGTTATAGGTTCGATTTTCCACGCCAGAAATCTCTGCCAACTTACTTAAAAATTCATCCTGAGATTCAATCCAGCATCGAATCCAGAAACATTTATCCATAAGCTCTGGTGCTTTTTCATATAACAATTCGAGTAGCTCGCGATTTTCATCAATTCGTTTAAAAATGCCACGATTGGTTTTTGAAATAACCTTTTCCAGTGCCTCTAACTTCTCCTTCTCCGCACTCTTATGAAATAACCCCATATCAATTCCCCTATTCTTTTTTACCAGGTCATTACAGGTAATACCGTAGAAATAATCTGTGACTTTGTGACCGCGCCGAAGTATCTCCCGTCAAATGATGATGCGCTGCGGTCAGTCATCAGCAACAGTTCAGATTTACCCAACGTGTACACTTCACGAATGGCGGGCAGTTTACGCCCGCCCGGATCAGTGCTTAACGGCTTGCTGTAAGGCAATAACTGTCCATTGACGTAAACACCATCATTACGAAAAGCAACTTCATCCCCTTTAGCCGCTAAAATCCGCTTCATCATCTCGCCATCCCCCCCTGGACAAAAGCCGCTGCCGATGTAACCGCGCTTCTGTGCCAGGGAGAAAATAGCCTTTTCAGGCGGGCAGAAAATTACATAGTCGCCCTTTTCTGGCGCTTTCTGGCTGATTTTGTACAAGCCAACAGGGATACTTTTCGTGGTATTGATGCGTAACCCGGCGGCATATCCAAGGCCACACACAACTGCACCAATCAATGAAGCTGAAATAACACCAATGGCAGCGTACCGGGTCACTTTTTTCATATTGCGATAGCCTCATTACTGGCGTCATCATTCGCAGCAGCTGCGGCGCGAATACGGTCGGTAGTTTTTGGCTCAGGTACTGAGGCACGAAGCGAGAAAATTTCATCCTGGAAGAACAACGGCTGTTTTCCATAAATGGCCGGGAACCCTGCCACGTAAACCACCATGTCGCCACGCTCGGTGATCAGACCTTCTGCATTCTTTTTAGGTCCAGGCATACGCAGGCATTCGTCCACAGTCAGCAGCGGGCGCTGTACTTCCTGCATGGTTTTGGACACGCCACCCAGTATCGCGCTGGCACGTTTCCCGCTGGTTGTGATCTGCTCTTTGATAACCGTTGTCTGCCCGGTCAGCTTAGAAAGGTGCTCGGCTGTCTCGGTACGGTTAGGTGGGGATGCGTTCTGCACATGGCAGTTCGAGGGGATTGTTTCATCCGGCCCGTAACCTGTCTCACGGCTACGCAGCTGGTTAATATCCTGACAGATGAGGTAGAACTTGATGCCGTAACCCGCAAGGAAGGCCAGCGATTCCTGAATGATTTCGAGTTTACCCAGGCTTGGGAACTCATCGATCATAGCCAGAAGACGATGTTTGTAGGTTTTCTTCGTCTGTACTCTTTTGGTTCCCTGGACAGAAAAACCAAACGCCTGTTTAAAGCGCTGCCACAGCGTAAGGTTGTTATTGACGCGCTCAAACTCCATCTTATCGGCCAGCAGGCGAACAATCATGTTCAGCATGATTCGTACCAGCGGGCGCAGACGAGCTTTATCGTTTGGCTGAGTGACGATGTACAGGGAAACCGGATCGTCATGGTTCATCAGGTCTTTAATTTTAAAATGTGACTCGCTGACGTTGCGGGCCACAACCGGATCACGGAAAAGGGCGAGGTAAGATTTTGCAGTAGACAGCACGGAACCGGCTTCCTCTTCCGGGCGGTCCATCATGTCTCGGCCAGCTGCACCCACAACCGGATGATTCTCGCCGTTTACGTGGCCGTATTGCGTCATTTCCATCCACAGTTCCCCAGCCCCTCTTTCCGGGTCGGCCATGATGGAATCAACATACGGAAGCGTTGCTGGCGTACCATCATTTTTGTGCTTGTAAAGCACATGGAGGATCACACCAACTAAAAGCGCCTGGGATGTTTTCTGCCAGTGGTCGTTCAGTCCTTTACCGTCAGGGTCAACTATCAGTGTGGCAAGGTTCTGAACGTCGCCAACTTCGTTTTCAGTACCCACACGGATTTCATCGAGAGGATTCCAGGCGACGGAACCATTGGCAGCTGCAGGTTCGAATTTCAGACACAGGTTCTTGGCGTATTCTTTACGCCAGCCCGCCGTCATCGCCCACAGTTCCCCTTTAAGGTCAGCCACTACCGTTGAATGTTTCCAGGAAAGCAAGGTGGGAACAACCAGGCCGACACCTTTACCAGAACGGGTAGGTGCATATGTCAGAACGTGCTCCGGGCCGTTGTGACGCAGATACTGCAGCTGGCCGTTTTTGTCTTCCCATGCGCCAACGTAAACCCCTTCATCATTCCCCAGCAGGCCAGCAGCTTTAATATCCTGCTCGTCGGCCCATCTTGCAGAACCATGAAGATATTCATTCGCCTTGGATGAGTTAGCTTTCATCATACTTGTCAGTGCAGTCAGGACCAGACCACCGGCAGCAACCGTCGCCCCCACACTGCCCGCTGCAAAAAACGCATCAGGTAAACGGTCATTCCATGCTGAATACCATTTGAAATAGGACCATGGCGCATAGATGTGATTGAAGTTTGGCCCCAACAGTTCCTGATAATTAAAGCTGTAAGCAAAATACTGTGTGGCAGCCTGAATGCCAGCCGCCAGTGAAGTGATGGCCATCGCCGGGATTAGTTTCCCTCTCGCAGTTTTCTTTTTATTACGGACCTGCGGCCCTACAGCATTATTAGGCTTTCTCATTGGCTTCCTCTTTTATCTTCCAGTCATCATGGATGACATCCATTACTACGACTGAATCCGGCCATGATGTTACAAGTGGGATCACTATCCCCACTCCTTTAGGGGATTCACACAACACCGGTGTTGATTCTTTTTCTTTCATCGACTTCTTCCTTTCGTTGTCCTTACTGAACCGGAAGGGGTCAGTGTGACTGACTCTCCGACTTTAAGATTGCTCAGTCTCCGGGCGGTATAATCGCTGACAGGCATAACAACAATTTCATCATCCCGTTTTAGCAGGGCTAACGTTTCCAGCCCGCTTTTACGTTGGCCTGCATACTCAAACAGACCTTTATCAGTAGAATTATACCCTCTATGTTTCGGTATATCGAACCCTTTAAGGCGTTTTTGCTCACGTTCATTGATATATTTTTCAGCACTACTAAGCGGTTTCTTAACCTCAGCAGGCGTTGTTATTCCTCCTGCCCCAGCCAAATCCCGTCGCAGTTGATCAGCACGTTCGGCTGTTTTGTGCTCCAGCTGGTCAGAAACATTACCCTGCAGTAACACTTCACTTCCTCCGGCGATGCGAACCATACCGAGTTCGGACATTGCTCGCAGACGGTTTTTTGCTGTGGGCGGCGGCTGGCGTCCAGGTCGCGCAACGTTGGGCTTACTATGTCCTCGTTCGCCATTTGGTTCGGCTGCTCGACTTCCCCCTGTACGGGTGTCATCATTCCTTCCTGGCTGGCTTCCTGCTGTAGTAACGCCATCGCCTGAGCCAGTTCGTCTTCCGCTGCTGCTGGCTCCATATCCGTTTCCGGCATTAGTGGAGGTGCTTCGTCCTGTGAATCCTGGCTCATTTGCCCCAGTAGCATTTCCAGTGCCGCTTCGTTCTCGTCCGGCATCAGTTCGTTCTGTTCCGGCATATCTTTGTCGTCTTTGCTCATTGTCTTTTTCCTCATTCATTCGGATAAATTTTTCAATCCGGTCTCTGGTTGCGTAAGGACCGACAAACCAGGATTTCTTTTCGGTGTCCCACATGGCACCGGCTTGCCGGGCCTTGCCTCTTTGCTCAAAGGGGATGTGGATGTATTCACGTTCGCGGGCCGCTTTCTTAGTCAGAATTTGTCTCAGCTTTTCCAGTTCAGGATCGGCAAATGACACGTCCAGCTCACGCGCAGCGGCTACAGCTACAATGCGTTTTTTAAATTCAAAACTGCCGTTAACGGTGAGTTTGTCTCCGTAACGGTGTTTAGCCATCAGCAGTGCGGCATGAAGACCGTCATCACCGGCATCGCGTGATACATCCAGACGTTTACCACCGTCACGGATAGCACTCTCACCCACGCGGTAAATAATCGTCCCTTCCTTCGTTACGCTGTCCGGTTTGAGTCCAGGGATACGGCCATCTTTTTTGACTTTATCGCCATGCAGAATGTTGGCCTCTTTACGGGCCTGCTGTGCATTTCGCTGGCGTAAAGTTTTCAGCGCTTCATCATCACCACCTGCGGCTTTGAACTGCAGCCAGTCAGCCCATGTACGGCGTTTATGAATGTCATAAGCTGCCTGCCGGTCTTTTTTATAAATGGCATTTGCCCGTTCAAGTTCTTCCCCAAGTGCCTTACTTGCCAGACCATATAAATAGCGTTTATTCACGCCCGGCCCTTTCAGTAACTTGATAGCTGCCCGCTTTAACCGGCCTGACCTTTTGGCGTTTTCAATGAGGCGATCACGTTTAACCTTTGCCAGGCGCAGTGCTTCGTTACGGGCAGCTGTGAGCCGTTGCTGTTCACTCTGGTAGCGCCCGTAAAGAGCTGAGGTACTTGCCCCCTGAGAACCCAGCGGTTTGCCCTCGTAGCGTTTACCACTGTTAATCTGCATAACGGGAACATCGCCAAGGTTAACCTGTCGGTTTTCACACATTGGAGGCGGGCGATCTCCGGGCCGCTTAACGTGTGCAGCTGAACCGAATCGCTGCTTAATTGCTTCCGGGGAAGGTCTGGAAGGTTTCGTGTCGGGTATGGAAGACTCAAACGAGCCTAATTTCTTTTCAAGCGCTGCGCGGGACAGAGAGCGATCTACAGAGCTGGCTTTTACAGCAAGGCCATCGGGACCAGTGATAACGAATCCATTCCCTTTCTGGCGTAACTCAAGCCCATTCTGGCGCATTGCCTGATGTAACTCTTGCCAGTTAGTCGCACTCTTTAATTGATCTGCGCACTCCCTCTTTATCCAGCCAAGCAAACTTTCTCTGCCGGAATGCCTTTCCATATCTGCCGCATTATTTTCTGATCGCGTTTTACTTGCCCGGTGATTGTCGCTTTCAAGGCCAAATTCCTTTTCGAGTGCCAGGCATACCGCTGAACGGGTTTTGTAATCGTTGTAGGGGGTATGAATGTTGTGAGTTTGTGGATGGATTTTATTTATAGCGATATGGATATGCACATTATCAGTGTCGTAATGAACAGCACTGACACGCTGATGATCGGCATATCCCATAGCCTCGCAGATACGTTCTTCTGCAGCGTCCAGAACCTCCTGTGACGGTTTTTCTCCAGGACGGAAGGAAATGACAAGGTGATAAGTCTTGTCGCCCTCAGAGCGCGTGTTACGCCGCTGTGTTGGCTCTATATCATAGCGGGCTGCATCAAGAATGTTTTCCTGATGACAGTTCGTAACCTTAATAACGCCCACGCGCTCTTGTTTGCTTTGCGGGTCTTGCAGATACTTTGCAAGCTCAACAAAACTACTCTTCTTAACATTACGCATTGGGATGTGACGCGAAATCACGCTGCCCCCTGGATTTTAGCCGCTAAAATCATTTGCTCAGTATCCTGTCCATTACTGTGCGTAGCTCGTTTTGGGTTGACTCGATTTTTCCCAAAAGAGTTTTGATCAGCGATGCGGAAAAATTACGGGTTCTCTCGTCATTGGAAAGCCACAACTTAAGCAGTCCCCCAAGTCGGCCTAAGTCACCATTTACCCGACTCAGCTCCTGAACCTGTTCAATATCGACCATGGATTCCACTTCATAACCCATTCCAACCTTACGCAGAAATGCCGCTGTACTCAGACCAGCGGCATCTGCGTTGCGCTTAATGATCGCTTCTTCTTCTGGCAGAACTGGCACACGAATGTGCTTGCCATGCTTACGTGTAGTTTTCACTTGTTCCGTCATTTGACCTCACTCGCGGCGGTAGCCGCGTAGCCTCGCAGAGCAGGACTCCCCTTGAGAATCGAAGATGCGAATAAGGGGAGAGTAAAGTTTGATAACCTGTTTACAGGTTAGCTAACTTTACATGTCCTGCCCGGCTTTCGCCGGTGTTTACGCCAAGGAAAGTCTACACAAAGAAAAGTGGAATGTCGTGTTTTTTGGTGCAAAACTGTGGATATAACGAAAAAACGGCGTTACTATGCCGAATACACCGGAAAACCAACGTTTTCCGGGCGGTTTACAACTGTTATCCTGCTCAAATACACACGTAAATACACAGAAATACCTCATAAATACACACGCAGGTTATCGGATGGGAAAAGACTATTTAACTGACCTACAGGAGTGGGTTAAGCAGAAAAAGGGGCTGAACGGCAAGAGTGCAAACAGCGCGAGGGTAGTCTTCCTGGCAATCCGGGAAGACGTCAGAAATGCGATTGAAGCCGGTTACTCTCTTACAACGATATGGGAACACATGCACGAAACTGGTCGTGTTAATACCACATACGAAACTTTTCGTCGGCATGTCCGGCGATACATAGATGAACGAAAACGTGCAGCTGCTGTTAGCGAAAGTACACCTGCTGGAGCTGCGGTAAAGAAAGAAAGCCAACAAGCCGGTCCGTCACCGAAGAAAGAAACTGTGATCCCGGAGAGAACGCCGGTCAAAAGAGATCCGCCTACGAATACCGGCAGTCAGCTGCCAACTTTCAATTTTAATCCTGGAAAAAAGAAGGGGACTAACTAATGCCTACTGCAGACAAAAATAAAAAACAGAGTGAAGCTGAATCAGTGCCGGTACGCCATGCTGTTCACAGCGCCCAGCAAGGAAAAGGTGGTTGTGGTAAATCCGTTAGCACCGCTTTGCTGGGAATGTACAAGATTAGCAAAGGTGAACTGCCGCTGTGCATCGATACCGATCCGCTCAATCCTACATTCTCTAATTATGAAAAACTGAACGTCCGACAGCTGAACATCATGGAAGGTGATGAAATTAATCAGCGCAAACTGGATACCCTCATCCAGTGGATTGATGAAGCCGGTGACAGGGACGTTATTATCGATAACGGCGCTCCGTCATTTATTCCGTTATCAAGTTATATGATTAGCCAGCAAATCCCCGCCCTGCTTTATGAAATGGGTAAACAGCTTGTCATTCATATCTCGATTGTGGGGGGGCAGGCACATGATTACACCGTCGAGGGGTTCAAGGCCATGGTGGAGCAGTATCCGTCAGAAACCCGTTTTGTTGTCTGGCTTAACCCGTATTGGGGCGCGGTGGAATCCGATCAGGGAGTGCCATTCGAAGAATCAGAAGCGTACCTGATGAATAAAGACAAGGTTGATGCGCTTATCCGTTTGCCTACGCTCAAAAAGGAGTTACACGGCCAGGACTTTGCCGACATGCTGGAAAACTACAAGACCTTCGATGAGGCCATTGAAGATAAATCATTATCTATTATGGTTCGCCAGCGTCTGAAACAGGTTCGCGCCCTTGTTTTCGAACAGCTTGATTTAGCAACGGTGATCTGATGGATGATAAGACGGAAGAACTCATTGCGCTCATTGCTAAAAAGCATGGTATAGCACTGGATGAAACCGATCCGATTATGGTCGTTCCTACCCTGCTTCGTTATTTGCTGGATGAAAGCCAGGAGAAACAGGGAGAAATTCTGGATGAGTTTAAATCCGAGCTACAAAGCGCCCTGATGCAATGGGATTACAGCGCGAAGGATAAGGCTGACCGTATCCTTAACGCCGCGCTAAAGGCGAATACGGAAGTAATGGAACGGGTTTTGACATCTGCCGCCACAGAAACCGCTGTCATAATCAGAAAGGAAGTTCAGGACGAGATCAGAAAATCGCGGTCGCACATAGAAGGGGCAAGAAAACTTGCCATGATGAATATGGCGGCGGCGGTGATCACCTTAATGGCTGCTGCCGTCGCATTCATTGCAACGTTTTACAAGTGACTATTAGCCGCTAAGTTTTAGCGGCTAAAATGCCGTTAATGCTAATGTATGCGTACATTAGCATTAACAAGGAAGGGTCTTAGCTTTGCTTTTCCCTTGATACACGGATTTCAGACTGATAGAGCCGTTTTATGCGTTCAATTTCGGCAAGCGTTGCTGACCAGTGCCGCCCGGCTTCGTGGCGATATTTTGCGGCTATCTTTTCCACGGACTCCGGGTTGCTGTCGTTGCTACGGCGCTGCCGCCCCTTCTCACCGAAAATGTCCACAATCAGCCACTGGCTGCCGGTTCTGCCAAACAGTGCTTTACACAGACGTTTAACGGCCAGTGGTGTTAAATCTGGATCGAGATCGTGTGCAACTGTCGCGAAAATGAAACGTAGCATTTCTGAGGTCTTGTAGCGTTTTACCGCTGCCGCCAGACGTGCGGCACGCTGCGGGGCTTCCCAGCGATCGTCACTGTAACCAGTCACTTCGGCCAGGTAATCCCTTTCTAGGTTTTCAGCTGTGTAACAGCGGCCTCCTATAAATAGTCGCATGGCCTCTTTCGTTTCGTTTCTCAACGTTCGTCACCCTAGTTAATGCTAATGTATGCGTACATTAGCATTAACTACAAAATTGAACAAACCAAACATCGGGCATTCGGGTAAACGAGCGTTCTGCCGAATGCCTTCAATATAGCCTATTTAGTATTTTTCGATTTTACCTCTGCAGGTTCATTTTTTCCGGCCAGCAACGCGGCTAACTGGTCGTTATGTGATTTCAGAGACTTAAGTTCGCCTGTCAAAGTCGCCTTTGCTTCCCGCGCATCTGTTGCATCTCTAAGTGCTTTATCCAGCGCTGTTTGACGTGCTTTTAGTTCAGTATCAAGCCGATTTTGCAGTTCTTTTTCGCTCCGGGCATGTTGCCCCTTAAGCTCTTTAATTTCGCCAGTGTGCTGCTCTTTGATACCCTTAATCTCAATAGCATGGTTCGTAATGGCCTCGGCCAGTTTGTTCTCGGCGGCATCGAGCCGCTTTTGCAGGTCGCTTTCGTTCCGGGCATGTTGCGCCTTAAGCTCCTTAACTTCCCCGGCGTACTGCTCTCTGACGTCCTGTAGCTCTGTCGCATGACGCGTAGTGGCTTCGGCCAGTTTATTCTCGGCGGCATCGAGCCGCTTTTGCAGGTCTGCCTGCTGCTGCCGGTGCTGCTCTGCGGCCTCTTTTCCGGCCTTCTCTGATTCACCAAGCTGTTTCTCTGTCGCGGCCAGGCGTTCCCGCAGTTGAGCCAGTTCGACGGCCTGAGCCTGCTCTTTCCCCCGGCTGTCGTCCAGCGCCGCCAGTGTGGTGCTGTGTTCTTCACGCAGGGTATCCAATGTTTCTTCCAGATCGTCAACGGTCTGTGCGGCGTCGGCCAGCTCGCGCTCGGCCTGTGCCGTCTGTTCCCCCGCCGCGCGGGTCACTTCGGCTACCCGCCGTTCGGCGGCTCTGACGGCTTTATCATTTAACTCGGTGGCTAACTGGCTGATACGTTCGGCCAGTGCTGACGATACGGCCTTAACCTCTTCGGCCACTTCAACAGGCAGCTCGGCCACCGGCTCGGGGGTAACTTCTGTCTGCGACGAGAGATATTCATCCCACACCTGCTTAAGTCGCCCAGGATTACCACCGCCAACGCGGTTACGTAGCGCGAATCCGGTAATATTCCGCCCTTCGGCCTGTAATGCCAGACCTGCCTCAATGATCTGCTGTGGTTCAAATGTTGCCGGACGCATAAACCTGCTCCTGTTCTGGTGATTGTGCATTCATTATACACAACAAACAAATAAACTAACAAACAAATAAACTAATTAAATACGTGACAGTGTAACAAAAACAGAATTTTAGCGGCTAAAATTTTTGGTTTATTGTTTAGCTAAAAAAGCATTGAATTACATGAAATGATGATGTATATTTTTTTTACGGTCTGGTGAGGTTTAGGCAACCTCCCTGTAAGGCGGGAAAGCGGAATGCAGCCATATGTAGTCAGATCGTGAAGTTTGTTGTAGCGTGCCTTATCGCCAACCGGCCTGAACCCCGTTTATCGGGGTTTCGCTGTTTTTAGGGGGTAGGAATTGTTGCTGAAAAAAATCCCCGCATGACGGGGATTCTGTAGCTGATCAAGTTATTGTTCTTGTAAGGCTCAGACCATTCCCCTTACTAAGGGATGGAGCCTGCTCTCTTTGTAGCTTTTCTTTCTGTTCTTTCGCCTGCTTCCGCATGAGATTCTCATGCGCTCGCTGTGCAGCCCGCATTTCATCCCATCCTTCGGCAAGCTCTGGTTTATCATGCCGTACTTTGGCCGTCGCCAGTTCGTGTATACGCGGGCCGTGTAAACCCATCCCGTCATGAATCTCTTTGACAGTTTCCAGTCGGTTCTGCAGGCGACTCAGCAATGACTGTTGTTGTTGTACCTGTGACTGCCATTTTGCCTTCTGGCCGGGTAGAGCCAAAAAACCCGGCTGGCGACTCATCATCTGCTGCAGAACCGCCTCCTGCTTGTCTATCAGCGATTCCAGCCGGTTTTCAAGGTTTTCTGCCTGCGTTTCTTTATCCGCTACTGCCGCCTCTACCGCATCCTTATATTCCTGCTCGATGTTACCGGCGTCAGTTTGCGAAGCCTGCAAATGGGATGGGTCATTGATCAACTGCTGCTGCTCGTCATGCAGCTGCTGTACCTGTTCCTGGATATTTACGGCTTCCGACTCTGCGAGAAGATCAGGTTTAATATCAGGCTGCTGACGAGGGGGGGAGGTATCCCGGACCGCGCCGGGATTTTTAAATGGGGTAGTTGGTTTCATCCGGGACTCCTACGCTATTCGCTATCTGGAGAACTTCCGGCCCTGCTTCTCTGTGGCTGCTGCTACCTGAGCTTTACCGGAAGTCTGGTCATACGAAATACTCTTTTCCGTACCTACTTCTGGCAGTTTATCGAAATTTTGGCGATCATGCTTGAAAATCTGCTTACCTACCTGCTGATATACTGATTGTTTATCTGCGTGTAAAATCGGCCCATTATAAGAGCTGGCTTTATCCGGCCCCTTGGACAGATAAAGCGGGTAAATGCCTGGCTTTATGCTGCCCGCTTTATCAACATTGTCATTTTTCCATTTGCCTGCTTCTTCGCTTTGCAGCACGCGCTGGCCGTTCATGACAAGAACACGCTGTTTGCTCATGTCGGTGTTACTCCTGGTGTTATCGTCAACCGTCTGTGTCGGGATAGGGCTGACTGCTATTTTTATAATGTCAGCAAGCATGGATGAATCTGCGTTGATAACGGCCACGTCACGCGCAAGATACAGTTTTCTCCTTGCATCATCATCTGCTGCCACCATAGACCAGTCCAGGTTCATACCGGCATTTAATGCCAGGTCCGACGTGAACTGTCTCAGCGTCCGGCTGTTTCCTTCCCTGAATGGATGCAAAGCATCCAACTCGCCGTAATAATGCCCTAGACGCTCTGAAAATTTTTCGGGGTCCATTCCATGAAAGAATTGCTCTTTCTCCATGGAGAGAAAAAGTTTACTCAACTCCGGTTCAATGTAGGCTGAATCAGCGTACATCACCTGATTACCCAAACGCTCTTTGACCATCATCCCGGTATTTTCCCGAAATTCTCCGGCCCACGGGTAAATGCCGTTAAAAATGCGTTTGTGAGTTTCTTTTAGACGCTGTTTGTCGAAAGGACCAATGATAGGGCTTTCTTCCAGCTGCGATAAGTTAAGCGCTACTGTGTCGCGCTCAAACTCTTCAAGCTGTGTTTTATCCCTGATCCCAGCGTTGTTGACAAGGGTATCAGTACCCGGATACAGATACGGGTCTTTTTTGTCGCTCATGCCTGGTGTTGTTTTGCACGTTGAGCATGATATTCGAATATCTCTGCTCTACCCTGCTCGTAAGTAATTTCACCGGCAATGATGCGTTGTTTGATACCTTCATAAAGGGGGGTTCCGCTAGGGTCCATACCTTCCAGCCTCAGACTGGCCTCAGCTTTTTCAAATCCTCTTGCCCTGACTGAACTGTTTGACATGGCCCCTCCGGTTAATTTTTGTTTAGCTATATTATAATATTTTAGCCGCTAAAATCATGCAATACTGCAAATTACTTAAAAAAAATCCCGCGACTGCGGGATTCTGAGCGGAAATTGATACCTTTTATCCTTCGATAAGGCAAATTATTTTCACGTTTTCGAGATTTAGCTCTTCTTCTACACCAGTTGAATCAAACTTAATCCAGGCAAGCCCTTCTTCACTTGGGCGCTTGGTCAGGATAAGGCGGCCCTGCTCCCCCAGGTACTCAACGATGACAATAGCCTTTTTGAATTTATCAGGATCGGTTTCCTTTTCTGGCGTCTTACGGACCTTATCGGTCACATCGTTATCATCGTGGCCGTCCGTATCATCTTCGGCAGCTTCCGAATCGGTACGGCCATTGAAGGCGTCAATGGTGTCTGGATCACGCTTGCTGGATTCTTTTTCGTCCAGGAACTCACGGAAAACTTTCACCGCACTACGGGTAATGTCTTCACCCTCGTTCTCTTCAAGCAGTTTTTGAACTTCTTCCGGGTCTTGCTTGTAAGCCGTTACCAGCTCATTAACTACGGTAACATCACGAATTGAGCCTTTATTAAAAGCATCTGCTATACAATCCGGCAGGTCCAGCAACGCTGCGTGTTGGGTTACGAACGCTGGCGACTTGCCAAGCCTTTTAGCAATCTGAGATTTTGATACCCCCTCAGCCAGTTTGCGGCCAATGTGTACGGCAATTTCACGCGCTGTCAGGTCATTACGCTGGATGTTCTCAATGACCTGATCGTCGTCGCTATAGTCATTATCGATAAAAGCGGGAATTTGTTTCTTCCCGGCCACTTTACTGGCTCGCCAGCGACGTTCTCCATGGTTAATGATATAGCGCCCCGCTTGCTCCGGGTTCTCGCGAACGGAGACAGGCATTTTCACACCACGCGCTTTAATGGTATCAGCCAGCTCCTTAATGGATTCCTCTGAGAATCCTGGGTTGTCCTGCTTACGCGGTTGTTCAGGATCGGGATCAATCGCATCAACGTCCAGCATCAGTGGTTTACCCTCAGCACCTGCAGACGCATCAAGAAAGTCGGAGAGATCACCAACGGTATCAAGGCCAAGGCCGGAAGAATTTTTTTTAGTCATTATGCAATCTCCATCTTAGTAAAAACATGATCGGCCAGTGCTCTCATTTCCTGGCTGGCTTTACGTGCTGCTGTCTTCTTGATTTTCCAGACAGGGACATGTGAAGCCAGTGCATCAGCAATGCTGCTTCGCAACCCGACAGACACAGGAACCATTAACGTAGGGTAGGCCGTCTGCAGCTCCTGCAGGTGGTTTACATGGCGAGGATTGCGGCCATCTACCTTACTTGGAACCATACCAATAAATTCCAGCTTGCTGTTCATTTTGCGTTTCACCTGGGTGAAGGTGGTCAGCATTTTTTTAATACCCTGAATTGAGTACACCTCAAGCTCAATAGGGCATACCACAAAATCAGCGCTCGCCAGCGCAACGATAAGCGCATTGTTAACCGTAGGCGCAGTATCAATCAGGCAGACGTCAAAGCCACTGTCGGCCAGCTGCTGCAGGTTATGGCGGAACTGCTTCACCATTTCCGGCAGATTTAATTTTTCTACGTTTGCCAGCTGAATATCTGACTCAATGAGAGAAATTCCGCTCTCAGGCATTTGGGTAAAGCGAGTTGGCTCGATCTCGCCCCACATTTCATTCGCTTTAATGCCGGACGAGAACTGTTTCAGGGTAAAAGAGGCGTTGCCCTGGGTATCCATATCGATTACAGCAACCCGCTTGCCTCGTTCTGAAAAATCAAATGCCAGATGAACCAGGGTGGAAGTCTTGCCAACACCACCTTTTTGATTTGCTGTAACCAATACTTTCATAGCCATCGCTATTCTTCCTGTTTACGTTTTGCCTCGTCAGCCCACTTTTTAACAATGAAAGCCTGCCGCTCCGGTAACACTACTTCAATACGCACAAAGCCGTCAGGTACTTCTTGTTTATAGGCATCCCACACTCTGTTAACTGCCTGAGAAACAGCCCCGCGAGAAATATCCAGTGTTTCAACAAAATATTTCTGCGGCCTCCCTTCAACCAGTACGCCGTAAGCGATTTCAAGCGTTTGCTTACCAACATTCAGGCTTCGGGTAACTCTTGCAAATACTTCATTAGTCAGGCGTTTTTTTTCACTTTTTTCATCGCCAGTTTTGGCAACGTGCGGGTCATTACTATTAACAGTCGTCATAAATTTACTTCCAAATTCAACGTCTTTGACTGGACGCCTCAATGACACCGCAAACATAGTTTAGCTAAACCACGTTTGCAGGTCAATCATTTTAGCCGCTAAAATCCATTTTTTAATGGATATAACGAAAAACCCGGAAAGCCGGGTTATTTCAGTGCAACATCTTTGATGAAAGCTACTCGTTTTTTCATCTGCGCCCCCCATAGGAATAACATGCCTCCGAGGAGAACAAGAATCCCACTAATCGAAAATCCTGCAGATGAAACAGAGGTAAAGAAACGTGCCTTTTTCAGTTTTCCCTGCACATAACGGGTAGCCGGTGGCGTGATTGTTTCCTTAAAAGCAGTCATTTCAAGCCCGTATCTGACATCAGCAGGGACAGGCTCAGCTGGATTACGTTGATAGTCGGCTACAACCTTCCTGACCAGATCGATATCGGGTTTGTTTTCCTTGATACCGGCCTGCGCTTTTACATACTCAAGTAGCCCAGCAGTTTCGGGAGTATGGGCGCTGTTTTTTTCTAGATACGCTACAAGATCTGCAGGCTTATTATCCTTAATAAACTGCCTGACAAGTTCTGTAGGTGAAGATGAACTATCTTCTGGCGTATCAGTATCAATAAGCACGCCCGTAACCATCTTAGCTGCAAAGATCATGGGAACGATTGCCAGTACGGGTAAACATGCCCCTATTCCTTCCCCCTGCATCAGTTTCAACAGACCGAAACCGACAGCAATTATCACCGGAACAGCGATAAATACAGGCGAGGAAAGGAAGCCTGAGAACGCTGATGTGAATGGCATTGCAGATGAGAACAGATCACTGCCATCTCCATGACCGGCAGAAGGGATCAATAGCGCCGGTACATCTATCATAAAATCATTAACACCCGGACTTAACAAACGCGATATGGCATAGCCTATTCCCGCAACGACCAGTGTTACCAGCCCTGAGATAAGTAAAACAATGCCGCTTCTGCTGATAGTGCGGGTACGTTTATCAAGGGCAGATACCTCCTGCCCGATACTCTCAGTCTTAACCATCTTAAACCTCCTGAGTGATCCCTTTTTGAGTCAGTCTGGCCCTGAGATTTTCACGCATGGTTAATACCTGCTTTTCAGTCTCACGGAGTTTTGTCGCACCCTCACGTTGAATCTTAATAACGTCACCAACAGTCTGGATTAACGTATCCTGTACCTCTTTAAGCGTACTGACGTCGATTACAAGCCGCTGATTAGCGCGCATCGTTTCAACCGCATTCCGGTGCAGCAGTTTTGCGTTACTGCGAAGGAGTTCGTTATTGGCGTTATCAATATCATTCGCCAGGTTAACAGCATTACGCTGACCATTCAGGGAAATAGCCAACAGGAATTGTCTCTTAAAGTTCGGGACCGTTGTTTCTTTAACGCTATGAAATTTATCAACAAGGTTCTGATTATTCGCCTGGATGATACGAATCATCGGCAGAACCTGCATGGCCGACTGCTGAGACACGATCAAATCTCCGATTCGCTTATCCAGATTAGAAATCAGCGTATCGAGATCGGCTACTTCCTGGAAAGAGGCAGGGTTATTTCCGACACTCGCTCTTAGCTTCTCAGCCTGCAGCTGCAGCTGCGAAAGACGGACCTTGCCTGCGGCAATGTGGACGCCAAGAAGGTGATGTTCTTTTACCACCTCTTCAAACATCTGCTGCAATGCACCGTTATTAGCAGCCAGGCTACGCTGCGTAATAGACACCTCAGATACCAGCGCATCTATCTGCTCGCGGGTAGAATCAAACTGTGCCGCGAAATTTTTACCCCGTGTGCGAATTTTATTGATAATCGGACCGATGACCGGCAGGTTAGAACGGCTTTCCGTCAGGTTAGAAACATTCACGCTGCGGGCCAGGTTGACTACTTCCGTCAGCTTAGAGCCAGCGTCATCCAGATCTTTATTTCTGATCTGTTCCAACAGGCTATCTGCATAAGCTGCAGTATTTTCCGCAACATCACGGCCAAACTGATACACCGTGTCCGGGTTGCTGGCATCTATACGCTCGGCAACAGCCTGAATCTCAGACTCATCTTCCTGGCGTAAACCAAACTTTTCCAGTTCGGTTGCATTAATGACATACGGCGTAATTGCAGTATTGGTGGCAGTTTGAGTATTCATTTATCAATCCCCTCTAAACTCTTATGCAGACTTTTCATAAGCGCCTGGTGTGCCTGGGTAGCTTTACTGACCATATCCGGGTCCATATTTGTTGTCGTGATTAGCGACAGGGTATGTTGTCGCCAGACAGGAACCAAAACATTCACGGTTTCGTTGAAACGGTCCAGAATATCAATGCACTGAGCGCGGGTAATTTTCATTTGCGTGACGCTCATTTCATGCGAAGCAAGCAACGTAGCAAGGTTTGCGATTTTCCTGGCAAATCGTTCACGCGGCTTATCAAAGACAATATTCAGGTCGTCGGCTTTCGGTTCTTCTGGTACTTCGCGTAAAAATTCCCTTCCGGCGTCAATGTAAACTTTGAGCCTTTCAATTTCCTGATGATGAATCACCATGAGATCTTCAAGCGCATGAAGCGTTTCGTATACGTGCTCCATGAAACTTTTCCCTTCACCAATTAAAGCCTCAACATTCATACGAGCTTTTTGATAACGAACCTTTTTTTCAAGATGTGTACCTGAGAAACGGGAAAACCATGATGGTTTTCTTGCAATGGTCCGGGGATCGGCCTCAGCCAGCGCATTAACTATTTGGCTTATCGAGCCGGATAATGCGGAGACAGCTGACTTTTCCATAAGCGACGAGTAGCGGTCCATAGCATTAGAAGAAATTTCCGATTCGCCATATCTGCTTATCGCATTTGCATCGCTGAATAAGGTCGGTAAAATGACCTCTTTCAGCCGTTCCTTGGTTGGAACCTCGATATTTCCTGCACCTGTCATAATAGCCTCTGTCTTACATTTTGATTTAGTTTAGCTAAACAAAATGATTTGTACAATCTTTTTAGCCGCTAAAATCGCAGCTACACATTAAGTTGTTTATTTATATTGAAACGCAGGTCATCTTCTTTCAGCGCGAACTCGATTTCACAGAGCAGGCTTTCAAGCAGGGTATAAGTCAGCAGACCGTTATTCTTTGCCATGCCGTTAGTGATCAGCTGTTTCACAAATGGAGAAAAAGCACGAATTTTATGAAGATCTGACATATCAAGTTCATCGTTATGCCACTTCCCCTGGAGATAACCTGCAGCCCCTACAGCGCCATACAACATGACACATCCAATCAATGAGAATACTGCGCCAGTCAGTGGATCTATATCCGTCATGATGGGGTATCCAACAACAAGAACGAATATTGCAGGCATACAAAATGCGCCCAGGGTACTCCAGCCATGTTTTTTGGGGTGGGTAACTGCGTAGTTCTCAACGATAGCGGTCAATGTGGCGAGATCAGCTCTCGCTTGATTGTGTTCTGCGGTAGTTAAAATCTTTGTCATAACGCCCTCCGTGTTTAGCTATACAAAAATTTAGCTAAACAAAAAGGTAATGACAAGAAATGAGTGAAAAAAAACCGGCTACTGCCGGTTTAATTTTTGATACTCACTAGCATCAGTATCGCCGCCGCCAGGCAAATCAGGCGACACAGCCGGTAATGACGGCTGCCAAAGGTAGCAAGACCGCGTATCGCCGCGTGCGGGCTTTTTAATGGTTCTTCATAGCTATCTAACGGGGCCAGTCCAGGAGTAGATACTGACGCCAGCAGGCAAAGAAGGGAAAGCCTGTACTCACCCACAACTGCGAATAGTACAGACTGCAGCAGCGTAAGTAGGCCCACAAACAGGAGCATATAAAACTGTCCCTTCAAAATCGCACTGAGTAAACCTCCACTCACAATCAGACTCCTTTGATGTTCCTGCATAAAATGACGACTCAATACCATTACGGTACTTTGGGTTTCCATGTTGCCATAATATAAGTCAGGGCAGCCAGCACAAGGAAACTGATCACAAACGGCCAGGCTGCAGCAAACGGGCCATCACTCCATTTAAACATCATTTTGAAAAACTGAATGACAACGTTCGCAATCAGCAGGAAGCGAACAGGAATCCATAGAATGACCAGCACCATGTACACCGCACCAATGACACCATGCATGATATTACGCATGGCGCTCCCTGATGTTTGACCGGCAGCATTCTCGACCGGCTGGCCCTGCTGCGGTTTACTGTCCTCTTGACGAGGAAATTTAACGACATTGGTCATACTGGCCTCCTGCTGGATTCAGACACTGAACTGGTTAGCTAGTGTCCTCTGCGATGAAGCGTTAATGTTGGCTGGCATACGCGCCGAACAGCAAGCTCCATGATTTCTTTACTGATACGTTGATTTTCTTCTGGCGTAAGACATTCAGCACAAATTTGGCCTAATTCAGCCTTTAATGAGTTTGCACCAAAAACGCTATGTTTAAGCATGGTGAGACTGCAGCCGCAACGCTTGCAGTGAGTATGGATAAGTGTATTTTTCATCGGAATTCTCCGGCTGCTGACCTGAGTGATTTACCCGGCCTTCACAAATATTATAGGACATTTTGTCCTATCCTGCAATTTTAGCGGCTAAAATTCTTTTCACACCTTCCAGATTTTACCCAATCCGGCATATTCAACCAGGATAGCCCAGGCCGAAAAAGGAATGGGGGTATCCCCCCCAATCCAGCGCCTGACGGTTCGACTGTCTTTCAGGCCGGTGAGTGTGGCCGCTTTGCTTCCTGTTAGCTCTGCTATCTGCATCAAAGTACGAATTTCTTCTGGCGTCGGACAAACCCATCCCGCACCAAAGGGTAAAAAACATTCTGACCTGATTGAGACAGGGTAGGGTTTAGTTTGCATTCACGATTCACCTGTTTTGTTGTCTTCCAGTAATTTCAGTTGATCAACATTGTAAAAAGTACGAACGCAAGTAGGGTCAAAATCCACTACCTGAGTTCCGCGACGGTTGATTCGATAACGTATAGGCTTATCTTCATGCGCCTCCACGCATCCTGAATCGTATATCGTAACGATTTTTACAATAGTGCCAATATTTTTAGCAAACACCGGATGATGCACACTCACGATTTCACATCGAGCACCAACGTAAAATTCTTTATAGCGCTGAACCGTAATCATCCGATCTTTGTATTCTTTGGGACGCTCCTTTGCCAGCTGCTTGCGCCGTTCGCTCTCGGCCCTCATAGCCTCTCTTTCAGCCTCCCGTTCTCTCTGCATAATAGCTGTAATGCGTTCCTGAGCTGCTACAGCCCATTTACGGGCGATAAATGCTTTAGAGGCGGGTAATAACGCCTCAACCCTGACAAAGCCGTCAGGGAGCGTTAGAGGCGTTCTGTCAGGGGGTGGCGAAAGGGATTTTAACCAATCAGGCAAAGGCTCAGATGCCAGCCTGTCACGGGAATCCGCAGCGATAAAAGCAGGTTTCTTTCTGGCGTCAATCAGGCTTTGAAATACACGGGATACGTGTGCATCAACGGTTTCGCCAGGTCTGACATCTGAAAGCTGAACGAAATGCGAACGATACCCTGTTTCGGATACAAAGGGTGCGCCTAAATCAACGGCATGAAACGAGGTGGAAAGATAACCCATCATACATCCGGCTTCGACCTTAACCCTTGCTCGCATACCACTGAAACTTTCGATGATAAAATCACCGTGCTGGCCCCACATAGGAACGCTACCGTCATCAGCACGGCAATATTCACTGATAACATGAGCCGCTTCATGTTCACCGGCATTACACCCAAAGAAGGTTTTACCGTTCATTTTCCAGATACAGGCTTCAAACCGGTACACAGCATCATGACGCTGTTGAGGATCACCGGTCATACAGGCTTTATTCAAATCAATTAGCGCTGAGTACGCCGCGTCCAGAATGCGATGGTCGTCCGGCAGCTGCTGCGCAATGGCTTCCATTTGCTGATCGCGAGAGTCATCGCCAGGATAATGTTTGGACATATTAAACCCCTGAAAAATCCCCTGCGGAGCAGGGGATAAAGACTCACTTAATCGATGGCCGCACGGAACTGCGCATATTCTTGATGCCCGCTGGCGTAATCAAACAGCTGATGATAATAAGCACTGCATCTTTCTGAAAATGGCAGATTAGAATTAGCAAGCTGGGCCAGCACAAAACTGGTTGCCACCATACCTGCAGCTTCTGCGGTTAACAAACCGTCAAAGTAATTACCCTGGACAGAAATACGGTAATGTTCACGGCTGTTTGGTGCCATAAAATAACCACCATTCGAAAGCTCATAAAAATCCCACTCACCACCATCGTAATGGGCTTCAATTTTATCCAGCGCACTACTCAAATATTGGCTTTTATTTTCAGGGCTTAATTTACGCATCCAGTTATAAGTGTGGTTTTCCACAAAATGCCAGTATTGACCGAAAAATTTCGGCATAAACATCAGGCGTTCCTCATAATCTGTAAGCTTACGAGCAGTAACGATAACTTCATTATTCATCGGAGTTCTCCGGTAATTGACCTGAGTGATATACCCGGCCTTCAAACACATAATAGGACATTTTGTCCTATTACTCAAGCATTATTATTGATGGAACCGTAGCGTAGTCACTGCCAGTTACAGCTCCATCGTCAGCAAGATCAACGGGAATACTTAATCCAAAACTCTGTTAGACTTCTGTATTTTTCATTTATATCGTTTTTTATATCAACGGAATGTAGATACACATTACTAATTTCGCGAGGATACAAATTCGAGATCAAAGATACAGATGATGAAGCATTAATATGTTCATATGATAAATCATCAAAAGATTGGGTCAGTATTAAAGCCCCCATCTTTTTAATATGAACATGTTTTACTAAGGCATCTAAAACCTTGTTACCCGGTTCTTTAAAAATTACCAAACCATCTATCACAATATGTTTGTTAGTTAGGTTGATTTTTTCTACCAAATTAGCATAATTTTCAATTGAATGGTCCGCTTGAACATCAAAATAAACAGCATCAGATTTGTTGTTTTTTTGTATAATTTCACAAATAGAACTTTTACCTGTGCCAGTTATACCAATAAGAAAATGTAAACCGCCACTGTAAAGGCGATTATCCAGATTTCTTGCAATTGCTTCAAATGTAGATTTTTCCATAAACACCTCTGAGTCAATTATTTGGTTTAAACATAATGCGTGTTGAACAATTTTCTATAATAGCCTTTCCACTATCAGCTGGTATAGATTTAAACTGTCTCAATAGGTCAGGATTAATCTGCATTCCAGTTTTTGATTTTGCTAAAATAATACTATGTCCAGTATTGAATTTTTTAAGAAATTGACAATTCCTGAAATACTTCCCTCTCGGCAATCTTTCCCCTGCTAACAATTTATCCGCCCAATACTCAAAAGCAGGATTTGAGCCTTTTGAGGCATTGATATACATTTTTCTCGCTGGTTTACGGAACGTTTGCGCTACATGTCCATTAACCGTATCTAAAGATTGTTTATTTCTCAAAATGTATCTCCTTTATTTAAGTAAGTTTAAAGCCCGCAGTGCGGGCTTGACTTAAATTTTAACGTTTTAAGAAACGCTGCAGCTGCTGCTTGAAATTATATTCAAAATCCGGTTCAAAATCCCATGCTCGCCAGATAAGAAGATTGGTATCTGCTTCGCGAATTTCTACCTGGTGATCGTCATACTTGGTTACGTTAGCAACTTTAACGGTCACAGTATCGACAAGGGGAGGGAGGTTCTTAAGTACATCTTTCATCGGAGTTCTCCGGTAGTTGACCTGAGTGACTTACCCGGCCTTCACAAACATTATAGGACATTTTGTCCTATAATGTGAAGTGTTTTATTCTATTCTCAGACAAATTCTGAATAAAGCATCCAGCCAAAGACAATGATACATGCAATATCAAATAATAGAGAGCAGTATAAATAAATACCTTCTGCTTTAATTATTTTTGTGAAGTGTGAATTAAACAAATCCGCACTTATATTCTCTTTAATATCTTTATTCATTTTCTTGGCGTCAATCATTGCGTCAATAGACTTTACTAAATTGTGACAACTTGCAAGCAATGAAAAAGTAAATACAAACAGATATAAATCCTTTTTGGTTCCCACCTCAACTTGATAGTAAATGAATAAAGCAATAATCAATACAAAGAAAATAGCAGATACTATCGACTGGATAATGCAGTGTTTTCTGTCCAATTTTACAGAACTTAAAAATGGTTCTTTCTTCCAGACTTCTAATTCATTATCATCATTTCCAGGGAGATCATATTTACCCTCTAAAACTTTCTTTAAAAATTGACCACGCTTGATGAAATTCATCATTACCGCAAATGTTATATAAGATAAACCAGCAACAATCATTCCAATATAAAACAACGGAAAAGTCGTAAATACAGTATCAAAATTTTCAATATTATTCATATAAGTTCCCTCTTATTACCCATGTACGAGTTCTGCAGTCGCCAGCTCCGGGCTATTTCTATGGAATGGGTCATCAACCTGCCCCCACCAGAAGATCCTGGATAGGACGGAAATGGTTATTCGCAATAATATTTCGACTCTCCCAGCGGTCATGAGCGGCCTGCAGGTTAATCCAGAAATCTTCATCAGTCTGGAACAATACGGCCAGCTGTGAGGCTTCTGCTACGCTGATACGGCGGCTGTTATTGATTATCTGGCCGATAACTTTCCGGGACACACCCATTACCAGCGCCAGCTCTGCCTGGGTGATGTTCAGCGGCTTTAAAAACTCTTCTGACAGCATTTCGCCTACAGTGGTTGGTTCTGCGGTGATCGTATCCATATTCCCCCCTAGCGGTACTTATGTGGATCGAGATAAATGTCGTAAGCATGGCCATCGCGCCAGCGAAAAATTAGACGCCACTGAATGCTCACCCGAATGCTTGACCATCCAGCGAGATTACCCTGCAAGCGTTCATAATTGTTACCGGGCGGCGAGAACAATGACTTTTCACTGCTGGCAGCGGCCAGAAGAGATAACTTACGGCGAAGCGGCTTTTCAATGATGGCCGGTATCTGTGCGCTCCGTGTCCCATGCACGTAGAACGTTGCAAGCTCACCGTTCTGGCCGTCCTTAAAGCTACCAATCATTCCAGCGCTCCATCATATTATTGAGTGTTCATTATATCATCAAATACGACCTATGCAACCAAATTGGAACACGGAGACACCAATTTGGCACATTTGAAAATGATCCAATCGCGCATAACGATCCTAAGACGATCCCTTTAAAGCCCTTCTTTCTGGCGTAAAACCTTGCTGTCTTATAGCGGCTCAGAATTTCGAAGTATGCCTGGTATCTTTCGCGAGTATCTATGTCCGGCAAAGTACTTTGCCGAGAGCGAAGCGGCCTAAGCTCGCGGAGCGAGTGAGTCATTTTGGGGTGAAGACCGCTTGCGGTCGAGGGGCTTGCCCCTGGGGGGATGGGAGGCCGCTTGCGGCCGGGAGGGATTGAGAAGGGGGGTACCCCCCCTTCGGGGGCGTCGTTAGACGCGGTTAAAAATAAGGTTATGTTTTTTTGGTTAAAATTGGTTAGAGGATCGGTTAAGGATCAGGTTAAAGATCTGGTTAGAGGGCTGTGGAAAAGGCGTTTAACGCATTGATTTTTATAATGAATTTCATCCACAGGTGTACCT
>ULRM01013376.1_pt1 | contig 39059 bp, 56 predicted proteins | sample 1955551 | NCBI WGS metagenome assembly ULRM01 (sample SAMEA4835686, study PRJEB28245) | human gut metagenome | biome: gut microbiome; material: fecal sample | place: Denmark | collected 2008
TATTGTTCATAAATACCGCTAGCATTGTAGCCACCAATCTGAGCAATAGCGAATTTATCATGCGCATAACCAAAGCGGCCTTGTTCCCCCTGATAAATAGCCCAGTCAACGCCTTGGTCACCTTTTGCAGCAAACACATTTAAAGGCATAAAAAATAGAGCGATTAACGCTCCTACTAAAATTTTCTTTTTCATTCGTTTACTCCTTGTCTTTTAAATTATAAGCTGACACGCCTGTTATTACTCCTAAAAAAGTTGCAATAGCATTGATAGTTAAAACAGCCATATCTGTTTGTTGCCAACCGTAGGCTTTGCCTAACGTTGCTACTAAAACAGAACTAGCAGGAAGCACGGTTAGCACTCCCCATTTGATGATTTTGTAATATTTATCTGGTAGTATCATTTCTGCATTCCTCCTAAATAATAAGGCATAGCATCAAGCTATACCTTAGTTGAGTTTCTCGTTGATTTTTTCAACGGTAGTTTTAATTGATTCAACATCTTTTAACGAATCGGCTAATTTATCAATCGTTTTTTGATAATTTTGTTCACGATCATTGTTTTGTTTCATTACCCAAAAAAGCAAACCTACGAATAACACTGCAAACGAGATTTGCTCTGGATTTGTTAACAATCCTTTGACAAACTCTTCCAAAATTTCCGCCTACTTCCCAATAATTTCTTTCACTTCATCTTCTGTAATGCAAAGTGGGACAAATTCCATCACTTGTTCAGGAGTAAAACAACCCCAATCAAACATCATTTTAATATCATCGTATGAAAACATATTATTCAGCTCCTTCTGCTAATTTTTCATTAATTTCATTTACCTGATTGGTTAATTGATTAATCGCAAGCATTGATTTTGCACTAATTTGCGCAAAATCATCTGCTTTCTTCGTTACTTCAGAAAGCTCTTTTTTTAAATTCATGTCATTAATCATAAGTTTTGAATTCAATTGTTTTAATTCCGCATTTTCGGCTTGTAATACCTCAATGTCCGTTGGTGGCGTTGGCTCTGGTTCTGGGACGTTGTCAGGATCATAAATTAAGCTTGTCCCATTCCAATGGTAATTAAAGAAATCTGTAGGCTCTTTTTCTACTTCAATCTCCAATAAATTAGGTTGCTGAATCAATGAATAGCCCTCTAAAAATCCTTCTTTATTCTCAATCCAAATTTTCATCATTTCACCCCTTACCATTCATAAATTTCTGTCATTATTTTAAATTTATTCGCAGCGTTACCATTTAAATCATTACCTTTTATATTAGTATCTGTAATGTAAAGGTACTTCACTCCTGTTTTTGTGCCATTGTAATTTGCTGTTGGAAAAACAATACCTGTTGCGCTATATTTTTTTACATGTCGTTTGTGTATAAATAAATATTGGAATTCTGTTTTTGTTGAAGCATCGTTTTCCGCATTTGTAAAAACTAGTAACCACCCATTTGCACACTCACTAAGTTTTTTCTTAGGTGTTACTGTTTGCGAACCATTCATAAACCAACCACCAGACCATAACTCATCTATTGTCGGTACCTTTAAATACGCTTTATCCGTATCTACTTTAGTTGGATACGATTCAAGCCCATCAATTGCGGCAGTATGTGTTTTAAGATAGACTGGTTTTCCTTTTTCTTTTAATTGAACAATATCTGTTGTCATTACACTTCTCCTACCTTTTCAAATGTAATTGCTGGCAATCCATCTAGTTTTGTTTTATCTTCTTTAGACATCAAGCCATTTTTTATTGAGGTTGCAACGTCTGTCGTTGTTGCATTTTGTCCTGCTGGACCTTGCGGACCAATGTCTCCTTTATCTCCTTTTGGACCTTGTGGACCTGGGTCTCCCTTTTCACCTTTTAATACTTCTGGTTTCCCTTCCACAGCATTCCAATGTGTTTGAGGAAATACCTGTGTTCCTCCTTGTTTTACTTTAACAATATCTGTCATTCAACTTCCCCTACTCTCTCAAACGTAATATCAGGTATTCTGTCAATGGCTTCTTGAACTTTTTGGTCAACATATTGTTGATTCACTCCGCCGCCATCGCCACCACCAGTTGCTGAAATAACACCATCTTCTGAAATAGAAATATTCGCTCCAGCAGTATAACCTTTCAACTCTTCCAGTTTCGATTTTAGTTCAGTGGTGAAATTTTGATCTGTTTGCTTTACCGCAGACAACGTTCCGTCTTCTGCAATTTCTAACAGTTGGCCAACCTTTATTCCGCCCAGTTCATCTGTGGTAGCGATTGGAAGAATGTACACGCCTCCCTCGCCATTTGACAACCGTTGAAACATTTCAGCAGTGATAATACCGTCTGTTTCTTCTGTCGCATAAGGAAGTTCTGTCAGTGCATTTTCTAAGCCTAAATCTGCTTTAGTGATAATTACTGCCCCAGTGTATCCATTAACAGATAATACTTTTGATTGACCCGCAATAATTTTTTCTAATCCTCGAACAGCGGATGCATGTGTAATAGGATAAAACTGACGTTCCACGCCATTTTCATCGGTTTCCATCATTCGTTTTGCTTTAACCACTTATTTCACCCACTTTTTCAAACACATAAGCGTTCTGTTTTGTATCATCAACTGTTGCGATAACCAATGCCCCATCGATCGCAGGATAATCAACTGTTCCAACAATTTCTGTTTCATGATTCAGTGAAAAAGCATCATCTTGTAAAATAATCAAGTCACTTATTTCGCCATATTCTAACGTATATAAGCGTTTCTCTAATTTCTGATACAAATATTCCATATCTGCCAATAAACGTTCAGAAATTGAATTATGGCGCACTCCTTGAATGTCTACACGTGCATCCATTAGCTCGGCTAACATCGTACCGCCAGGATCAATCGTTTTTAAAATATCTTTGATTGATTCGAACCATGAAGTGAAATCTGTTTTTTGCGCATCTCGCCACGCTTCGAACTCTTCTTTTCTAGCATTCATCCAATCAGTAAAATCACCCTTATTTTCGTTGATAAAAGCGTTCATGTCCGCGATTAAATCTTCAATGGACTGCCAATAAGAACCCATTTCACCTTCTGTTTTCGAAGCAGCATTCACTACAAAGTAAGAAAAGTTTTGCGTTGCACCAATCAGGTTATCACCTTTATGAATACTGAAATATGCTTCTTGTCTGTGTAACGACTGCATAGAATATTCATCAAAGGTATACTGAATAATCCCTTTTTTGGCATTCACAATTTTTGCTGAACGTTGAATCGGATACTTTTTATCAATAACTGATTCAAAAAATACTTCGCAACCTGTTAAATCAAGTGGCAAAGCATTTTCAACTAATATAGCTTCTAAAACTTCGGTATTTCGGTTCCCTTGCCGTACATTCTGTATGCCAATGTAATTATAAGGTTCCGTGGTGCTTAGTGTCACTTGCCATTTAACCATTTATTTGCTCCTTTCTAAAAATTAATAACATCACGCGGATTTATTCGCTGCCACTGGGCGCCTTTCCATACTTCAAAGTGAAGATGAACGCCAGAAGCTAATCCAGTTGCTCCCATGATTCCCACACGTGAATTAGTTGTTACTTTGTCGCCTACTGACAAATCAACAGAATCTAAGTGACCATAATAGGTCCAGTAGCCATCATCGTGCTTAATTACTACATAATTTCCCCCTGTTCCGTCATAAGTAACGGTTTCTACTGTGCCACTACGTGCTACGTAAACAGGTGGCATACTTCCAGCAGGCATCGATGCAATATCAATACCACCATGAATCACATTTGTTCCCCAGCCAATCTCATCCCATTCTTGAGTGATAGTGTAGCTAGAACGTACAGGATTAACCCACTTGTTAGTCCCTGGTTTTAAATTGTGTAGCAACTCATACCAATATTGGGCCATCGGAATTCGTTCTGGATGTGTGACCGCTGGGCGTTCAAAGTTTGCCTCGAATGCCATAGTAGCGGTACCTATATCTGTTAATGCTTTAAATTGTGCAACAGAATATGGATAAGCTGCCGATGGAATGTATTGGCCATTATGCATATGCCAATCAAGTAACTTCAACTGTGTGGTAATATTTCGATAGTCTCCACTGATTCCAGCTTGACCTAGCAAACGTTGCACATAAGCACGGCCGCTTTCACCAGCAATTGGTGATGTCCATTGAACTAACCCGTATCCAGGACCTCCGCCGCCTTCGTCAATATCGGGCATAATTCCAGATTCTTGATCCATGTTCCCTAAAATCCCAGCGGATGCTTGTTCACTGTATCCTTTAGATTTCAAGAACTGCCAAACCGCCCAAGCATTTTTCTCTTTTTCGGTTGTTAGCTCTGGTGGCACGTCACCATCATTGCCGCCTGATCCATCACCAGGTATTACTTCTTTACCGCCGACAATCAATCTATCAACATAAATAGTTGATTTGTTACCACCTTTTCCGATGAAATAAGAGTTATTAGCAAGATTCCACTGGGTAGCCCCCCTAATGATCAAACCTGTACTTTCTTCGTTAGAAAGACCGATGATGTTAGTGGGACTGTTACCCACAAGTAACAACGATTTACCATCTGTTACTACGGGATTACCATTCGCGTCGTTTAATAATGGAAATGGGTTTCCTTTAGTCCCCATGTTGCCTACATGGCTCGAACCATCCCAAAACCCCATGCCTTTTCGGGTTAGTTCCATTATTTTAGTTTTCCCATTCCAAGCTTGCAGAGCGCCGTTAACTAAACGCAAAATGTCTCCATATGCATTGAATGATGTCTCAAAAATATCAGATCTAATTTTACCAGCTCTGATAAAGTCGGCATTTAAAATACCATCAATGGTCCAAGCGTTTCTAAATGGACCTTTCCATCCTGTGGTTGAAAAGCCTATACCTTGGTTATTAATAGCGATGACATTTTTTGCAGTATCTGTAGAATCCGTATCCATGAAATAAAGCGTGTGCGGCCTGTTTTTTGGATATTGAAGAATACTACCACCTTTTACACCATTAATTAAATCGGTAATGTAATCAATGAAATCACTCATATAATCTTTCTTAGTCAACGTTTTAATAAATTCTTGAAAATCTTGACTTTGTTGTTTATAAAAAGCAACTTGGATATCTCCCGCAGTGATTTTTATTGTTTTTTCTGCTAAAGCATCATAGACAATCCCTGTAACTTTCGTTTGAATGTCAATATCATAAAACTTGTGATAAACAGCGAACGTATCGAATAAATTATAGTTTCTCATTTTCGCAAATTCTTTTGCTTCTTCTGAATCTGTGAGTTTCTCAATTTCTAGTTCAATAGAAATTTTAGGCTTATCACTTCCTGGATATAATGTAGTAAAGTATTTACCTGCCACTTTATTTAAGCTTGATAAATCTTTTACTCCTTGATCTTCAGTGAACTGAACGTATTGAGCGTAAACATCTGGATATTTGTTGATATATTCGCTCTTAACCGCATCTCCATAAATCCGTTGAGAAGTTCCGTCTGCACCACTTTGAAGCTCTGCAAATGGTAAAACTTTAGTAACAATTGATTGCCAATCAAATTTAATGGTTAATCCTTTTAAATCTTTACCATAACGAACAGTTCCAACGTTATCTCGTCCTCTACGTCTTAACAAAGATAATTTAAAAGGTTCTCGTTTGATTTCTCCACCCCAATATTGAAGCAAAGAACCTTGTTCACCAGCAATACAATTAAGTACGTTTCTAGCTTCGAATACCGTACTAGAAGCTGTGTTAATATCAGAATAAAGTTTGATATCGCATGGTTCGTCCATGTTCTGTTCGATTAATCTCATAGCTTCTGCACCATTACGATTATCAACTGTTACTAGCCTCACTTGTCTGTTTCCTAGTTTATAAGTACGAGATTGGGCATAAATGACAATACTATTAGTAAACGTATCTTTAAACGTTTGTTTGATCTCGAAAATGTGGTATTCTTCTAAGTCATTCGGCTTTGCTTTAATCTGATAGCCATTTTCAAAATAATCACTAAATCTGCTAATCGCTGGATAGTCCATTTCTAGTTCATATTTTCCGTTTGCTTCTTCAGTGATTTCGCAACGTGTCGCATCAATAAGACGTCCTAAGCCGTTTGTTGTAAAATCTTTTTCTCCAGGTTTAAAAATAACTGGAATCAAACTTTTCGCCTCCAATTAGGCTGAACTTTAAACTCTGTCACTTTTCCAGTCCAGCGAAAATTATTTTCTCCACTTTTTAAAATTGGGTAATCTTTGAAAAGTGTTTTATGATCCAAGATTTCAAACGCTCCACCTGATTTTCGATAAGCTTCTTGTTTTTCTGAATCAATAATGATATCTCCATCTATAGCTTTTAATGCATATTCCTGATTATTGATGAAAAAAGAAATATCCCCAGAACCCAAAATCTGAATAGTAGGTTCTGAAGGATATTTTTCTGTGTTTATTAATTGTTTAGGATTACTTGTCCAATATTGGCCAATACGATTTTTTTTGAAAGGTCGGATACTTACAGTAAACTCAAAAGGAATTAAAACCCCTGTTTTTCTTGTTCCTGTAAACTTTGGCGGACTTGTTACGATGGCTTGATAGATGTAATGTTCATCAAAATAGACGATAAAGTCTGAGTAGTTTCCCATATCGAGCCAAAACGAGATTTCATCTTCTAAGAAAGATACTTCTTGTAAATTTCTTGCTTTCGCATAGCATGTAATAGTGCGTTCTACATTTTTATAATACTCAAAATCAACAGCTATTGAATCATTACCCATTCGCTCCCTAAGCTCTACTACACGTCCAGCAGAAAGTCGTTCAGGTCTTTCTCTCATAAACACATTAAATTCAGAGCTATGTTTTCCATTAAGAAAAAACTGACCTCTTTTAAATTCCACCAAAAGCACCTCCTACTGCATCGCTATCTCTATTTTTGACAACTTGAATATATTTAACGAGTTTTTGTGCTATATTCATTAGCTGTTTTTCATCTAAGTCGCCCATTGTTTGTAAATTAATGTAAAAAGTGTCTCCACCAACAGTAGTTGTTGCATTGTTACTGTTCTTATCTGACTTAGATGTTTGAGATTCCTGTTGATTAACATATCTACCTGTGACAGAAAAATTCGGTAATTCTGTTGGTAAATCAGCCATATTTTTAACCGATTTATCCAAAGTTCCTTTTTCTTGGTCAATACCATCCACGACACCCAACACAATGTTTTTACCAATCATGTCACGCATCCAACGTGAAGGAGAATGAATTTTCAAAGCTCCTTTAATCCCATCTTTAATATTCCCAGCAACTTCTTTAATTTTTTTACCAACAGCACCAATCATGGACCCGATACCATCGACCAAACCTTGAATAATGTTTTTACCAATTTCAAATAAATCAACATGTTTTAAATCTTCAAAAGTTTGTTTTACATTCGACACTGTATCACTGACACTTCTTGTGAGATTATTCCATGCGTTTTTAGCACCTTGTACCATGTTGTTGAAGGTTTCTATTGTGCCATTTCTAATTCTATACCAGGTTTGAACAACACCATCTTTTATTCCAACCGCCGTATCAACAATCCACTGTTTGAAATTGGACCATGTATCTTTTGACCATTGAACAGTTGCATTAAATGTATCAATGGTTCCTTGTTTTAGGTTGTTCCAGCCATCGATCACACCATTTTTAATGTTTTCTACTGTTTCAAAAAACCAAGTTTTCAAACTTTCCCATATTCTAATTGCTTCAAATTTAATATTTATCCACGTTTCGATAATAGAATATTTAATTTCAATCCAAACGTTGATTGCTCCATATTTGATGTCAATCCAAAGTAAAGTGAAAAATAACTTCACATCAATCCAAATCTTTTTAATTGTCAACATCAATCCATTAAAAATAGAAGTAACTGAATAGGAAATAGCTGTAACCGTATTATAAAAGATATTTTTAATCCCGAACCAAATTGTCTGAGCTGCTTCAGCAATATTATCCCAAACGGCAATCATATTTGCTTTTGCTTCTTCCCACCCACCTGTAATCATTGATGTGATGAAAAGTATTGGAGCTAACAGAACATTTTTTAGAATGGTAACGACATTTTCAGCGATCATTTTGACATTTTCAATGTTCGCTTTCATAGCGTTAACAACCATTTTAAACGCATTTTTGATTCCTGTTACATACGGACCAATATATTTCCAAACAAAATCAAATGCTGTTGTGAAAACATCTGATATTGATTTTCCAATACCCTTAAACCAATCTTTCGCATTATCAAAGCCATTTTTAAAACTTTCGCCAACGCTTTTAGCACTATCAGCAGCACCCTGCTTGATATTTTCCCATGTGTTTTTTGAGCCTTCTTTTGTTGAATCCCAAAGTCCACTAAAGAATTCTTTAGTACCATTCCATTTATTTTTAACCCAGTCGGCTGCATTTCCAGGTGCTTCTTTCATCCATGTACCAGCATTTGAAAAAGCTTCTTTTGTGCCATCCCACATATTGCTGAAAAATTCCATTGTCGAATCCCAAGCTTTTACAACTACATCAGCAGCGCTTGAAATGACCTCCTGGATATTTTTCCAAATATTTTTAACAGCATCTCTAAAACCTTCATTAGTTTTCCAAAGATAAATAAACGCTGTGACTAACCCTACTACAGCAGTTAAGATTGCAACAAAAGGATTTGATAGCATTGTCTTATTTAAAATTGCTTGAGCTATCGAAAGTGCTTCTGTACCTTCCCTCCAAGCTTTAAATGCTGCATTTACTTTATTCACAAGCATCAACGTACCAATGCTACCAGCTAAACCTGCAAGCAGCGGTGCATAAGGTTTTAACGTATCATACAATGTTTTAACTGTCTTTATCATTGGCGGAATCATTTCAGCAAACTTAGATAAAGCCGCTTCCATCTTTGCACCTTTATCAGCAATGATTTCACTAATACTTCCAAAGCCCGCACTTTTTAAACCTTCGTCAATTTTAGTAACAACATTGGCCACGCCACGAACGATCGCAGTTTTCATGTTAGCCAATCCGGTTTTAATACCTGCAGTAGAGTCTTTAGCAATCTGTTCTAATGATTTAAGACCTCCTCCGCCTTCTTTATTCAATTTAATTAGAGAGTCTTGAAATTCTTCAACTGAAATTGAACCATCAGAGAGACCTTCTTTCATCTGACCAGCAGTTAACCCCATTTGTTTCGCTAAAGCATTCAACGCTGGACCCAAACCACTGTTAATCATTGAGTTCCAAGTTTGCGCATCTACTTTACCATTTGAGAACGATTGGGACAGCTGGATAATAGCATTGTCTATCATCTCTGCAGACCCACCAAAGCCGAGGATACCATTATTTAAAGCTGCGAAAATCTGTTCTGATTTTCCTAAGTCATTTGTAGACGAAGCAATTAATTGAACACCTTTAATTGCGCTGTCTAAAGGTGTAGGTAACCCTTGGATACTCTTCTTTAAGCTATCCATTGTCTTTGATGTTTCACCAGCTGAAAAACCCATATTTTCAAATACACGGTTTGCGTTATTTAACGTATCCACGCGATTAATGGCCCCATCGATGTTGCTGGTAATCAGCCCAATTCCTTTTGAAATAATTTTAGTTGCTCCGCTGGCTAAAAAGTTACCAACAAATGACGTCCAAATAGATCCAAGAGAGCGGCCGCCTTTTTGTCCTGTTCTGTCAACCTCTCCATCAAAACCTTGCAACTTTTTTACTGCCGAATTTAGACCTTGGGAGAATCCTGATTCATCTAGTATCATTTTTAAGACTAAGTCTTCATTGTTCAATAAGTACCCCCTCCCTTCTTAGAACATTGTGTGTTCATCAAGGAATTTAAGCTCTTCAAATTCTTTAACAGCATCTCTGAACGCATAAAGCTTCATAAGTTCGTTCAAGTCTGTATTCTCAATTTCGTTTAGTGTCCACCCATTTTCAAGCAACGTAATTTTTAATTCTGCTTCTCGGTACTGTGGACTAAATTTAAAATGAGGATGATAAAGGAGATCTGTTACTTTTTTTTCTGATCAGAATAAACTGCATCATAACCGCTAGAAACAGACCCTAATAGTTGCCCCGTAATTTTTAAGATTTCACGTGCATCCATTCCGTCAAGAAATTCTTGGCCCGTAAATTGACCTTCAAAAATAACTTTTGCGATAAAATCATAACACTTACGCAAGACAGGCCGAATTTCCTCCATGTCGTTTGTTTTGACGATTTCTTCTAGTTCTACTTGTAATTCTGTTGCATCTTCCATAACAGATCCTGGTAACATTTCAGCGGATTTGAATTGTTTAGTGGTGAAATTGCCTTCTTCATCTTTCAAGTAAAGTTTAATTGTCGTTTGTAATTTGCTTGCCATTTTTTTATTCCTCCATATAAATAGGACGACACTTGGCCGTCCTTAAATTTTATTATGCATTAACTGTTACGCTGCATTCAGCTTTATGGTTGCCATCTTCAGTAGTGACAACAACAGTTGTGGTTCCTGCTGTTACTGCTGTAACTTTTCCTTGCACAGGTGTTACTGTTGCAATTGAAGTATCATTTGATTTGAATGAATAGTTTTTGTTTGTTGCGTTTTCAGGTGCAATTGTTGGCGTTAGAGTTGCAGTTTCACCAACCGTTAGAACTAATTCCGTTTTATCTAAAGTTACACCACTGACAGGATTTGTAGACTCTTCACGTGGATTAGTAACCTTAGTAAACCAATTTTTGATCATATCTAAGTCAACACCATCATCGTCTTCATCGACTGAATACATGTATCCGACACCAGGCACATCAACAAATGAACCTGTCCATTCTGGATGAGTGTAAGATACTGAACTACCTTCTAGAGTTGATGATTCATCAGAAGTCAATGCAAATTTTCCTTTATAAAAAATTGTGTAGCGATATTTACCATTTGATTTACGACGGCGATAAGCAAATGCTCCATCTGGTGCAATATCATCTGCGGATCGTAAAACACCGCCTTTCAATTTTTCACCACCCGTAATTTCAGCTAAAACTTCATTCTGGTATCCATTTGTTTCCAAAGTAACTTCTGCACCACCAAATGCAACGTACTGATCTTGAACTACACTATCGCCATAGTCAGGCGTTGTTTCTGTTGTAACATCTGGTTTGATACTTACAGCAGTACCGATTGTAATTGGCGCTCCGTAAACTGGAAAAGCACCCGTTTCGTCTGTTAGTGGGAACCAGGTTGGTTTCTCCACAGAAATGACACTTACATTTTTTTTAACTGCCATCTATTCTTCACTCCATTCGATTAATTGAGGAAAAGCAACATTAAAATTAATATGTTGAATTCCATCTGTTTTAAATGCTTGATAATCTTCTGGAAATAGTTCGTTTCCATCTAGATTTAAGACATTAAAAAAAGCCCCACAGCTTTCTGTCAGACTTGTTACTAATTGTTTATTTTTCTTACTATCAACTAACGCAATATCAACGTTATATGCTTTATTCTGAACGTTTTGACCAACGTTATCAGTCATGCTTTCTTCTACGCTTAAAACAAAATAAAACGGTTCTGATGATTGCATCACATCATCAAGATAGATAGGTGCATCCGAGAACTGTTTTATTTTGCTAGTAAGCATTTTTAAAAGTTTATCGTACATACCCTATCCTTTCTTAGCGATGACAATCGCCATTTGTTTAAACCGTTTTGGAATATAAGTTGCATGAGCTAATTTATAAGACTTTTGCAACATGAATCGCCCTTTTACAAATCCACCATTCTTAGTTCGGTGCCCATCGTTTACATATTTAAAATATTTTTCATTGTTAATTAAGGCGCCAACAATTCTACCACTTGATGTTTTTCTAGCTTTAATGATTCTGTATCCACGTCTTAAATCACCTGTTTTAATCGGCGTAATAGGTACAATTAACTGATAAATCTTCGCTAAGGAATCATTGACCATCGCAATACCTTCTTTTTCAGCAATTGGTGTCATTTTCTTTAAATTAGCAATAACTTTGTCAGCATTCGAGGTCATTCTAAAATCACTTTTACTCATCGATTGCACTTCCTGTCAATGTCACTTCGATGTGACTTGGATAGTTAAAGGGTTTCTTTGCAAATAAAATATGCTTTTGACCTGTACTTTGAATGACAGTGATTCTGTCGGCCTTTTTCACATCTACTTCAGGCATTAAGAATAATTTTTGATCTTCGTAAGTGATATTAAAGGTACCTTTGTTTTCAACAACTGGTAAGCTTCCAGCGCTACCCAGACCACTTTGAGACAGTGCGCATTTTAACTTCCCATCATGAATTGGTGAATAACCTTGTTCCGTAATACCTGTTTCAGGATTTTCGATATCACCCATTCTTTCAATAACACAAGTATCAAGATAGGTCATTGCCAAAACATCCGCTTCATTCAATAGAACAACACCCCACTATCACAGCCAATTAAACGTTTAATAGTGTCGCTGTAATTGCCAAGCAACGCTGTTATACTCTGCTGCGTAGTTGCATAGCTAATAGATGTATCACCGCGCTTAATGCTAGTTACAGCTTGTTCCGTTTCACTTTTAAGTGACTGATATAGAATTTCAATTACAAGCGAGGTAAGTAAATCCCAATCAATTTCAATCTTACATGTATTGTAAGATCCGATTTCCAAAAGAACTAGGTCTAAGACAGACGAAATACGCTCTTTTGAAACATTAGGTAGCATTTTTGAAACCTTTTCTATAATTACTTTTTTTTGTTCGTCTGTCATATAATCACCTAAATTTCTGTTAAATCTGCAGCTTCTTCTAAAATTGCAATAGCTTTTTTATCAGAAACACTCACTTCGATTTTTCCGTCAACTGCTGTAATAAATTTACGTGTTTCAGGATGAACAAAACCAACGAAATTTTTATTTTTTAAAACTTTGAATGTTTTTGTTTCAGGTTTCACTTCTTCAGTTACTTCTTTTGTCTCTTCGATTACTTCTTCTTTGACCTCTGACTTTTTAACCATAATTATTCTCCTTTACTTTTTAATTATTCACCTGGTGCTGCAGTTGCAAGGTTTAAGATTGCCCCTGAATTTGAAGCGTTGTATTCAATCGTGTATTCACCAACTAAACCAATACGTTTTGAATCAGTTGTTTTAGCTAATTCCTCTGCACGCCATTCACGTAACGGACGTAGCTCCACATAGTTTGTATCTAATGCAATCATTGTTCCACTTGGCAGTGACGGCTCAATTAAAGCTGTCCCTGATCCATAATTTGAAACAATTTTCCCTAGTTGCAATCCAAAAGCTACTTGATCTCCAAAGTTAAACACTTTAGTGCCCGCTTTATCAACTTCATCGGTCATTAAATCAACCATATCAGTCGAAACTAGACATAGCTTTTCACCTGCATAACCTTTGTCAAACATAGTTTTAAACATTTTATCTACATCTTTACGTGTTACTGCATCAGCTGCAGACGTTTTAACTAAGTTATCAGAGTTGATTAAGTTAATTACACCAGCCATTTGACGCCCTTTAGCACCATTTTCATCAGCTTTTACACCAATTAATAGCTTTTTGTTCAAATCTAACTTCATTTCTAGCGCACGTTGAGAGACTTGGTTAGCTAATTCACTACCTACGCCATTAACATTAATTGCATCTAATGTTCCTGAAACAGAAGTAGATTTTCGGAAAATTTCGGTGTAGTTACTGAACCATTTACGCCCTGAATCTGCATCTTTGTATTCTCCACCTTCTAATTGTGCAGATGAATCTTCTCCATCAAGTTCTGATTCACGCCATTTGATCTCCGTAGAAGTTGCTGGGCTAGTTTTACCAGCTCCTAATAACCAGCTTAGAAACGGTGTTGACGGACGTTGTAATGCATTTACCTCTTGTGAAATATCTAAGTATTCTAGATTATTTACTGTAGTTTTTTTCATTTATAAATTCCTCCTAATTAAATGCTTGTAATTTTTGACCTAATGCTTCTTTAGGATTTTCAATCGGCTGAGTTGACTGATTCACATCAGTCGCATTAGTTTGTTGCTTATTACCGAATGCTTTTGTCATTTCCATGTTTTTAATTGCTTCAGCATGCTTTTCATTGATGGTGCTTAAAACACCTGTGAATGACTCTACAGCCTTTTGTGTGAACTCTGTATCTGAACTAACTAAAGTGTTCAACATGAACTGGGAAACTGAATCTTTTAATTCTTTGTCAAGCTCTAACCCCGCGATTTGTTCAGCAACAAAAGCTTTATTTTCGTTCGAACGGCTCTTAGCTTTCTCTGCTTCAAACTCTGCTTTTAATTTCTCAAGTTCTAGCTGTTCTGGTGTTTTGTTCTTTTTAGCTTCTTCATATTGCTTCACAGCTTCCTGTTTTAGCTTATCAAGGTTATTCTGTTTCCACGATTCTAACTGTTTATCTGCAGCACTTTGTGATTGAGATTGAATGAATTTCTGTGCATCTTCATTCGATTCGACAAATGCTTTAAAATCATCAATAGTGAACTCTGGTTCATTTCCCCCACCATCAGCAAACATCTGCAAATTCATTGGTAATAATTTTTTTGTTTTCATTTTGTTTCTCCTTTCGCCCCACGATTCGTTTGCACGCCCCGCATTGCTTTAGATTATTTATTGCGCCCCGCCATTCAATCAAGCCCAGCATTGCGCTAGTTTAGTGTCATTTCGGACAAAAGAAAAAGCCGTTAAAACGACTCAATTTTTAAACCTTTGTAAATGTTTAATAATTTAGGAAACTGAATAGCAATCCAATCCACGACTTCTTCATTTCTTGGCCATTCAGCGTTATGATCAAGCCCTGATTCAAACAAGATAGCATGGATAATTTCATGGCGAATAGTTCTATTTTCGTATACACTCATTTCTTGAAAGTTATCTGGATCTCCATTATCTAAATGAGCAACAAAAATTTCTTTGGTCGTAAAATCAGTGACACCGTCTGCACCGCGCATAAAAGGCTTGTCTACTTCTGTTGTCTCTTTATAAATTGTGTACTCTACGCCTAATACATTAACTTTTGCTTTTTCTTTCATTACTATTTTCCTTTCTCAAATACTCTTCATAATCACTATCTAAATAATCATAGGGATCCATCTAATCACTCCCAATTCTTATGGACCAGTTCAGCGCCTAGCATTTGATAATCAGTGACAGCATCTTTTACATTTTGTAGAGTCCTAGACACAATCGAAATAGTTAATTTACTTTTTTTACCTGGTAATGAATACAAAATATCGACGTGACAATAATTACCGCCCCAAACTAATTCAAGCTCATCTTTGACGATATTACCGTTGCCGTCTCTCAAAGTGTGTTTGGTTAAGTATCGTTCGTTTTCTTGTTCAAAAGCTTTTTTATAGGCTTTTTCTGTACCATTGGTTACTTCTAGATTTAATACTGCTTCGAATAATCCTTTCATGATATCACCTCCAATTTAGGGTATAAAAATAGCACTCAAAGTTATCCTTTAAGTGCTTAGTAAAGTCTGCTATGGTAATCTGACGGGACGTGGACCAATTTATTTTCTTTAATATGCTCATCAATGAATTTCGCTAATTTTTTAGCACCTTGAATAGAAAAATCGAAGTCATCACTCTTTGTTACATCGATATATTCATATATTGGAAACTCATCATGAAAATGTTGTTCATACTTTTTAATTGCAGCATCAATAATAGACCATGCACCCTCTTCGCAACTGAACATTTATTTCACCGCCTTTAAGATGTCATCTAACATATTTTCCCATATTTTCGATGCTGTTGGAAAGACTTCGTACATCATTTTTTTAGCTTCTTTGTTAACAACGGTTTCAGTCATATGAGCAAAAAATTCTGTTTCTTGCATTCCGTATGCTTTCCAGTATTTAGTTCCGTGCCCAAATCCTAACGGGTGATCTATAAAACCACCTGTGGATTCCATCATATCTGACAATGCAGAGTATGCTTTCGGAGATATTTCAGATAGTTTCTTATATTTTCTAACTATAGCACTTTGATCAAAAACAGAAAGTTTTTTTAGATTTTTGACTTGTTGATAATTATCTCCATTTGCTTCTTTTAAATCATTATTGAAAACGTTTAATAAATCTTTTTTTATCGCATTTTTTAATTTATATTCTGGCATTACAGATATGCGATCAAAATCACTGTCTAACATTTCCACACCGATATTATCTATAGCATGACCCAGTTCATGAAATACTACTTGCATTTGAGTTTTATTTTTAGTGCCGTCAAACGCTTCTTTTGATAATTGTATATCATTACCATTAACAAAGCTTTTTGATTCTGAAATGTCTTTAAAACTGAAGCGATTCCCTAAACGATTTAGCAGTTCTTTAATTTGAGTATTATCTATAGAATCTAAACTTTCTATAAACTTCAAATAGTTCTCTTCACCAATTGATTTTGCCATATTTGTTTTATCAAAGATACTAGTTTTTATAGACACTTGCGGATGATTCAACTTAACACCCCACTGATCACTTGCGAATTCGTCTAACAGATCACCGAACATTTCTTCATACAAAGCGTCAATATCATCGCTTATTTCTGGAATTCTTGGTATTTCTGTGCATCTGCACAATGTGTGGTATGGAGGATGTTCATTTTTAATTAATTGGCCATGAAATCCGCCACAAATGGTACAAACTCGTTCATCTTCTGCAGACCAACTTTCTGATTCTTTAACGTTAGCTCCTCTAAATGATTCTCTAATCCCCTCTACAGCAAAATGGGAATATTCCGTTCTGACAAGATTTTCAATCGATCTATTAAACTTTCCCTGCTCTAACTTAAACATGCCGCTAATAACACCATCGTTTCTCATCGTTCTAAGAGCTTCTAAAACACCTTCGCCACTTGCTAAAGAATTAATAATAGAATTACTTAGACGTTGCTCTAAACTTGAAATATTGCCCCACAAGCGAGATGAAAAAGTTTTGCCGCTCCATGGATAATTCAGAATGTTTTCCAGCTCTTTTTTTGATAAACCAGAAGCAGAGCCGCCTAATAATTGCATCAACGCATTAGAATTAGAATTGTAGATTCGTTTTGTAATGTTTTCTAAGTCGTTATTAAATTTACCGTTAACGTCGCTTGCGATTGCTTCATCAGCTAGCGTTGAAAAGATATCTGCTCGTAATTGTAACAAACGATTAACTTTCGCATAGTCATAGGACGGAAAATATTCATCAATGAATTGCTTATAAGCTTCATCTGATTCCATCAACTTTTCATAGTTTTTTTCGATATACTTGCGGTACTTTTCTTGGTCTCGCTTGCTAAAGTCTTCTAGCATTTCACTTTGTGTGATGTCATGTAAATCCGCTTGTGACAATAGCTGTCGTTGAATTTTAACTAAAGCACGTTCAAAAACAGATTCTAGCTCACTAAGAGTTTTCTTCTCTAGTTTCAAACGTGCTTTGTCTTCTAATTCTCGGCGTTTTTCCCAATAACGTTCACTAGCCGTTATTTTCTTCTTCGTCATTATCCGCACCGCCTAGCTTGCCGTATTCCCCGCTTGGATAGTTTTGCCTTTGTTCTAAATTCATCATGTCCGCCTCGTAATCTGGATCTTTAACGAATGGAATTTGATTAATGATAGTACGTTTTGATACATAAGGTGCTAATTTAGGCAACGCCTCAGCAAGATATCCAATATCGGTTGGTAAACTACGACTAAATGTAAACACAATTTTAGAAACATCTACTTCTAATTTATCGTTAAATTTTATAAAAGCTGCCATCGTCTCTGCAACTTCTTTTAATCCTTCTTTGAAGTACTGTTCTTTCGTGTTTGTTTTGGCTTCTAGTGCTATTATTTGCCACTTGCGAGCTTCACCAGAGCTATTGGATTTAAATACTTCATCGTTGAAGTCGATTGACTTAGTGACTGTGTAGTAAAGCTTTTTCAGCTGATTAAGATGATACTCGTTGAAATCTTTGTTAATATCTTTCGTTACATAGCCAACCTTTGCTTGTGGATCCGGCAAATTAATGATGCCTAGCTGTTCCATCATCCTCTGTGCTTCTTCTTCGCCTAAACGAGACCCGCTAATCATCATATACGCTAATTTAAATTGCTCTACCTCGTTTTGCTGGTCTGACAGGCTTCTATCAAATGCATCAGAAAGTTCCTCTGCTACTTCAAAATCGCAATAACGATTCGTGTTGTTTTTAAATTCTGATAGGTAGAATGTTTCTAGTGGATTATCAGTTTCTGATGTCAATTTAAATGTTTCAGCTGCATTCATTAAATTCGTTTCCACGTATCTGTTATACGTTAAGATTTTTTTCTTAGTAACAACTTTCATTTCTTCGAAAAATTTCTTTTGGTGTGTGTCATATTTCTCTCGAATGAAAATATCTGCATTCTCATATTTTTCGGCTCTCCATGGCTCAACATTGCATGCCCACAATTGCCACTCTCCCGCAGTTTCAACGGGTTCTAACAAACGAAAAGCAACCCCACAAGCGCCTTGATATCGTGCCGTGTCTGAATCCAACATTGCGAATCGCATTTCTTTAACTAATTCTGCTAGTCTATCGAATTCTTTAGGTATTTTTATCTTCGCGCTGACGTTGCCTAAAAATAAATCCTTTGTTTTTTGAATTAAGGACTTCCGTTGTTCAGTAATATCATAATCCCATTTAACTGGAATACCTGTGAAATGATCAGCTGCTTGATCAACAATGGTGTTGTATAAGCCAGCGTGAAGTTTATTATTCACTTTTATAATTTTTGTGTTTGGTTTAGGTCTGCTATCAATCTCATTTTCTTCACTTGTATAAGCTTTGTATTTACGCTCTCTGTCATTAAAAAATGGCTTCATCTCTGTTATAAAGTCATTTGGATCAAATAGCTCTTCGTTTATTTGCGTAGAATATTTCGTTCGTAATCTTTTATATCGACTCAATGTTAAATCACTTTGAAACAATCATTCCACCTCCTAAAATTTAATGAAACTTACGTTATTTTTCTCCATGTCTTCGCTAAAAGCGTATCTTGTTGCATCGATTGTGTGGTTATCTTTATCTTCAAGCCTTGGCTTAGGATTGCCATCTTTATCCGTCTGATAATCAATGTTTTCAAACTCTTTGGCTATATTTGGAGTTCTTAGTGGGTCGATACAAATAAAATCCAAATCATCCAACCATTCCTCTCCATACTGTACAGAGTCGGGTCCTTTTTTAACCCCAAATACGTGGCCCATTCCATGTTCATTGTTTAATTCTGCTATGGATTTAGGTTCTGCTGAATCCGATGCAATACGATCAGACTGATAACCTTTTGCTTTCGCCTTTTGGGCAAACTCACGATTACTGATTTTCACTCCGTAGATTTCATCAACAGCATAGATGCCATTCTTTTTCTTATCGTAGTGCCATCGTACGAATGCTAATGGATCAGTAGCATAACCGAAGTCAAGACCGTTTCTGATATTATCAAAGTTAGCAACCATTTCATCAGTTATACAGCCTTTCTCCACTTTTAAATTACTGAATGGAACGACTCCAGAACCGATTGCTTCACCATCGTATTCCCATCTAGCACGCAAAAGATTTCTATCTCTTGCTGCCTCCACTTCTTTCAAGAATTCTCTCGAAATAAAAGGATTATCTTTATAAGTAGAGTGATGAACAAATGTATTATCAGGTTGGAAACTAGATTCATATTTTTTGTTCACCCAAGATTGTCGACGTTTTGGCGGGTTGTAGCTGAAAAAGAATTTATAAAAAAGACCATTTCCTAATTCACCACGTAAAAGTGAATTGGTAATGGTCGTTACTTCATCTTCAGTTTTAAACTCGCCTAACTCCTCAATCCAGCCAATCGCAAACGGGAATCTACTATCTTTTAAAGACTTGATTCTTTCGGGATTTTGGGTACCTCTGAAAATCATATAATTCCCACGAGGTATGTATGTGATTCTCAACGGCGATTTATTAAATTTAAATAGATGTGTTACCCCTTGCTGTTCAATCGCCCACTTCATTTGCTCGTAGATTGATTGTTCTAATGTATTATCAACATATCGAATGCCAACCGCATTGACAGCATATCTCATAAGCAATTGAGTAATAATATGTGCAATATCTGATGATTTACCAGAACCACGTCCACCCTTACAAACAATATTCAGTATGTCTGAGTTAAGAGTTGCCCTCCATACCGAATGAAATTTTTTCGGTAATAATTCTGATAGTTTTTTCTTAACCATCATCATCACCGATGTCATCAACAAATACTGGCATTTCAGTAACTTCTATTTGTTGCTTGTCAGTGAACAGCGCATGACGTTTACCAAGTAATTCGGCTGCTTTAGTCCTCTCCTCCGTGCTAGGAGTATATTCATAGCTTTTCTGATGCGTAAATATTTCGCCTTCATCATTAGTTGTTTCTGTATTATAAACACCTTTCATTTTTTCACCACGCATGGTGCTAGTGAGATACTCTAGTACCTCTTGTGCATCTGCAACTCTTTCGCTCTGCATTTTTTCTAGCTGTTCATCAATATATCGCTTCACGTTAGCATCTGTTAGCAGTCTACTTGCATTCACTCTTGCTGTGGTGTCTTTTTTTATATTTGGATATGCAACCTTATATGCTCTCGTGCCATTCATATCAATTAGCCATTCATCAGCAAAAACCTGATGTTTTGGATTCTTTATCATGTTATTCACCTCCTAAACAATTTATATATTCAAAGCTATGCAATATCTGTGCATTTTTATTTACCTTTGTTATACTTTAAGTGGGTAGCGACTCCTTGCTTTGAATTTAGATTTTGCGATTAAAATTCTTTCAACAGTCTTTATATAACTACCCAGCCGTTAGAACCTATGCTCTAACGGTTTTTTTGTACAAAATAATCATTTTCTATAATACGAATATCTGGTATACTTCACTTGGGTAGCCCATCATCCTAAATGTATATTAAAAACCTACTTATGATTCTTCCCCAGAAGTAACATGAGTTATGCTACCCAGCCACTAGATCCCATAGCCTAGTGGTTTTTTATGTACAAAAAAAGACCATTCAAAGAATGATCTATTTTTCTTGATTATTGATAATAAAAAAGCGGATAAAATCTTTTCCAAATTTTGATATTTTCAATCTATCCTTTGCTTTAAGACTTATCTTACTTTTGCTAGTTAGACTTTTCAATTTTATTTTTCTTTTCCCAGACAAAGAATTTAATATGCTCTCTGTAGAATTTCTAATTTCCTCAATGGCAATTTGCATTTTTTTTATATCTTTTGCAAGCTTATCATCATATTCATTTTGCATTAAGCCTAACCGATATAAGTTCTCTCTAACTGCAACATATTGGTCGTAATTGATATCGAATGCTTCTAATAACTCTGTATAGTTATTGTATCCATCGATATCAGCAAATGTATTGGTTTTATAGGACAATTTAAGAACTGAAATATCTAAAATAGTCAGTTTATCAAGCGTATCAAAATATAAATAAGCCACATCAAAAGATGGATTATCCAAATTCAAAAATTCTGAATAACCATTAATCATAAATTCAATTTTTTCTGCTTGATTAGTAGATTCAATTTTCTTCATGACCATTTCAAATATTTCGTCTAAAACTTCCTTATTTTCTAAAGATTGTTTTTCAAATTTCTCCTTCAATTCTTCGTTTCTTCTACTGATTGCTTGAACCATAATCTCTAAGTTTCTTATTTTCTTATTCGTCCTAAACTCAGTTATAGCTCCCCCAATGCCCGGTATCAAACCAGCTCCGTAATCAATCAATATATCACCACCTTGCTTCACAATTTCATTTGTTAATAAAGGTAAAGCATTTTCTTTTAGAAAGTCTTTTCCCTGATCAGCTACTATTGACAAAACATTTTCAAATAAAAAATTTTTAACTGCATTTGCTTTCTCTCCCACAATCGTTATCCCCTTTACAAATTTATATATACAGAATAACTGATTATGCGAATAATAAAAAGACCGCACTCAGAAGTGCAGTCTCAGATAGGAGGGAAAATCTTAACCGTCATTCGATCGTAAAGGTAGTTACATTTGAATTATTGACGATATTTTTATTTAAGCAGCAAAAGCTACTTATTGACGTGACAGGAGTCGAACCTGCATGTACTTGATTGAAAACCAACCGCTCTCACCAATTGAGCTACACGCCATACCAGAAGGAGCTACCTCCTAGCAATTGCTAATAAATCAAATTAACCTTTACACACTCTCGTCAGAATGTTTTCCCATCAGGACGTAGCTTTCGCAGACTTTCACGGCTAAAATGATTATGTCACTGGCAAGGATTTGCACCTTGGTATGGTCTATATTCCACCACAGTGACCGATCAATCAAACACCAGCAAAAACAATTGATCAAGTTTATCCTAAACGTACCTAGCTGCTACTCTATGAGTTTAGGAATTGCTCTCGTGCGTAAGCAGCTGCCGCAGAGTTCTGGTTAGTGTCATATCTTCAGATGCTGGGCTAAAATACCGCGCCTAGCCTCGCTTACTACGCTTTACCTTGCGTAAGGTAGTTACTGCATCTCTAGTAACTATTTGTCACTTGCAAACCTGTAGAAAAAAAGAGAAGGCTCTTCACCTCCCCTCTAAGAGAACGTATCAGTTTGCGAGTGATAGTGTGATCAGTGTTAGCAACGAGATAATATTTATTTTTGATTTCCTTACACTTCTCACACTACTAATTTACCATGTGAAATAACCTCGATAGTGCACAAATAGTGCAAATTATATATCTAAATTTAATTCTTTTGCGATTTCTTCAAAAAATATTCTTTGTAATTCGAAGGCCTTTCTTCTACTACAAAATATTTTCCCTTGATCAATTAATCCTTGCATAGTGAATCTAGGCCGTTTTTTAAAATGAAGTTCTTGAATGATAGTGATGGTATCCTCACACGATTCACTAAGCACTTTGTCAATGATGCGTTTATTCCGTTCTAAGCTTGCTAGCCGCCGGTCTTGTTCAATCGTAATAAGTAAATTGGCAGCAGCTTCATTATTTCCGTGTGATCCTTTAATGCCACTGTTCAAATCACTTTCTCTAAATGGATAACGTAATTCTTCTTCGCGTTGCCGAATATAGTCATCGGTTTTATAATAGTCTCCTAAAATATCTTTGATATAGTTAAATGTTGACGTCCGCAACTAATCATCATCTCCTAAAATTAATTTAAGTTGTCTATCATGCAGATAGTCCATTGTTGCGATTAATTCTGCTGTATATGTTTCTATGTCTAGCGTGTCCATGTATCTAGGCTCAATTAATTCTTTTTGTTGATGAATTGCGTTTCTGATATCGTAACCAATTTTTTTCAATGAGTATGAGTATGTTTTTCTGTACTTATCTTGTAAAAAATCTTCTGCTTTTTCACTTAGCGATTTCATTTCTGCACCTCAATCGTTATCGGTCTACCGTATTTTAAAATTCTCCATTCGCCATCTTTTGTATTGGTTTTATTCATATGATTTCTTTCATCACGAGCTATCGTATAATCGAAAAATAAATCGGCTTGCTCTGCTCCATGTAAGTATTCAACATAAACGCCATCGACTTGCCTTCCTATGATATAAACTTCTGGATAACTCATACGCTGGAACCTCCTAAATATAGCCCTAATCCCAAAATAAACGAGCATGAAAGGAAATAAACGAGGTCACTGCTTGTTATGTCATTGCTATACACGAAATGGCTCACGGTTGCTTTTGCTACAAGAATCATTATTGCAATGCCACTAACTTTATTTATTACTCTTTTCCAGTTGCGTTTCATTTATTCACCATCCACCTTCACAGCAAACGGCCAATAGCGCTCATCAATTACTTTGATTTCTTGTTCAGTAAATTTCATGTCATCGAATTCATTGTTGTCTGCAATTGTTATTTCTCCGCAATCGTCCTTCATCAAATAAACTTCTAAATCCAGATGATTAAAATAAACAACTGGCAGCTTCACATAATACAATTGCTCTTTCTCGACTTCGTAGCCGTTAGCTAATGCATCAACAAATAAATTTCTATTCGACTTAAACCACAAAGAAAATTTATCATTTGGCATTGCTCTTGCGAAAGAAATTGCTGAATCAATAATATCAACTTTATCAGAACCTAGGCCTTCGCCTTCTTTGATAAAGTCATCAGCAGTTTTAGGTAATACAACTTTTTTCGGTTTGTCTAGTTGTTTTAGATCGTCTAGGATTTCTTTTCGTGCAACGCCATAACCTGCAATATACATTTCATTTAAAGAGGGGTTAACTGGAAAGGCGCTTATTTCATATGAGGGTGCGCCTTCCTTACTTTCCCACTTCTCAATCAATTCTTGTTTATTCATCGCTGTTCCTCCACTTCGTCAAATCCACAAATTAATGAATTCATGTTCCAAATGCCGCCGCCTTCAAGAGCAACTTTTCTTTTGTCTTTCTCAGGAAATTCAAGAATCAACCCATTCACTAATACTGTTTTTACTACTAAAAATTTGTCTGTGTATTGTGGAACTCCTTCACCGATATACTTTACTTTGTCTCCTGGTTGAATACTCATACTCATTCCGATACCTCCTAAAGCAAACCGCTGTCAATCAGCAATACTTCGCCGTCTTCTTCAATATTTTCTAATTTATTGAAAGCTTCTTCTGCGCCAGTCTTGTCACCCTCTTCAGTATGACTTTTAGCAAGCATTTTGAACGCTTCGTATTTATCAATTGTTTTGATTTCCTCGAAAAACTCTTTTTCGTCCTCTACGTCGCAAACAATATCCTTGTAAAGTTTTAAACATTGTTTTTCATCTTCAGCAGCGATTAATGCAAAATAAGGTTCTTTCATTTCATAAAATTTCATTTATTTTTCCTCCTGTTCCCAAACCCACTGGCTAAATGACTGTAATACTTGAGCTAATTCATCATCATTTAAATCACCATATGCATAAGCTACTTGCTTATACTTCATTTTTCCACCAGTAGTTGATAAAAATCCCATAATTTCGATAACTTCACGTAATCCGTTTAATTTGCATGATTCTTTCAACCAATCCAGCACAACCTGCTGATTTTCGCTGAATTCTGGTTTTGCCATTCTGACTAGCTCTTCCCCGATGTTACATACCGTTCCCCATTCTGGATACGTATCTTCAAATATTGGGTGTGTAAAATTCAAAGCTGTTTCCATAAGAATATTACCCATCTTTTCTAGCTCGCTCATTCTGTTCCCTCCAATAATTCTGGATTTTCGTAGACATTTCCGATGACTTCTTTATTTTCATATCCAGAATATTTGATAGTTTCTGAGTAATAAAAGCCGTCATTAAAACAAAATCTGCAGTCTTCATAAACAACTTTATCGATTTGTTCAAATCGTTCACCAGTTCCATAATTATTCACCGTGACCTTAACTATATCACCCTCAAAAATTTCAACGCCGTTCTTGTCTTTCAAGCCTGTTGATTGCATGAGAACATACTTATCAATCATTCCCCACATGCCATTTCCTAGATTGATAAGAGGCGCTATAAATCCTGTATCATCATCAATAGTCCATTCTACATTTTTATCTTCATCAGGATAATACATTATGTTTTCTTCTACTGAATAAGCTCTAAACTTCGGAATCATCTTCTTCACTCGCTTTCTAATCTACTGGCAATATCAGCAATAACTGGCACTGTTACACTATTTCCAGCTTGCTTATATAATTGACTATCATTGTTTACTTCTTTTGCTTTATCAAACGCCCAGTCAGGAAATCCTTGAAGCCGCCAACATTCACGAGGTGTTAGTTTACGAATTCGAATACTGTCTTTTAAAAAGTTATTTTCATGCCAACTATTAGATGTTACAGTTGGAGCAACTTTATATATACCTCCATCGTTATAACCACGAGATTTCTGAATAATAGCTACTCCATGTTTATCTTGTGCAGTTAACGTAAACATTTCTTCGCCATCATCTTTAAACCGTCTTCCGTTTTGTCTTTTTTCAAGTCTATCTGGTGTTAGTACAGGTATTGCTATTTTTTCTTCATGCTGTTCACGTTCAATAACATACGTTCCTGTTCCCTGAGCTTCGATTCTTGTTGTGAGTGTATTGGCGTAAATTTGTTGTCCTTGTAATTTAGTAAACGTTCTGTCGTTTTTTTTGAAAGGAAAAACTTTTCTGGTACGTTCTCCTCTAAGATGTCCGATAATGAATACTCGCTCCCTGTTCTGTGGTACGTAGTCTTTAGAGTTAAGCACTTGCCATTCCACATCATACCCGAGTTCATCCAAGGCTCTGAGGATTGTCTCGAACGTAGCCCCTCCTTCGTGGTTAAGCAATCCTTTGACGTTCTCAAGGAATAAATAGCGTGGTCTGAGAATAGATGCGAACCTTGCAATTTCAAAGAAGAGAGTTCCTCGAGTATCTTCAAAACCTTTTCGTTTTCCTGCAATCGAGAAAGCTTGGCACGGAAATCCTCCACAGATAACGTCAACACTTCCGATTCCCCGAATAAATTCATCTGATATTGTTGTGATGTCATGCATTTCCACCTCTCCTGTTGTGTCATGGGTTGCTTTATAACTAGTTCGTGCGAACTTGTCTATTTCGCAAAAACCAATGCATTCATGACCAGCTGATTCCATCCCTAAACGGAAACCGCCAATGCCTGCAAATAAGTCTAAAAATTTCATAATTTCAAAGGAGTAAAGAATTCTTTGTGGTCGACCAAACCTCCACTCCTTTCTATAAATTCACTGGCTCATTTTTATAACCAGCATCAATCAAAATTCCATCAATCACATAAAGGTCCGTTTTCTGCTTTAAACTAGCCTTAAATTTCTTCGCAATATTTCTAGCTGTTTCTAAAGAAACGACTTCATATGTTTTAGCCAATGCATCCGCAATAATTGCGGATGTTGGCGTGTAATAAATCTCCAGCAAAATGAACACTCACTTTCATTTCATAAATCTAATTTAAATGTTCAGCTTTATATTCCCAGAATTTGTTTCTAGGCATTCCTAACGCTTCTATGATTGCATTCACTGAATAACCAACCCACTGCAAATACAAATATTCTTGAATGGTGAACTTGTCTTTATCAATTGAGCTGATTGGTTTAGATTTATCCATTGTTTGCTCACCAATATCCTTACCAAGCATTTTAATTTGACGATAGGCCATGCTTTTTGGATGTTTATACCAGTCCGGATTCTCATTCATTAGCTTTAGCATTTCTTTCCGCTTTTGCTTTTTTTCAGCTTGAATACGTGCTATATCTTCAAAAATTACACTGTTCATTCTTTAACCTCCTAGAAAGGCAGATCATCGTCGCTAATGTCGATTGAATTACCTGCGCCTGCGAACGGATCTACATCTCCACCAAACGACATTTGTTGGCTGTTATTTTGCTGATTTAAGCCTTTATTTTGATTTGTGGCATAATTACTCTCGAAATTGTTTTGAACGCTTGTACCGTCATTCTGTGACGTCTGAATGCTATTTCTATTCTCATTGGCGCTTTTTGGCTCTAATAATTGGAAACTCTCGCAAATAACTTCAGTCACATAGACACGTTGGCCTTGTTGGTTGTCATAATTACGAGTTTGAATTCTGCCAACAACTCCTAATAATGTTCCTTTACGAGCATAATTAGCCATTGTTTCAGCAGGCTTACGCCAAATTACACAGTTGATAAAATCCGCTTCTCGTTCGCCGTTTTGGTTTGTAAAGTTACGGTTCACAGCAAGAGTAAAGCTTCCAACTGCAGAACCACTTGCGGTGTAGCGTAAATCTATATCTTTCGTTAAACGTCCAACTAACACAACTTGGTTTATCATATTGTCACTCTCCTAATAATTCTTGTTTTTGTCGTTCTAATTCAGCTAATTCTTCAGGTGATAAAGGTACATCTTCTTGCATCCCATTCCAATTTGGTAACTGCTCTTGTCTCACTGGCGCCTTAGAATACGCAGGCTGTTTATTTGTTTGAGACAGATCATATTCATCGTTGTAACGATCATCACGTATCCAACGAAACAATTCTTGTGGATGGTACCAATCATTTAATTTAATATACGCAAGATAGTCCTTATATCCTTTTTTAAACGACTCTAAATCTTCTTCCGTCTTGAACTTCTTTAAAAATTGTTCTCTAGCTTTTTTCTTGTTGGTTTTCTTTGGATAAGTTTGCCAAACTTTTTCGAATAATTCAGGCATAGTTGAGCTCGGCTCAACACTATTCTTTTTATTCTTTGTATTATTCTCTGTATTATTAAGTAATGTATTATTCTCTGTGAAGTTTTCTTCACCAGGGGTAGTGAAATTTTCTTCACCACCCTCGTGATGATTTTTTCCATAGGTGATGAAATTTTCTTCACTAGGGGTGTAGAATTCTGTATCGGTTGGAAAAGGCAATATATAGATATGTCTACGATCTACAATTTTGCTATCTGGTTTGTAAAAGACTTGTATCTTTATATATTTTCGTTTTTCTAATTGCTTCATCCATGATATGATCGTCCGTTTGCTAACGTTGTATAGGCTGGCAAAGTATTGATTTGTTGCCCAACAGTAGCCTCTTTCATTTGCTAATGCTGTCAGCTCTCCATATAATAGCTTTGCATTCCCATTTAATTGGTTATCGTAGCGGACAATGGCTGGAATGATAGCATAAAAGCCTCTATGTTCATTCATTGGTTATCCTCCTATATTTAATTTCTTGCGTTCCTCAATATTTAGTTTGACTGGTTTTATTTGATACTTATTCAAAAAGTTCTTAGTACCAATACGATGTTCTTCTTGGTGATGGAAACGGCAACCTGCATAAAAAGTAAAATTTTCATGGCTGATTTTCTTACGATTGCGACCCATACCAACAACCTCAATGTGACAAACGTCAGCATGCTTACCGCAAATACAGCACTTACGATATTTCAGGCAGTAATAAAACCATTTGTTGTTTTCAAGCAAGTATTGGTATCTTTTTTCCAATGGTATATCGTTTTTCAAAATGAACTCAATCAAGAAACCAATCCACTCAGTCGCTTCATTCTTGGTAGCTCGACTATGTTCAAAATAAACACCACTCTTAGCCTCGTAGTAGTATTTCAAGACACTTTCAATCCATTTAGGTTCGTCATAGCTCCAACGTGCTACATCGGCTATTAGAACGTGAGAAAGTGCATTCTGTTTTTGAGACATCTGTCGATTATCTAAGAATTCAACTTTTGCTAAATTATCATCGTTATTAGCCAGAAGTTCGAGAAAATTTGAATTTATTTCATCCTCAAATTCAATGGCCAATTTATTCCCTTTGTGGTTTATGATTTTTCCAATCATTCAATCACTTCTTTTCAAAATCATTTGCAATAGGAGGATTTGCCTCGTCAAATAATTCTGTTTGTTCTTCATCGAGTTCGTTTTCACTTTGTTGTTCTACACTAGGAACTTCAATCTTTTCTAACATTTCTTTCATACGCTCAAGAACTTTAGTTTTTACGTTTTTTAAAGGTACGTTGTTAATCTTGCTGTGCAACTCTTTAAACATATTTTCATGATTTTCAGATTGTGTAGCAAGTTCTGTAATACTACTAATTAATTCATCTTTTAATTTTTCTAAATCTATTCCTTCGCTACTCCATTCATATATTTTTTCGCCTACTTCTTTTGTTATTTTAAAAGGCATATTAAACATATTTGAGTTATCTTTGGTAGCTTCCGCTATGTGGTCCTGATCAATACGTAAAGCGATAGCAAATTCATATTCCAAACTATCTTTTTGATCAGGTTTCAACCCTAGTTTTACTACTTGTGTTTTACCTTGTTCATTTTTTTCCATGTCGTAGGCTTGCTTACTTCTAGACGTTCCAATCACATACATTGAATTTCCTGTTACTAACTTAAGAAATTCTTTCTCTAATGGTTTTACTTTATTCCAAGCCAACATTTGATTTTTAGAGTTGCCTCTCTGATGGTTTTCTACTTGTTCTAAAATGCCACCTTCACCACTCCAAGCATGTGTTAGAGAATCGACTATGACCACCTCTACCCCAGCTTGTTTGAATAAATTAAAAGCCTGTATATATCGCTGTACAGTAAATGGTGCTTCAAAATCAATATGCAAAAATTCCCCTATGTCGACATTCCCAATGGTTGAATCAGCATATAACAACGATCGTTTGTGCTCAGTGTCAATGACACCTATTTTTTCCCATTGTTCTTGTTCTGATAAGCCTGAATGCATTTTTTCAATAATTCCTTTAGCAATAAACAACGCACTTACTGTTTTTCCACTACCACTTGCGCCAGTTATCATTATAGGAACTTTTATTTTTTCGCGTTTAGCCTTTTTTATTTCCATATTGAAACCTCCTATCTAATTCTCAAACTCTTAGTTTGAACTAATTCTGCACCTTTGATTTCCCCATGTTTCAGTTCTTCTTTCAAAGCTGTTTTATCAACTTTGGGAGGTTGAGGAATTAAAAAGCCAATAGGAATTAAATTTTCGTCTATAATATTCACAGAAACTGGATTGTTTTGAATTCCTACATTGAATAATTCGCCCTTGATTTTCGTTTTGCCGACCTTTTCCATTTCATCTTGCAGATATCCCTTTAGGTTCTTTACATTGTTAGAAAGCGTTGTTTTTCGTGACTGTAGCCGTTTGATTTCTTTTTCAACAATAGATATGTTGCTTTCAAGTTCTTTAACTACTTTTGCTGTGTTTTCTACTTTTAAATCGATTGAATCGCTAATACTATCTAACGTATCTTTTAATGTTCCATCATCAAGCTCTTCAGCTAATGACAAAACTTTTAAATAATCGTTGCTAAGTTCATAAAGTGTTGCCACGGCTATCTTCCTCCTCGTCATATTCCCATTCTGGTTCGATTTTCTGTAATTCTTCTGACGGCTCTGTTAAAAATTGATCTAGCACATCTGCTTCACTACGATTCATTCACAAGACCTCGTTTCTGTGATATAATTTTTCTTGTATAATTTTTGTATGCGACTTATTGCTTGCCGGCTTAAGTCGCTTTTTTGTCGTCATGCGACACCTCTGCGCTCTTTTTGTTGTGCAATGTATATTTTATTTTTTTGTTGCTGGTACCATAAATCAGCAAGTTTTTTCGTTTGTTCTAATTTGTCTTTTCTTGTCATTTCTTAACCTCTCTATCTTCAAGTGCCAGATCATAAAACAGTGTCCAAATGATGAATAAGCCGATATATATATTTTGGATAATCGGATTAAAATTCCCGCCTACTAGCAGTCCTAGTCCGAATACGATTAGCAATACTGCAATTCTTCTTAAGTTATAAATTTTTCTCATTTCATTTCTCCTTAAATATGCATTCTATTTTGAATCTCTAAGTATCTTAAAAATTCTAGTTCTTTTTCAATTTGATATGCTTTTCCTTCGGTCAGTTGTTCTGATTGTCTAAGCGCTGCCCTATCATCTTGTAGCTGTTTACGCTCTTTTTTGATTTGGTTGAGTATCCAACTTTCTTGTTCAGTTGTATAAGCCATAATATTCTCCCTATGCTATGTCGTTTAAGTCAAAACTCATTTGTCTTACAACTGTTTTTGTGGCTGTGGACGGTTCCCAATCGTTGATATATTCAATTACCATTGGATAATGTTTTTCTCTTAATTGTGATCGGGTACCCACACCTGTGATTTGCTTAATACCTGAATTAATATCTTTGTAAAGCTTGCCACGCTGTTCCTTTGTGATTTTCCCAAATCCTCTTGCAACTTCTGCTACTCGTTGATGAACTCGACGTGATAAGTAGCCATAATCATCTGCACCGATTTTTTGATTGTCTTTTAAGTCGGCTACTTCTTTTTCAATTACATCTACACGCTCATTTGTTTCTTCATTTGCTGATAAAGCAAGCATCGCCAATTCTCTTTGCGAGGTTGGAAGTTTAGGCTGTTGAATTTCTTTTTCCATTTGATTAAAAGCTTCAATATATTTCAGTTTGAACTGCAATGCCTTTTGACCTGTGAATCCCATTGCTAGTAGTGTGAATCCGTCACGGTTCATGATAACTTGGCGATAAGATTGTTTGTTTTGTGGATGAATGTAAGTGTCTTCGTAAAATAAGTCTGTCCAATTTTGGACACCCTCTTTCAAATTATCCAAGTCACGCAAAACATGTTGGTGATTTTTACTAAACGTTTCAGCAACTTGTAAACTACTTGTTACCGCTTGTTGGTCTTTCATTATTACTAAATTGTTCATTTTGTTTTACTTCCTTTCTAGCTACATATTCATAAAGTGCTAAAGAACTAAATTTCCAATCTTTTCCGATTCGTACACCAGGAATATTGCCCAGCTCAACTTCTTTCAAAAGCGTAGGGACGCTAGTAGTCAAAAAAATTGCTGCTTGTTTAGAATTCCAAATCTCGTTAGGAATACTTTTTTCCGCTAAAAGCAGCCTTAAATCGTCAAGGTTTAATAATGCTAAATTTGTCATACTCCCTTCTCCTATCTGATTTTGTAATAAGCAATAATATCGGTCATTTGTTTCAGATGTTTTTCTGGATTGTTTAGGATTTTACGTAGATATTGTTCCGTAATTCCTAAAGCACTTGCTACATCAGGAATCTCCCATTGATTTTTCTCAAAGTGATTCAAGATCTTTTGACGTGTTTCTTGAATATTTGCCATGTTTTTTCTCCTTTCTCTAAATTAGTAAACAAATTAATCAACTAATTTCTAAATTTCATTGACTTGTTTTAACATTAATGTTAAAATCAGTTCATAGCTAAACAAGACATTAAAAACGTTGATTTTATAGCTTTCTTGGCGGTTAGCATTTATTTATCAATAGTGTTTTTTGTTGTCTTTTTAGTTGATTAACTTGTTTACAAGAACTATGTTAACATTAATGTTAAATAAGCGCAAGTTTTTTTAACATAAAAGTTTATTTTTCTTGTAACTTTTAAGGAGAATGTTATTATGACAGTGTTTGATAGGATCAAATTATTAGCAAAAGAGAGAGGAAAATCCTTAAATCAAATCGAAGAAGAATTAGGTTTGCCAAAAAATGTTCTGTATCGTATGAAAACTTCAGATAATCCTACTAAAGATAGACTAGAAACTTTAGCTAATTACTTTAATGTATCTGTAGATTACCTTCTTGGAAGAGAACTCAAAGAAGCTCCAAAAAAAGTAGATTTATCAGAAGACGATACTGTATTTTCATTTGATGGAAAAGAAATATCAAAGGAGACAATGCGTAAAGCAATTGCTATTGCTAAAGCTTTGGAAGAAAACGAGTAATTGGAGCGGTGTTGGTATGTATTTAAAATTAAAAGAATTGCTAAGTGATTATCATTTAAAATTGGTTTATATGGAAATGGAAGAATCTGGATTCTACTATCCCAAGCCAAGAATCGTATTTTTAAACGAAAAATTACATGAGGATAGAGCAGAAGCCTTTCACTTAGCACATGAGCTCGGACATTTTATCGCTTCACACTACGAATATACAACGTTATATGATAGCTCTATTACTTTTCATTCAAAGATTGAGACAGAAGCTAATAAAATAGCGATTATAATTCTATTAAACATTTTTGTGGAAAATGAATTAACAGATGAATCACAATTTAAATTAGATAATTTCATGGAGTTCTACTCTATCAATAATAAATTAAGAACAGAATGTTTTAATGTTTGCCAGTCTTATTTCAAGAAAAAATACTCTTACGCACAATAAAAAAGCCCGTGCTGCAACACGGACTCATACCTCATTTCTGAGATCACAAATACATTATAACAAGAAATGAGGAAAATTTAAATGTCAAAAAAAGTTATGGGTCAAGATGGAAAAACGTACAAAGTAAAAAAACCTTTCTACAAAAGAGTTTGGTTTTGGATACTAGCAGTAATTTTAATTGTAATTATTGGTTCTGCTTTAAATGGTGGATCAGATAGTAATAAAGCAAGTGATAATGGTGGCGAAAAAGTAACTAAATCTTCAACCTCTGCTTCATCTTCTAAAGAAGAAAAAAGCGATACCTTCTATAAGATTGGTGACACTGTAAAAGTTGGTGATGCTGAATATACACTAAATAGTGTAGAATTAACTGATGAAAGAAATCAATTTGAAGAAAACCAACCTGCACAAGTAATAAAAATTACTTATACCGTAAAAAATGATGGTGATTCAGATATCCCTGTAGGTATGGATGTTGAAGTTTACGGCTCAGACAACAAAAAATCTGAAACTTATCCAAACGATAACACAATGGGCTCAGTCGCTCCTGGGAAAGAAATGGATTGTGTTGCTCACTTCGGTTTAAACCAGACAGGCGAAATTGAAATACATTTTAGCCCACTAGTATCTTTTGAAAAAGCTGCTAAATACAAAGTACCTGTTTAATATTAAGTAAACAAAAAAGCGCCATCTCTCCCTGTCCAAAGTTTGAGATGACGCAACTATAAAAACAAACCTAAAATAGGCCTATTTGCTATGCCTATTTTACCAGAAAACAGGAGGAATAGGCAATGGCAATTGAAAAAGGAACCGTTGAACGTTTAAAAAGCGGAAATTATCGGCTAAGAGTCACTGTTGGATATAACGAAAACGGAAACCCCATTCGCATAAATAAAACAGTTGAAGTAAAAAGTCAAAGAAAAGCATATGCTGAATTAGATGATTGGATCGAAGAGTTAGAAGAACATGGCTACGAAGATATTAGCACAATAACTTTTGAGAACTTTTATAACAATATGTGGAAAAAAGAAGCGAAAACCATTTTAGAGCCTAGAACAATCCGTGAATATTCTGATATTATCGATAAACGTTTTTTACCTTCATTTAAAAATAAAAAGATTCGAGAGATTAAACCATTTCAAATTAAAGATATAGTTATTGCTGCACAACCACTTTCTAAAAAAAACACTACGTTATCTAGGAAAACAAAGAAGCGTTATTTGAATGCCCTTAGTAGCGTTTTTAACGTTGCTCGTGATCAATATAGGATAATTACACATAACCCTGTTTCAGATGTCAGACTTCCGAAGGAATCAGTTAAAAAGAAAGGCACACCAGAACCCTACTCTATTGAAGAAGTAAAGCTAATGTTAGATGCATTAGAGGAACATGCCAATTTAAAAACTAAAGCTTTAGTCATGACGGCTTTTATCACAGGCGCACGTGAGGGAGAAATTGCTGCCGTCGAAGAATCTGATTTTGACTTTTCGGCCATGACAGTTCAATTTCATCAACGGATAGTACTAGATGAAAATAAAAAATATCAACAACGAGATGGTTTAAAAGCTTCAGATTCAAAAACTATCCCAGTGCCACGAAGTTATTTAGAATTAATGAAAACCTTCATGTCTATAAATCAAAAGGCTAGAAAAGAACTGAGAATAGATCCTAAACATAAGTATGTATTTGGTTCACCTGAAGGAAACTTTGAACTACCTACTTCACTCTATAGAAACTGGAACAGATTTATAAAACGTGCAGGACTTCGTCAGATACGTTTTCATGATTTAAGACACACTTCTGCATCTTTTCTTCTAGCAGACCCTACAATCCCAATAAAGACGGTTCAAGAACTTCTTGGACATAAGGACTATAGAACAACTATGAATATCTACGGACATGCTTTAGAGGAAACGAAACGGACAGCAAGTGATCGTTTTTCAGAATTTCTGAATGAATAATTTGTTATTTATTTTTTTGTTTTTAAAATCTCTGCCCACGTTTCTGCCCACAAAGTAAAAATGCACAAAATAAAAAGCCGTCACCAACAAGGGGAAACCTTGCTATGACGGCTTTTATCAGTAGTGCCAGCTGCAGGGATCGAACCTGTGACCTACGCGTTACGAGTTATTAAATAACAATATACTTTAAAATAAATTCGTTTAAACTAAACATTTATACCATGTGTGTTTAATTTAGTTAATTTAGTTTTCTTTAGTTTCTGCCCATATTTCTGCCCACAAACAAAGATATTTTATTGTTATTTTATGTTTGCATAGAACTATTATTTATTCTATCCATTCATCATCAAAATATTCATCAACAAATTCATCTATTGTTTCGCAATGTTCTGGTTCTTCCTCAAATGGATTTTCTTCAGGTATGTGTTCTTCACTCCACTTGGTGAAATTATGAATCTGAATGTTTCTAATATCATAAAAATCGACCTCATTTTCTCCAATCAACACAACATCGAATTCTGCCATTCCACGAAATACACCAAAAACATGTGGTTTCACTCGGTCATATTCATCTAACGAATTCAATTGAATCTCTAACACTTTGTTTTGCTTAATAGAGCGATCTAAAAAATATTCTATTTGCTGTTGGGATTGCTGTGGCAAACGCTCGATATTTCGAGCGTGATATTCGTCTGTATTTTTTATTGCTTCAGTCAATTCGCCCAACGGAAACGCCGTTGGCCACTTTAATTCAAAAGGACGGTCAACATAATCATTGTAAGGTTTAAACTCTTTTTTAGTTCGTCTCACCATCTGATACACTCTCCTATCAGAAATATTATACGAACGTTTGTTCTATTTTTCAACAAAAAAATATTCATATAACAAAAAACACACACCTCTCGTAAGAAAAAGAGGCAGGTGTTTTACTATGGACCATACAGGACTCGAACCTGTGAACTAACCGTGCGGTTGGCTTTAAATAGCCCTAATATACTCAACAAAATATTTCCTTTATGCCCAATACTATAAATTTACTTTTTATAATATTTACTAAAGCTTTAAAAATATTTAATCTATATCTTCCGCTTTAAGCCACTCAGACTCTGGCTTAACAATTAGTCGTGCATTATTGTATGCCATGTCCAAAGTTAAACAAGTTCTAGCAGTATAAATATTTCCTTCTTTTTTTAGTACCAATGCTAAATCTGCTTTACTATCTTTTATTAAAGTTAAAGGCACCAATAACTGAAGTCTATTTTTATAATATTGTGGAACAGCTAATTTGTAGTTTGCTGCAACCCTTTTTTCAGCAGTCTTTATAGCCCCTTCAAATATTTGAACTAATGTAGTTGTTTCCATATCTTTGTATGCTTCTGGTAGCCTATTTATGTTTTCAGCATCGCCCAGTATGTGTCGTACATTAGCTCTTATTTCTAACCTATAGTCGTAAACTAAGTCTGCAGCATTTTCAAAAAACTGAGCTCTGAGTGGCAATATATCAAAAGAATTCAGCTCAAAATCACTTGGAGTTTTGAATCCTACAAGAAACCATGGAGATTGGCCATCTCCTAGCTGTCTATACTCATTTTTCCTAAAATAAGCATACAAAGGTTCATAAAAATCATTAAATAATCCAGTGTTGAAACAACACCTATCTTCTTGAAAACTTATAAATTGATTTTTGTTACCACACTCAGCCTTATTATAGTCTGATGCCAATTTGCTAAATGTAAAATTAATATAGTTTTTTAATATACGGTTATTTTCTCCCCAATCTTCATTACTTGCTTTTTCGGCTAATTCTTTTATGTAATCATTAAAACCCATTTTTTTTGTTCTACAATACGCAAATTTAAATAAGTCTTCTTCAACAATATCCATCATCATAGTTCCCCCTAAAGTAAACGTTACCGTATATCATTAACTATGATTTTAACACAAATTAGAATTTGTTTGTTGACAATTTTACAAAAAATGCTATTATTTGAATATAGATGATAGGAAAAAGGAAGATTTAATTTTTTTGTGAAGGTAGTTTAAGTGTCTACAGTTAGTTAACCCAGATGATATGATTGATTTTAGATTTATGTCTAAACTTGATTTAAGAAGAAAATGCGCACACTGTTAGTATTAACAGTGTGCGCATTTTTCTTTTTCTAATTTTATTATGATTTAATAACAAAAAAAGCCGCCTTAGGGGAGGCGACCCAAGAGAAATTTAATAAGTGTATTCTTATTTTATATTAGAACTATCAATAGTTCAATGTTTGACCAGGATAAATTAAGTTAGGATTAGCTAATCCGTTCCGTTGTGCTAAAGCTTGATAAGTCGTTCCAAGTTTACCTGCAATACTTGATAAATTATCACCGTATTGAACTGTATAAACGTTGCTTACTGCTGATCCATTGACTTTCAAAACTTGACCAGGATAAATAAGATTTGGATTAGCCAATCCATTTAATGCCGCCAACGTTTGATAATCTGTTCCGTATTGATAAGCAATGCTGGATAACGTTTCACCGTATTGTACCACATGGGTTGCTTCTGGTTGCTTATCAGGGACAACTGTTGCATCTGGCAATAATTCAATATCGCCTTTACTAATCCATGACAAGATACCTTCTAGCAATACTCTGCTCCCAGTTACTTCTTGCACTTTATAGCTGTTGCCTTTTACCCAATCTGGAATAGCTTCGCCAGTTGCCCATGCATCTACGTTAAATTTCACTTTGACCATATCGCCAACTTTAACATCTGAATTTGGTGTTTTTTCAGTTTCTTCACCGGCTTCTGTTGCTGGTGTGTCCGTTTCTGGCTTATCTGTATCTGTGTAGCCACTATCTGTAATTCCTGTTAAATCTACGTTACCATCTAAACCACCTGCAATATAAGCGGATGTGAATTGCCAAATGCCAATACCATCCATGCTTGGGAAATAAGCATACAATGGATATGGTGACACACCATCGATAGGATACGCAGCAATCCATAAAGAGTTAGGAAACTCTTTGATGATTTGTTGATAGTTTACATGATTTAGTGTAAATGGCTTATAGCTGTAATACATTGGAGTATAGCCAGCCTGTTTGATTCTGCGCATACCGTACAAAATTGTCTCTGTATTTGCTGCTTTTTCGGCATCTGAACTTACATATCCTCCATATCCATCTGGAACACTAGCCAACGCTCCATGTTCAAAATCTAATGCAACGATGGAATTTTTAGGCGTTTGAATACGTGGCAAGAAATAATCCATCGTTGTTTTCGCAATATCCATGTTTCCCCAAGTGTCATACCAAATGTAGGTATGCGCACGTTTGCCTTGGGCAATAGCACTTGCTACTTGCGTTTTATATGTGTATTGTTCATAAATACCGCTAGC
>ULRM01000923.1_pt1 | contig 35424 bp, 30 predicted proteins | sample 1955551 | NCBI WGS metagenome assembly ULRM01 (sample SAMEA4835686, study PRJEB28245) | human gut metagenome | biome: gut microbiome; material: fecal sample | place: Denmark | collected 2008
CAACTTTACGTTGTTATTATGTTGTCACCCTCAAGCGACTTGCTTAGTATATCACTTGGTTTGACTTGTGTCAACAACTTTTTTAAAACTTATTTTGCTTCATTAAATTCAGCTTTTATCAAGTTTTAAGTTTGTTGTTTGTCGCCCTCAGCGACGTGTTCTATCATAACACCATAAGCATTTTCATCGCATGTAATATTACTGCTTATTTTTCAGTTTATCAATATTTTTCTACATTATTCTAGCAATTTCCTCATTAATCCTAGTATAGACACCCTTGGTATGGTTTATGCCTATATTGTTTAACATTAGTTCTAGTTTTCACCAATTAACATAATAATATTCTATATTATATATTACTTAAGTAGCATTATTTAATACAGTTTCAATATCAAATATAACTCTTTAGATGAAGCTTATTATGTTATATTATTAAAAATTCAAGTACTACTATATATATTACTAATTTAAAATCAAACAATATAATTTTATAATATAAACCCTAATTAATTTTCAAAAATTAATACAATAATTTTTACATATACATTTTTTATCTAAATCTATACAATATTATTAAGAAATAAGATTATTGTAGTTAATAATCAATTAATAACTATAAGTAATATATAATTAATTTTTATTATTTAAATATACTTAACTCAAAATCTCTAAATATAGTTAATATATAATGTATATACATAGTACTCAAGTACTCACAACTTAACTATTGACAGTCATTTACATTAAATATATAATAAAAATCAGTTGAGACGTGTTACTGTTAAATCAGGCATAAGTTTTCTAAAACACTTAGGGAAGCTTATGTCTTTTTTTATTTATTTTAGGTAAGTGTTATATTTTATAAAAACTAACCAAAAATATAGATATAAAATAATAATAAATTAAACAATGAAAGGATGTGAATTATCCTGATTATCAGGATATAAATTATGTTTGGATTTTTAAAGAACCTTTTCAAAAACAACACAGAAAACACAACAAAAGTTGAGGAAGCTCCAGTAGCAAAAACAGCTCCTGTTGCTGAAGAAAGCGCTAAAACATTTAAATTAGTTGCTCCTATGTCTGGTAAATCAATACCTTTATCAGAAACTCCAGACCCTGTTTTCGCTCAAAAAATGGCTGGTGATGGATTAGCTATGGATCCTGCATCTGATACTATCGTAGCTCCTGCTGATGGAGAATTAACTTTAGTGTTTAATACAAAACATGCTTTTGCAATAACTTTAGATAACGGTGTTGAATTATTAGTTCATATAGGTATCGAAACTGTTTCTTTAAACGGTGAAGGATTTGAACAATTAGCAGAACAAGGAACTAAAGTTAAAGCTGGTGATCCAATAATCAAAATTGACAGAGAGTTCATAAAATCAAAAGGACTTCCATTAATAACTCCTGTATTAATAACAAACCCAGATATCTTAAAATCAATTTCACCAATTGAAAACATAGAAACTGTTGCTGGTGAAACTACAATATTAGAATATACTATGTAACAATTCACTATAAGAAATTCATTATTATAGTAAAAAAGATGCCATTTAGGCATCTTTTTTTAGTTTTTAATACAAAAAAACATCTTCAACGATTCAACATTGAAGATGTTTTTTTCAAATATGATATTATAAAAACAGTTCGGTTTAAACTCTATACACTAACATATTTTTTAATATTAGTTGTTTCCTAATATATCATTAATAGCATTCTTATATCCATCAGCCTTGGCACCAAATATAGCTTGAATACCCTTACCAACTTCCATAACACCTGCTGCGCCTAATGATTTTAATCTATCTTTATCTACTTTAGATCTATCTTTAACTTCTACTCTTAGTCTTGTTATACAAGCATCAACGCTTACTATATTTTCTGGTCCACCTAAAGCTTCTAATACTGCTGGAGCCTTTTCTGCAATTTCACCCTTAGCTCCACCTGCTGATGCTTTAGTATCTGTATTTGATTGACCATTTCTTCCTTGATAGTCTGCTTTACTATATAACTTAGTTTCTTCTTCATTTTCATCTCTACCTGGAGTTTTTAAGTTAAATTTTCTTATTATAAATGAGAATAAGAAGTAGTAAACTACTGCATAAACTGCACCAACTAAAAGAACCATAAACCACTTAGTAGGCACACCTGCTCCAGCTGGAAGTAATCCAAATAAGCTGAAGTCAATTAATCCACCTGAGAATGTCATACCTATAAATACATTAAATATATCCATTAACATGAATGATATACCTGCTAATACACAGTGTACTCCATATAAAACTGGAGCAACGAATATAAATGTAAATTCTAATGGTTCAGTTATACCTGTTAATAATGAAGTTATACCTGCTGCTAATAATAATGACCCTACAGCTTTTCTCTTACTTGGAGCTGCACATCTATACATAGCAAATGCTGCAGCTGGTAATCCAAACATCATGAATGGGAATTTACCTGCCATAAATCTTGTAGTACCTGAAACAACTGTAGCCATTGTGTCTGATGAAGCTCCAACTAAATCAGTCATACTAGATAATTGAGCAAAATATGCTGTATTTGCTCCTGCAACCGATTGCCAAGCCCCGTTAACTAAAATTTGACCATCAACAAATGAGCCAAACCAGAATGGAGTATAGAATACATGATGTAATCCAAATGGTATTAAAGCTCTTTCAATTAAACCATAGAAGAAAGTCCCTATAAATCCTGCGTCTCTAACTAAGTTAGCAATCATTCCAATTCCATTTTGAACTACTGGCCATAAGTATGCTAATATTGCACCTACAAATGCCATAGTTATAGCTGTAACTATTGGAACAAATCTTGATCCTGAGAAAAATCCTATTACCTGTGGTAATTGAATTTCATGGAATCTATCATGTAATATAGCTGTTATGATACCTGTTATTATACCACCGAATACTGACATATTTAATGTAAAGATTCCTAAGTTAGTTGTAACATAAGTTCCATATTCACCAACATTATCTGGTGTAAGAACTCCTAATTGAGTAACTCCTAAAGAAAGTAATGTAGAAATAACCTGATTCATTACTATGAATCCAAAAACTGATGCTAACGCTGCTGTACCCTTATCTTTTTTAGCTAATCCAACTGCAACACCAACTGCAAATAAAATCGGTAAATTTCCAAATACAATATCACCTATATTTTTCATTACTGTTAAGATTGCTGTAACAAATGGAATGTTAACAAAAGCAATAAGTGGCTGATAAATTCCTGGTGGGTTATCTAAACCTGAAATACCTAATAGTGCTCCACCAACGCCTAGTAATATACCCGCTATAGGTAATGCTGCTATTGGTAACATAATAGCTTTACCTATTCTTTGTAAATATTGAAGCATAATAATTCCTCCTCAATTTGAGTTTTAAGATTTAATTTATTAATATAGAGTTGGCCAACTCAAATTTTAAACAACAAAAAAAAGACTCATTAATAACATTCCAAAACTTCATAAAAATATTCTCTTTAAACGAGAATATTTAAACAAAGTATTTGTTTGTATAATAAGTCTTGCCTGCATTACCAGTTACACCTTAAATTTTAATTACATTATGTTAATATATTAACACATTTCTTCATGAATGTAAATGTTTTGACATTTATTTTTTTTGATTCATCCTAAATCTTTCAACATGAATCGTTAAACATGAAATTTCATCATCTGTAACAGAAATACCTATATTTTTTTCAATTATGCGTCCTATACCTTCAGATATTATATATGACTCTTTATAAGTTTCTTTTATAATTTTTGTTAAATCATTATCTATTGTATTATTACTCATTATTCTTTGAATTGCAAATTTTACATGAGTGCAGAAACGAGCATAATCTAAAGAATCTTTATATATTTTGCAATCTAATTTCCCCTCTACATATTCAACAATTTCACTAATTAAATTTGTATTTTTAATAGTATTTGATATTTTTCCATCATTTAAAGCTGAATGAATATGTAGAGCTATGAATGCAATCTCCCCATCTGGTATTTCTACATTTGAGTGATTTTCAATCATCTTTGCAACTAGCTTTGCAAGATTGTATTCCTTAGAATATAGTGTCTGTGTTTCTATTAAAAATGGGTTTTCAATTTTCTCATTATTTTTTAATCTTTTTATAGCAAAAAACAAGTGGTCTATAAGACTAATATGAATGCGCTCGTTTAATTCTTCATCAACCATATTAGAAACTTCATAAATAGCCTCTTCACAAGCAGCAAAAAACTCTGAATCAATTACCTTTACAAGTTCTTTTAAATTATTTATATTTTCTTTCTCTTCAATTATAAATACTTTATTAATGGAAGTTCCCTTAGGTATTACGCTTCCTGGTTTTTTTCCGAAACCGATACCTACTGCAAAAAGAATCTTTTCTATATCTTCTGAATTAACTAAAACAATGTTATTATTAAATACCTTTACTACAATCTCATCTCTACTAAGTATTGTGCTCATCATTTCACTCCTTATAAATAAGCTTTATTAATAAACGTTAGTCTCCTTTATAAAAATCTTCCTTAATAATATAATACGTGGCGTGATCTCTCCACTTACCATTTACTAAAAGATATTTTTCATTGATGCCTACTAATTTAAATCCAATTGATTCTAAAACTTTTCTCGATTTAATATTATCTACTAATGCGGATGCTTCAACTCTATGAAGATCACAATCTAAAAATGCATAATTTAAAATTAATTTAACACTTTCTTTCATATATCCATTACCTTGTTCATCTTCATCTATTGAATATCCTAATACTCCGCTTTTTAAAGATCCACATACAATATTAGATATCTTTATTTTCCCTATAAATTTATTTTCTTTAAAAATCCCCAAGTCCACATTTGTTCCATTTAACATTTGTCTGTAACTCTCAATTAATAAACTTCTTTGATTTTCCAATGTATAAAACCCTGAATCTCGTGTTGGTTCAAATGGAGCAAGATAATTCTTATTTTTATTATAGTATTTAACTAACTCCTGTGCATCACCTGGATTTAAATTTCTTAAAATTATATTCTTTCCTTCTAATTCTATCATGGGATAATTTTTCTGTTTTGAATATTCTATTCTCGTTATTCCAAAAAATAATTCATCTAAATATTCACCTTTGCAATATTCATTTTGGCTTAATATTCCCTCTAAAGTAAATCCTAAATTAAGAAATGCATTTATATTTATATTTTCTACTGATCGTATATTTACTTTAAATACCTTACTATTTTTAAATATTGCACTTAATACTAAACTTAATGTATCACAAAGTAATTCATAATTATTTTCTCTATAAAAATTCATTTTAACATCACATCGTTTATTTGAAACGCTAAGTTCAGTTATATTAAATCTTCCTACTATTATGTCATTATTATCTTTAATTATATATTCTTCTTCACAAGATTTATCCGCTTGTATTTTTACTTTTAAATTAGGCTTCATATCATTCTCTCCAAGTTACACAATAATTAACTACATCATTTATTCCTATATATCGCTATTATTCAAGTATTATTATACTATAATAAAAGTTTATTATTAAATACATATTTGATAACTTGTAGCAATTATCTTGCTTCACTATTAAATTATACACAAAATCCACAATATGTTGTGGATAACTTATTAAGTCTTTTCAATATATTGTGGATTATTATTAACTTTCTTACTTTTTATTATTTATTCCTAAAATATCCTTTATAACTTCACCTGCAATTATCATTCCTGCTACTGGCGGTACAAATGACATACTTCCAGGAACAGGCCTTTTAGCAGTTCCTTTAACTTCTGAGGAATATTCAGATTTAGGCTTTAAAGGCATTTCTTCCGAATATACAACCTTTAATTTTTCTACACCTCTTTTACGAAGTTCACATCTCATAACTTTTGCAAGTGGACATACTTGAGTTTTAAAAACATCTGACACTTTAAATTGAGTAGGATCTAGTTTATTTCCAGTTCCCATTGAACTCATTATATTTATATTGTTTTTATAACAATATTCTGCCAACCCAAGTTTAGCAGATACAGTATCAATTGCATCTACAACATAATCAATGTCTTTTGGTACAATTTCTTCAATATTATCATTTGATACAAAAACTTGACGAGTTATAACTCTACAATCTTTATTTATAGATTGTATTCTTTCCTTAATAACTTCAACCTTTGCTTTATCTATAGTATCATATGTAGCAATAATCTGCCTGTTAAGATTTGTTAAACTTATAGTATCATTATCAACAACAGTTATTTCTCCAACACCAGCTCTTGCTAATGCTTCTACCGCAAATCCACCTACTCCACCTACTCCAAATACAATTACTTTGCTTTTTCTTAACTTGTTAAGTCCATCATTTCCTATTAATAGTTCTGTTCTTGTTAAAGAATGTTCCGCCATTGTCTATCCGCTCCTTAATTTTAATCAATTTAATTTTATTCTACCTAATATAAATATCTTCTAACCCTTAAGATTTATTTTAATTCAGTCTAATACTTTACTAATTTTATAAACTTGTTTCTAGACATTAAAATCGTTCTGTAATTATACCATATTTAAATTTAATTTTTATTTCTAAATAATTATACATCAATTTAACATATAAAATCTATCGGTTTACTATATTAAAATATTTTCGAAAAATTTGTAAAAAGTTTACTATTAAATTCTAATTATAATGTTTATAATAATAATTAGGATTTTAGAATAGTTTTTCTAATTATACAGTATACTTAACTTTATTTTTAGTCTAATTTACCTATTATCTAAATTATTATCTTGTTCAGCTAATATATACTACATAATTAGTTTTAATAAAGATAAAATTATTTGTAAATATCGGAGGAATAACAATGACAATAGGAATTATTGCTGCTATGGCAGAAGAATTAGAAATCTTATTAAAAGATTTATCATTAGAACAAAAAAAAGAAAAAGCTAATATGACTTTTCATAAAGGGAAGCTTTACGGCCAAGATGTTGTAGCTGTTGTTTGTGGAATTGGTAAAGTTAATTCTGCTGTATGTACTCAAATATTAATTTCTGAATATAGCGTAAATAAAGTAATAAATGTTGGTGTTGCAGGAGGAATTGGGAAAGATATCTATCCTGGTGATATAGTTGTTGCTGAAAATTTAGTTCAACATGATATGGATACTAGTGTTTTTGGAGATAAAATCGGACAAATACCTAGACTTGATACATTTGATTTTAAATGTGATTCTGAATTAATATCTTTAGCAAAAAAATCCTGTGAAGAACTTTCAGATTTGAATAGCTTTACTGGAAGAATTGCTTCTGGTGATCAATTTGTCGCTAATATTGAAAAAATCCAATGGCTTGATCAAGAATTTGGAGCTATATCATGTGAAATGGAAGGTGCAAGCATAGCTCAAGTTTGCTACTTAAATTCTGTTCCATTTGTAGTTATAAGATCAATTTCTGATAATGCAAACAATGGAGCTCACATGGATTATGAAAAATTCGTTCCAATTGCTGTTCAAAATTCAACTAAGATTTTAAAAAGAATGCTTGAAATGATGTAAATATAGAATTTTTAAGTATTATGGAAATATATCTTTAATTTAACAATAAAAAACTATACATCAAAATTGATTTCTCGACTATGATGTATAGTTTTTTTATAAGATACTAATACTTTAAACTTTTATTCCATCTTATTTAATCCAAAAAACAGTCAAAAATTTTATAATAATAAAATATCCTAATACTATAAATAATAAAAATGGAAGTAATACCTGAAACATTGCAATTATCAATGCTAATATATCACCTATTCCTATTTTTTCTTTTCTTAATTTTGCGAGCTTTGCTTTTTCTTCTTCATTACTCATCTCCGATATATTTTCATATCTCTTTTTAAATATATTCCCAAATGGTTCCATATAATTAATTCCTCCAGTTAAATAATTATAAAGTTCAAAAGAAACCACAAATAAGTAACTCTTTTTAAACTCAATATTCAAATTTGCTCTTATGCAGGATTTATTATGTAGTAAATTTTCTACGTCCTAACTATTCCCGCTTTATGACATGCTACAAAATGATTAGGTTTTACTTCATTATATTCAGGAGCCTCTTTCCTACACTTATCGTCAGCATACGGACATCGTGTATTAAACTTACACCCTACTGGAGGATTAGCTGGTGATGGAATATCTCCATTTAATATTATCCTTTTCTTTTTTACTGTAGGATCTGGAATTGGTATAGCTGATAGTAAAGCTTCAGTATATGGATGCATAGGGTTTTCATATAATTCTTTCTTATCAGCAAGTTCCATCATATTTCCAAGATACATAACTCCAACTTTATCACAAATATGCTTTACTACAGAAAGATCATGAGAAATAAACATATATGTAAATCCCTTTTCTTTCTTGAGCTTAACAAGTAAATTTATGATCTGAGCTTGTATAGACACATCAAGTGCAGATACGGGTTCATCTGCAACAATAAATTCTGGATTCAGTGCTAATGCTCTTGCAATACCTATTCTTTGTCTCTGACCTCCAGAAAACTCATTTGGAAATCTGTCTATATAATAATCAGGAAGACCACACATATTCATTACTTCAAGTACTCTTTCTCTTAATTCATCCTTAGAAACTAAATTATGATCAACAAGTGCTTCTCCTATTATACTTCCAACTGTCATTCTTGCATTTAAAGATGAATACGGATCTTGAAATATAAGCTGCATTTTCGTTCTAAGTTCCCTCAATTCCTTTCTACTAATATTAGTAATGTCTTCTCCTTTAAAATAAACCTTACCGCTTGTTGGTTTTAAAAGCTGTAATATAGTTCTTCCAGTAGTTGATTTACCACATCCTGATTCTCCAACAATACCTAATGTTTCACCTTTTTTTATCTCAAATGAAATATTATCAACTGCTTTTACATTTCCAGTAGTTTGTCCAAAGAATCCACCCTTAATAGGAAAGTATTGTTTTAAATTTTCAACTTTTATTATTGCTTCATCACTCATTATTTACTTTCCTCCTTATCTGCTTCATCATTTTCAAATAGCCAGCATGCAACTTTATGATTATTTCCCATTTTCCTTAATGGCGGAATTTTTTTTCTACATATATCCATACATTTTGTACATCTATCACTAAAATAACAAGAATCTTTAATTCCTATTGGATTTGGAACTTGTCCCGGAATTGCATACAATTCATCTTTCTCTTCTTCTATTGACGGTTTAGATTTTAATAATCCAATTGTATATTCATGCAAAGTATTTTTAAATATTTCTAAAACTGGTCCTTCTTCAATAACTTTTCCTGCATACATTACAACTACATAATCTGCCATTTCAGCTACTACTCCTAAATCATGAGTAATTAGGAGTATTGCTGTATTATGCTTTTTCGAAAGATTTCTCATAAGCTCAAGAATCTGTGCCTGAATTGTAACATCCAAAGCTGTTGTTGGTTCATCTGCAATTAAAACCTTAGGATTGCATGCTAAAGCCATAGCAATCATTACTCTTTGTCTCATACCACCTGATAATTCATGCGGATAACATTCAGCAATTTCATCTGCTCTTGGAATACCAACTTCTTTAAGTAAGCTTACTGCTTTGGCTTTGGCTTCCTTCTTACCAATTCCTTCATGAATTAATAATGGTTCCATTATCTGAAATCCTATTTTAAAAACTGGATTTAATGAACTCATAGGTTCTTGGAATATCATAGCAATTTCCTTTCCTCTTATTTTACACATTTCATTATTTGAGAATTTTAATAAATCCTGTCCGTTATATATTATCTCTCCATTTTCAATTCTTCCATTGCCTGAAATTAATCCCATAATGCTCATTGAAGTTATTGATTTACCACATCCAGACTCTCCTACAATACAAACCGTTTCTCCTTCACCTACACCAAAAGAAACATCGTTGACAGCTTTTACAGTTCCAGCTTCAACTTTGAAAAATGTCTTTAAATTTTTTACTTGTAATAACTTTTCACTCATACTGTCTACTCCTATCTCTTTTTAGGATCAAGTGCATCTCTAAGTCCATCACCTAATAAATTAATTCCTAGTGAAATTATCAATACACATATACCTGGTGGTAACCAAAGCCATGCTCTCTTCTGTAGATTTGCTTGATTATTTGCTGCTTGAAGCATATTTCCCCACGATGCTATTGGTTCTGAAATTCCAACGCCAAGATAACTTAATGCAGCTTCAAAAGCAATAAAAGCCCCAACATCTAATGTTGCATTTACTATTAATATAGGGATAATATTAGGAATAAGATGTTTCATTATCTTTCTACTATCTCTAAGTCCTAGTGCTTCTGTTGCTTGAATAAACTCCTGTTCCCTTAAAGTTAAAATTTCACCTCTTACAATTCTAGCAATACCTCCCCACGAAAGAATCCCCATTGATAAAATCAAAAATAATACTCTAACATTAGGGTCCACCTTTAGTGAAGAGAGTATAGTTCCCATTATTATTATTACTGGCAAAAAAGGGATTGTCATCCATATTTCAGTGAGAGTCATTAATATTGCATCAACTTTTCCACCATAATATCCTGATATAGCTCCTACAAATGTTCCTATACATAATTCTATTGCTACTGCAACTAATCCAACCAATATAGAAATTCTTCCTCCATACATAAGTCTAGTCATAATATCTCTACCTAATTTATCAGTCCCTAAAACGTGTCCTTGTATCATTGGTCCTTGTTGGATACAATCTGTCTGAGTATTCATATCAAACTTCATAAATAAAGGTCCAATAAAACTAAATAATATTACTATAACAACAGCTGCCAATCCTAACATTGCCATTCTATTTTTAAGTAATTTTTGAAATGCCATTTTGCTGGGTGACATAACTATTTCCTTATTTTTATTTACATTTTCCATAGCTTACATCCCCCTACTTTAATTTAACTCTTGGATCAACAACAGAATAAAGAACATCTGCTAATAAGTTGCCTAGAATTAATAATACTGCTGAAAGCATGTTGAATCCCATAAGTAATGTATAATCTCTATTTCCAATTGCTTCATAAGCAAGTCTTCCTACACCTGGCCAAGCAAATACTGTTTCTGTAATTATTGCTCCTGCAAAAAGACCTGGTATGCAAAGTCCAAGATATGTAACCATTGGAACTGCTGCATTTCTTAATGCATGCTTATAAATAACTACCTTTTCTTTTAATCCTTTTGCTCTTGCTGTACGTATATAATCCTGATTTATTACTTCAAGCATACAATTTCTAACATATTTCATCCATGCACCAACACTTAATAACGAAAGTGTTATTACTGGAAGTATCATATGTTTAGCTACATCTATAAAATAAGCCATACCTGTTAAATTGCCACCAGTTGTAGTCATTCCTGCTAAAGGACATATTTTTAAATCTAATGCAAAAACTTTAACCAAAACCAATGCCAAGAAAAATGATGGAATTGACAACGAAATAAATACAAACACCGTGGATATCTTATCAAAAATCGAATACTGTTTAACTGCACATATTATCCCAAGCGGTACTCCTATTAATAATGTAATAATTAATGATGTGAATGATAAATAAAATGAATTCCAAATATACCCCCCTATTACAGATGAAACTGGCTGATTAAATGATAGAGAGTCACCAAAGTCACCCTTTATAGCACTGCCCGCCCATTTTACATATCTTATATGTAGAGGTTTATCTAAATCATAAATTTCTCTAAGTCTTGCAATCTGTTCAGGTCTCATGTTTGGATTGGATTGTGCACTAACAAAATCTCCCGGAACCATTGCAATTATTCCAAATATAATCATTGATATAACAATCAATTGAGGTATTGCTTTTAGTAATCTCTTAGTAATGAACTTTAACATAATTTAACCTCCTAAAAAATCTAATTAAAGGCATCTTAAATCAGATGCCTTTAAACCCTTCACTTTAATTGCTTATTTCTATCCCTCAATTGTTGCTTTATATAAACTCAAATAAAATGGTACATATGATGAAATTTCTATACCTTTTACTCTTCCACTAATTGAATAATTTCTAATTTTTTGTTGTAAACAGATATATGGTAAACTTTCATTTAATTCATCATAATATTCACCATATAATTCTTTTATCTTATCTTTATCATGTTCAGCTGCAATTTGTTTTAGTAAATCATCAACTTTATCATCTTTGTAAGTGTTATAGTTTTGTGAACCATAGCTTGCAAATGTTGTCTCTCCACTTGGAATTGGATTTAATGACCAAGCCATACAATATGCTTCAAAATCTTTATTATCTGTTTTTGTGCATAGTGCATTAAAGTCTATCTGTTCACCAGTATAATCAACACCAAGTTCTTTCCAATCATGATCTAAAACAGATAAAAGTGTTGAGTAAAATTCATTTCCAGTTGGACATAAGAAATGACATGATAATTTAACACCGTCTTTTTCTCTTATTCCATCTGATCCAACTTTCCATCCTGCATCATCTAGCATTTTCTTAGCTTTTTCCACATCATAATCATAAGTTTCCTTTGGTTCTTTATATGTCCACGCTGTTGAACTCTCTGGAATATTTATCACTTTACCATATTTATCCGAAGTTGTATCAACTATCTTCTTTCTATTAAGACCAATAGTAAGAGCCTTCCTTACTGCTGGATCTTGAAATTGTGGTAGTGTTTGATTTAACGATATATAGCTATATCCATTATCTAAATAGTTTTGATAACCTAAAAATCCTGCTGATTCTACATCATCAATATTATCATTATTAGCAACTACCCAATCCATATCTATTTCACCAGATTTTAAGAATTGCAAAACATTATCTTGTGTATCAACTTTCCAGATTATATTCTTAATATTTGGAGTACCAAGATAAAATTTATCATTTGCCTCCATTTTTACTTCTTGTCCTTGTTCATAGCTTGTAAGCTTATATGCTCCTGAAACAGGACCTGGTTCTGTATAAGTTGATTTTAAGCCACTACAATCACCATGTTTATATAATGTTCCATACCAAGATGATGGTATTATTTCATATGATGCAATATCTTGTGCTGCAAAAGGATAATAATTAGTAAGATGGAATGTTACAGTCTTATCATCCACAAGTTCGATTCCTGAAATTGATTCAGTTTTTCCATCATGATAGTCCTTTATTCCTTGAATTGTATACGTACCATTAATAACATCTTGTTGTCCATCATATGATTTATCCGCCATAATTTTCCAAGTCATTTCAACATCTTTACTTGTTATTGGTGTTCCGTCTGACCAGTTGGCATCTTTTCTTATTTTATAAGTTACAGATAACCCATCATCAGATACACTATAACTTTCAGCCAATCTAGGTGTTGGTTCACCATGCTCATCACATTCTAAAAGTCTTTCATACATTGTACGAGCAATATTAGTATCGTATACTGAATTTGCAAAAAGTGGATTAAATACACCCTTTGGAGACTCTGTTCCTATTATTAAAGTATCCTTTCTATCTTTAGCTACTTGTGGCAGTTTACTCATATCTTCTGCCTCATATTTTTTATTTTCCACTGATGAACTTTGTGCTCCATTATCAACATCAGCTGATGTCTCTTGAGACGCCCCTTGTCCACATCCAACTAACATTGATATTGATAATACTAATGACATGGCTGCTATTATTTTTTTAAATTTCATTTTAAAAACCCCCTCTTTATTATTTTTATCCATATATCTAATCTTGCTATATGTATCATATGCATGACTCGAACTTTAATAAAAAAAGCTATTAAACAAAATTCTCGTTTAATAGCCCCTTTGCTACTTACCGAAAATTTAATATTATAAAATAATATTAAATTCCCAACTATCATTAAATAAGTTTATACTTTTTCTCTATTTATGTCAATATTGTATTTTAATAGTTTTTTTATATTTTTATTACTTTTATGTAATTATTTTATCATTATCATTGTTTTTAATATAATTTAATCATGTTTTTGTTATTAAATTTACAATCAATCTTCAGACAGATTTTGTATAAAAAAAGGAATAAAGCATTTATTTTAAGCGTTATACCTTATTCCTTCATTTATTTTCTCGTTAATTTTCTATTTGTTAATAATCTTTTTTATGAGAAAGATTTAATGTTCCTGTCAAAAAAAGATTGCCGAAAGCAAGAAACTGGAAACGCACCTCGCAATGCCCTCCCCCACTACTTTCGCCTCCATTCCCAAAAACAAGCAGTAAAAAAAAGCCTGACTAAAAAAATGAAGAGAAATCGGATCAAAATGAGGAAAAACCCCTTAATTCCGAACAAAAAAAGAGCATAAATTCGAATTAAGAAAACCGCTCCGAAGGCTCTTCTCTTCTCGCTTTTATGCTCTTGATTTTATTCTCTTTCTATTCTCTTTTTTACTGCTCCGCGTCGCATTCAATCTTTTTTATTTCTTGGGCGATCTTTTTTTGACGGGGACATAGATATCAATCATAATATACTCAATTTCTATAACTTTTAAGACTATTATAAGATAAAAGTTATGTTTATAATTTGCATTATACTCTTTTTTACATAAGTTATTAGAATATACAGTAGATATATCTATTAAAAGAGAAATAATAAATAGCCAATGTTTTATTCACTTCAATGGTTATAAATACTTTGAAATATTTTCATAGTCTGAAATATCTTCACATTCTTTTGCAATTGTATCTTTTATCTTACTTTCATTATTATGAACTATTTGGAGATAACTATCTTTTCTTATCTCCCCATTTCTTATTGACATACTACTATCTCTCATACTAATACTATTTTCTAATGTAGATATAGCATATTCAATATTTTTAACTATATTTATATCCCACTCTATATATTCAAAACACTTTATTATAAAATCATCACTCTTATTATTTCTACGATAATAATTGTAATGTGAATCTGCATCATTAGCAAAGAAATCTCTGCCTGCATTTTCAATAAACAAATTAAATAATTTGTACTCTTTTAGTTTTTCAATCTCATAATCTTTTAATTTCAAGTCTATTTGCTTAATTAGTTTTAATCTATTATAACTTTTCGATAATTTATTTATGTCAACTATTTTGTTATTTCTGTTCAAAATATTTATTAAAATTGGCCAAAAGCATTCTTCATATTCAAAATAATAATCGCCTTCGAGAATTGGAATTATTTTTTGCTGCAAATATTTATTATTCAATTCACAAATAAATTCAAAAATCTGTGGAAAGAATTTATAAAACTCAAAAAACAAATTATATTTTTCATTATTGATAAGATTTATCAAACCATCTCTAATTTTATCATATCCACTATTAACTATCCTTTGCCAAAATTCATAATTCAAGTCATTTACTTTAAAATCATTGTTCATCGCCTTAAAAAACTCTTCAAATAGTACATTTGTTTCAGCATTATATATAATATTTAATTCCTTTAACAATTTATCTAACTGACCTACATCTTCAGCAACAAAGTATTTATATATATCACATAATTGATTTAAAAGATATTGCTTACCACCATTAACATAAAATTCGCTTAGATTGTCCTGCATATAGTTCCAAAACTGTACCACTGTGGCTTCATTTATATTTTCAGTTTTCCAATGTGCACAACTATGCCTTGTATATTTCCAAGTGTCATATTTACTTTTTACTTTTTCTCTGTTTGAAAATTTAAAAACTTTACCTAAACAATTTTTAGGATTATCAGGAGTAATATTTATCATATTATTTATACAATCTTCCCACTGATCATCATTTTTTAATGCACAAATTACTTTATTATCCCAATCATCACTACTTATTGCATCTGGTTTATCTTTAGCATTAAGTACATTCTGCCTAATTGTTTGTTTAAATGTAAGATATGACATAAGATATGCAGATCTATACGCACCAACTTTATAACATATAACTGCTTCTCTCATTATTTCAATAACATTTTCACTTAAATTAACTTCTGCCCAATTTTCTATTTCTAATCTCATTATTTAACCCCTTTTCTATTAAAATAAAATATATAATTTGCAACCTCTAAATGTGAATTTTTAATCATAAATTATTCAATTAACTTACTAGATAAGAAACTAATGGTTGTATATAAAGGCTAAACCTTATTACTTTTAATTTTTAAAAATATTGTCTAACTCCATTTTCATCCATCCACTCTTCCCTACTACTACCATCTTTGATTTTATATATAGTTTTACAAGTAGCAGAGCAGTTGCTACATTTGTCTATCTTTTCCCTAGTCATTGTCTCAGTAATTTCTTCCAAATAATGATATTCTTCCATTGTTCCTTTCTGTTTGCATACCTTGCATGATTTCATTTTTATCTCCCCCCAACATCAATATTGTAAATCTATAAACTTTCCATATTATGATTAAAATCTTTTATTATAGAAGTCTCTAATTTAAATAAATCATCTTGAGCAATAAATATTATACTTGTAGTTCCTATCTCACTTTTGGTAGCCAGTTCACACACTGCATACTTCAATATATTCTTTATATAATCTTCATTTAAATTTATTAATCTTCAAATATATTTATATATGTAGATATTAATTGTATTGTGTCATCAAATTCTTTTTGAATTACTGCTTGTACTTCAATTAAGTTAATTTCTAAATCATCCTCTACTTCTGGCATAGCAGCACCATAATCTGCTATATAATATTCTCCATATGTTTTTCTTATAATACCTTGCTCAATAACATTATCATCTCTTTTTAATACTATTTCTAATTCATCAGTATTTCCTTCTTCTATACATATATCGCCATCAACAACAATCTCCAAGCACCCTTCCCATAGTCCATAAAGTTTGGCTATAGTACCTAACTCAATCTCCGAATTGTACATTACCTCCAATTTATTCTTTATACTATCTATAAATTCTTCTATATGTTCTGCAAATTCCTCTTCACTTATCTCTACACTATCATTAACAAGGATCTGTTCAATAATATTTTGTCGTAAAAGAAAATCTATATTTTCATAATCAATATCTTGTAAATATCCTATTAATTCTTCTGCTAATAATTTAAAACTTTCCACATATTCTTCAATTACATTGTTAAACTCTATTACATCAGAATCTTCATTTATTTCTTCAAATACTTCTTCTTCATCATTAGGCATTCTATGCAAGCCTGCTTCTTCCCTATACATGTCTTCATAATTTTGAAATTCTATTTCTCTTTTTCCTGTTATAATATCAATAGTTTCCTTATCTATAGAATCAAAATTATTTTTTATATATGCTCTAAAATTCTTAAATCTATCACTAAGCATCCCCTCACATTCTTCAAATAGTTCATATAACTTATTACATATAGGTTTATTATGGGCAACCATATTTCTTATCTTTTCAAACTTCTTCCATTCATCTATAAAATCTTCTCCCAATATGTTAATCATATATAAATACCATACACTATTATTACTTAGTATATTATCTAAGTTCATTTTTATTGTTTCCGCAATCTTATCGCTTCCTTTTTGCGATAACTTATTGTAAATTGCGTTATTCTTAAAATAATCTTCTGTTTCCTTTTGCACCTTATCTGTTTCATATGCAGACTTCAAGAAATCTATCAAATCATTTACTTGTAAATTGAATAAATCAATATACACATCTCTAAATTCTTCAAAATTAGTTTTGTACCAACTAGAAAATTCAGTTATCTTTTTTTTCAAAACTTTATTTACTAATTTATCTTCCCATTGATATCCGTAACTTTTAACCATAAATTCTATAATAAGTTGCCTAAATTCATTTTCTAATACATGAATTCTACTATATAATTCTTTACAAATACTATTGTTATGTTCATCAAATTGCCAATAAATATTTTTAAATCCATTATTTAACACATCTTTTATTTCTGTTTTTAGTTTATATACATCATCATTTATTCCTGAATAAATATAGTCCTCCCTAACATCTATTTCCACACTCAATATCAAGGTTTCATTTATTGTTTGTCTCTCAATAACTAATGAATATAGATTAGATCCTTTTTCATTATGATCAATTTCAATATCGCCTACTGCAAATACCGGATATTTTATACATTCGTCTAATTCCTCACTTGGATTAATTTCAAAAGATATATCTTCATCCAATTCAGTCTCTATCAATTCAGCAACATCTTTAATAAAGTTTTCATCATCTCTTATTTCTTTCTTTATATTCGAGCATACAATTTCAATGCATTTCTTATAACATATACTCTCATATTCAACTTTCTTCTGAAATACACATTCACATCTTGACTTAATCTCTCCTAATGATAATCCAATTAATTCACAGTCATACTTTATTACCCCAATAAAATTCACCTTATCTAATTTGTCTCTAAATACATTTTCTATATAATATCTTAATCTTTCTGCTTCATACTTACTAATTGCTTTATTATCTCCTTCTCCATCTAGTAAAAGTATCATATCAAACAATTTATGTGATTTATGATTAATAGAAAAATCGATAAACTGACTCAATTCTCCTATATGTACTTTTCTATCCCCTGTAGATGAATGTTCTAAAATTATTATCTCGTTATCTTCTTCTAAAACTAAGTCTGGATTATAATATTCAAACCCACTCATTATATCGCTGTTTATTTTTTTAGCATCTTTTATTTTAAATGAATCTTTAAATTCCTTATCTTTTCTCATAACCCCTCCACAAATTCATATATTTTTTAATATTAGTAATTTAAAAATATTCCTTCTAGGAATATAAATATTTTTTCAGTAAGTATATAAATAATAAAAGATAGTATTATTAAAGAAAACAATTTTATTAATCCTATTAGTATCAGAATCAAAATTAATATTAATAGACTGATTACCAGTATTTTTATCCATCCAAATAATTTATAACTATACCATAAACGCATAAATTTCATTCTTTCAATTATCCAACTTACTTCAAATGGAACTTTATAATTTAAAATTTGCATATAATTATAATAATTTAATTCTAAGAAGTATGTTTTTATAAGTCTTGGAGTGAAAAGTTCTATATTCTCACTTATATTATTATCACCAATATTTAATTTACCAATAAATTTATACTGATCTTCCTCCGGACAATCCCATTGCCTTTGTACTACTTTTTTATATCCAACTATTGACTCTTTAGGATTCAGTCTGGTAATAAGAAAATCCTCATTCATTATTGTAATTCCCTTATTAGTTCCCTCAAATGTTAAATCACACAAATTTATGACTTCATCTAATTTATTACACACCTCTACCTCATGCTCTACAAACACAATTCTCCCTTTTCTAAGCCTTGTTTCTGTTACAATCACTTCAGCCCATGGATGATAACACGTCCTCATTTCTACACCAGAGAGAATCGGATAATATTCATCACAAATTTTCAAAAATTCATAATCACTTATGTTAAACATAATAAGTACTAAAACAATTGATATAAAACTAATAACTATGGATATTATACTAAAAAATTTATTATTATTAATTTGTGGCACTATAAAATCAAATATATGTACATTGTAATATTTTATTGCTACTAAACTACCAATCAATATTATGACAAACATAATTAATTTAAACGCATATTTTTTTGTATTAATCTCAATCTTAGGGATTTCTTCTTTAGATTCATTGAACTCCATTCTTATTACTTTATCACTAGAATTAACCTTAACAGATTGAACAAATGAATTTAATCGCTTTTCAAATTCTTCTTTTGATATTTTACGTCCTTGAGCAGAAAATTTTATGTAATCAAATATAGACGCTTTGCTAATCATTTTAATAGAACTGCTTCCTATATCATATGATTTATTTTTACAATATTCATGTAAAAGTATATTTATTGAGTTAAGAGTTGAGTCATAATTATATTCAATTAACTTAACTTTTATTTTCCCTTTATAATTTTCTAATCTCTTATCAAATACATTTTCTTGATTTGCATTGATTGCATCCACAAATTTTTTTGCATCTAAATTACACTCCCCAACAAGTACAACTTCAAAAACTTCTGCATCAATAGAGTCTTCAACCAAATCACAAATCCACTTATTAATTTGCCATTTTTTAAACAAATTTATAGAACTCTTAACTTGCATAGCCTTTATTATTTTCCCATTGTTTTTCCATAAGATATCAACCTTTTCATTTTTAGAATTAGGCTCAACAACTACATAATCCCATTCTGCATTCATTAATGAATCTAACAAACATACTGTTGCCTGATATAAATATCCTCTTGTTCCAAATTGTCCTCCTGACATAATTCACCTACATTTTTAATGTTTTCGTCTATTATACAAAATAATACTAACTTTTTTTCTTACCATATCATTGATAGCCTTTTTTACAAATATATATCACTTTCTATTTATAGTATTTATTATCTCTTATATTAAATGCTTTCATTGTGCCTTCAAGTATATCAACAATTTTTCTATTGATTTCTTCATTTTCCAAACTTCCAGAAATATATTCTATTTTATTTGTAATTTTATTCATCTTAGAATATATTATTTGTTCAGAATCACATGCAACTGCTAAATTAGGGTTGTGTGTAACTATAATTACTTGTCTACTATTCTTTGCTTTTTTTACATAAGGAACTAACTTTTCATATATAGATTGATTATCTAAATTATCTTCTGGCTGATCAATAATTAATGGAATTCTACTTCTATCTAAGACTAAATAGAAAATCAATAGTAATAATCCTTTCTCTCCCGGCGATAAATTATTCATAGATTTATCCCAAAGTTTTATTTCATAATTAACATCAATATACTCAATACTCGTTAAATAGTTAAAAACTTCCCTGTCTTTAATTAATTTTTCATATTTAGTAAAGTCATCAAAAGAATCTATTGTTAGATCTGCCAACAATTTAGTAATAAAATCCATAGTACTTCTTTGATCCTTAAAGTCATATCTTGTAATTATCTCCTTTACATATTTTTCCCCATCACTTTTTCCTTTAAACGGACTTGCTACAGATTGATTTATATATCTCAATAAATTTTCAGTAAAACTATTATTAATATCTATTTTAACTTCAAAACCAAATTCATTTACATCTTCTTTAAATTCATTTATATATTCAATAACAGGACTGTATAATTCCTCATAAATATCCATTTTTCTTATTTTTATTTCATATAATTTTTTCACAAACTCCATTTGCTTGTCACGTAATTCAAATAGATCTTTCTTAATTACTGTATTTATATTCTTATATTTTTTATGAAGATATACAAACGAATCTTCTAATAATTCATTTCCAATAATATTTTTTCTTATTTGCTTCCATGAATCCAAATCTCTTACATACTTATTGTACTCTTTCTCCTCTTCTGAAAACTTACTCAACAAATCTTTTTTTGCTTTTTGTACTTCTTCTTCTTGAAGTGATATTCTATTCCTTTCATCTCTTAATTCCTTGTTTTCCTTAGTTAAGTTCTCTTTATATATAATTAGATTTTTTATATCTACGTTATAATTAATTATTATCTTTTCATTAAATTCTATATTACTAAGCACTTCATTAATATTTTCATTTACTTTTACAACTTCCTTATTCAACATCTCAATTTTTGATATAATACTTTCAATCTCTGAAATCCTATATGCATTTTTTTGTCCTGACTTATTAATTAATTCTAATCTATCTGAATAAGTTTTTATTTGCATTTCAAGTAAGTCTATCTTTTTCACATCTTCTGCTCTTGCCTTTGGCACTGAAATTACCAATGGTTTATTATTTCTATGATTCTTATATTCTTCAATTTTTAGTTTCAACTTTTCAAAAATATTATTTAAATTGCTTTTATTGTACATTCTTTCACAATTTAATATCTCTTTATTAACATCTCTAAGTTCTTTTGTTATATTTTCATATTCTGCATCTAATGTCCGACATCTATATCTTACAAGATCATCGAAATTATCCTTACCATACTTATTTACACTATCCAAATAAGAAAATACCATATCATTAACTTCTTTTATAAAACTTCTATCTAATTCATTACATACAGATTCAATATAATTTTGTGGCAAATATTTAATTCTCTCAACTTCATTAGTATCATTTTTCAAATTAAGTTTTTCTTTATTTGTTATTGTTCCATCCTTCCATAAAATACTTCCTAAATAATTATCTCCTATATTTTCCGGTGACTTATTAAACCTCTTATTATTTAGAAATGAAAAATACTCTTTCTTACTACTCCCGGCTAACAATCCAATAATGTCAGCAATCGCACTTTTTCCGCTTCCTCTATTTCCTATAATTGTAACCAATCCTGAATTTAATTCTATTTCAGAATCAAACCACTTATCTTTATATTCATCATTATTTGACTTAACTTGTATTTTATCTATATAATAACTTTTATTTTTTTCAATATCTAATAATTTATCAGGGTAGTCTCCAATAAACACTCTATCTGCTGGCTCTATTAACAATTGTTTCAACCCTTTGAAAGAAGGATCTGCTTTAATCCATAAATACCGATTTTCATTTGGATTAAACATATCATTAAAACTATGAGCATCTGATCCCCAAATACATGGTTTTTTACTTTTAAATTCTTTTTCATATTCATCATCTAATGCTAATTCTCGTGTACCTTTATTTGAACTAAAAATCATATGCGAGCATGAAACAATAATTTTTCTTACATTGTGATCCTGTCCATTCCAATCTATATTCTCCATATAATCTTGAGCACATACTAAAACATATTTATCTTTAAATATATATGAATTCTTCAACGTTTTAACTATCTCTTCTAAATTAACTACTGCACTTTTACAACCTACAAAAATATCTTTTTCATCCTCAAAATATTTATGTTCTTCTTTTAATTTTTTGCCTAAAGCAATTAGATTTGAAACTTTCAATTTACGTTTTTCAAATCCATGAATAGGATTTCCATCATATGTAAAATGAAGATCTTGAAGGAAGTTTTCTTCTATATCATCTATTGATAATTCATCTGATAAAATAACATGATAATTTAATCTTCTTGGTTGTTTACCATCTTTTTTAGATGAAACAATCTTATCCAATCTAAACTCAATATTAGGAAATAGAGATATACTTTTTATCTTTTCAATGTAGTTATTATCTTTCTCCAATTCTTCTTTAAATAAAATTTCTAATTTACTTATATCGTTTAGATATTCATTCCTTATTTTTTTATATCCTTCTATTGTAAAATAATCTGTAATTCCTATTACTTTAATATCATTATGTATTGCTGCATTAAATAGTACTTTAACATAATTATCCCAATCAACACCAAATTGATTATTTAAATAGGACTCTGGTGTATGCACATGTAAATCCCATTTTCCCCATTGAGATCCTTTTTCAAAATTATACATTTACTAATTCTCTCCCTTAATTTTATTAATGATTTTATTAATGATTTTCTTAACTTATTTAATACAAAATTTTATGTGAAATATACTTACTATTATTCCTTTCAACAATTACATTCTAATTCCTTCAAATAATTCCAAATAATTATAAACAATCGAAAATAATAGGTTTTTCTGAAATAAATTGTTCAAATAAGGTTCCTCAAAAAAGTTTTAATATCAATTGAATCCTTACAAACTATGTTTTTCTCAATTTTTATTTCTATAGTTCTATATTTATAGTTATGATGATATTTTAGAAAAATATTTTCCTAACTATAAATCTGTTGATGATAAAAACTCTCTTTCTTTTACCAATTATAAAGGCGCAATTAATATTCAGCACAATCTAACACGCTGACAAAAAAAGGGAGCAGTTCATTTAGTACTGCAGCCCATTTATTTCTACCTGTATAATTCTATCTTTTAATATTATCAGGCATATTATAATGCTTTTTCTCAATATACCTCTTTAACTCTTTTTGTGATTCTGCTTCTTTATCATGGATATCATCGTGTATTTGATTCTTTACAACTACTATATTATCTAAATCACGTGCCTTTCTTGGATTATCTGCAACTCTTTCTATATGATGTCCTCTAGCATCATCTTCAAATGGCTCCCCAGATAATTGACATTCTGTAATATTTTCCGCTTTAATTTTTTTCTTTGTAAGCAGTGGTCTATCCTTTACAATTCGATCAGATTCAATATGCCTTTCAGTAACCAATTCTGTTGAGTCCCTAAATGCATTAATACAACTCTCTGAATATTTAAGTTTTTCATGTTCCAATGAACTTCTTGGTTCTTGAATTCTTTCATCAATATTCTTTTTAACTTCGGATGTTGATAAATATTTATTATTTCCATTTTCATATTTATCATTTTCTTGAGCATTATTATATACTTTTGCTGCTCCTTTTTTATCTGTTACTAACAACTTAGGTAACTTTTCCTTGTTTACATAACATTTTCCCTTTTCTGAAACTAATCCACCTTCATTTATTGCCTTTTTTATACTATCTTGTTCTTTTTCTTCTAGTAAATTATTTGTTGGAAAATTAATAGTTAAATCCGCAGCCTTCCGTTCTGCTGGTAACTTTTTTTCCTCTTTAGATGTTGTTTTTATTCTCTTAATAATAACTTTTTTCTCTTTTGGCGCTTGTTTATTATCCATAATTACTCTTCCTCCTCAAAAGAGTCTATAATAGTATCATATAATTTCTTTAACTCATTAAATGCATTTTTTGTTTTATTATCATCTTTAGTATCTGGTCGTATTATTGTTACAATATTTCTAAACCATTTTTTAGCCTTATCCCTGTCATCATACAAATCATCTGTCAATCCTATTACTTCATTTCTTCTTTTTCCATCCACTTTTGTTAAACAAAATAAATACTTACTTTCCTCACTTTTGAAAAATTCATCTTCTTGAAAATCTGCCCATTTGCACTGTAAAACCTTTATATATTCTAATAACTCTTCATATGATTCTGCTTTTATTTTTATTGGTTTCATTACTTTTTCTATTATTGCAATTATATCATCAACAGAACCAAATTCCTTTAATTCCTCAATGTTTTTTACACTTTTTATATTTTCATACACAAATATCATCTCCTATCATAATTCAATAAATATATGTTTTAATTCCCTGATACACAGACTCTTAAAATTTTAAATAGCGATATCATTCTAAATCTTCCAACTAATAAAATAATTATACACTTAATACCTTAATCTTTTCTAACTATAATAAATAATTTATTTATTATTTGAAAATAATAATATATTTTTGTCTAAATCCAATAATAACTTTATTATTTATTGTATTGATAAATGTATTTATTCACTGTCTTCTGACCTACACCAAGTTCCCTAGATATATACCTTATGCTTACACCCTTTCTTGAAAGTCTTTCTATCTCTTCTTTATATATTTCACCAATAGTAATAACCTTCCCAATCTTATATTTATCCTCTTCACATATATCCGGCCCACACCTAGCATAAGTAAATCCACAATATTCGCATTTAAACTTACCAACAGGCTTCTTCTTACTACAGTTATAATTTATATCAACATTCTCTATTACTTGCTTACAATAGTTATCACAGATTTTATTTAAGCAAATCCAAGGACCCTCTCCAAAAGGCTTGTACTCTATTTTCTTAGTAAAAAATTCTTCTAAATCTAATCCTAAAAATCTTATTAGTAATAAATGTTTTATTGGATTTACATTTGATCTGCTTATTCTGAGCATATACTTAATCCAATTTGTAATATTGCTGCTATAGATATTCAAATCAAAAAGGTTTAGAAATTCCTCTCCATAGAATTTGATAAATTTATTTTCTACTAAATCTATATTCACTCTACCAGATGGTGTGCATAAACATAATTCTCTTAATCTATTTTTATACTGATCTGTAATCCACAAATAGTCTTTATTAGTAACTTCACTAGATAGTAAAAATTCAATATACTTATTAATTGTTTGGAAATGCTCTAAATTATTAATGAACAAATCATTTGTAATGTTTTCTTTAAAATCTATTTCTAACAATGGAGCATACGAATTTTTCCCATAATAATGAATTGACTGCTTACTTATTTTTAAAGGAACTCGATGCTTACTGCATATAAATACTTCTGGAATTTGGTGTATTCTATGCAAATATGCTTCTCCATAATCCTCTATTTCTTCTTTATAGCATATAGGACATATTTTAAAATAGCCCTGTTGTTTTACACTAACTTGTGCTGCTCCAACTATCGAATGTACACCTCTTCCATCATTTCCTTTTAGCATTTCCAATGCAAGTTGTTTTTCATGTGGATCAAGAAATGCTGTATAGTAATTAAATAAAGTATAATTCCTTATAATTTCATCTGCAGTATATCCAAATAGTTTAGGCATATTCTCTACTAATCTATTATTATTTGCTGGTAAATCAATGCTGGAAGTAATAACTCCATAATTATATAAATCTTCATTAGTTGTAAAATAACTAGTATTGGCACTTCTTAAATGGTATCTTGCTAAAATAGAATATAGTATTTCATCCTCATAAGGAGCAGGAAAAAAGGAGATCATACAATCTCCCTCCCTTGAAAATCTGCATTCGCTATATATCTCTTTTCCTTTAAAGCCAGATAAGGTGATATCTCCGCTTCCTTTGCAGATCTTATTATTAATCTAATGTCATCTTCTTTTAGATTTGAACTTTTCTTTCTAGTTGATTTTATTGTATCTACTACCTTTATTGCTTCGATAACCAGTTTATTTATTCCTATTTCTTCATCTTCTAAGAATACTTTTTCTATTGCAGAAACAGCCTTCTTCCTATCTATATCTAACTCCATTAATCTTATAAGAGCCTCTTCTTTTTTGCTTAACTGCTTTTTTCTTTTTGCAGCCTTATAATCTTGTATTCTAGAACTTATATTAGTATCAGTATTAGTTTTTGAAAGAAAATCTTCATAGTCAATAGTAGAAATGTCTTCATACTTAGCAATTCTTCTTATATCATTAGTTTTCATCGCATCTATCATAGGCTTTACTGCATTTAAATTATTATCCACAACTTCCTTTATTATATCCACAGTAATTTCTTCTCTTCCTGTGGATATTGCTTTTATTTGTGCCATTGCATATATCTTCACTGCTATATCTATTATTCCTTGTGATTCTTCATATAATAAGTTAAGAAACTCTTCTGTTAATGGTGTTTTCTTTTTAGTAAATTGGTATTCCCAGATTGTGTCCATTAGTAAACTAAAACTTTCATCATTTTTTAGCCTTTCCCATATTATGTTCCCACCAGTTCCTAATGTTCTTCTTGCCATCCTAAAATCATTTTGGAGCAGATTTTTCGCCTTCATTGTTCCTACTAAAACTACTGGAATTCCAACTGTATTTACTAGTGTTGTAAAAAAATCTATACAAAGCCCTTTAACACTTCCATCAAATGGACAATCAATTTTTAACCAGACTACTTGGTAAATACAAATCTTTTTATCTTTATATTGATAATGTCCTATAACTTGTGGAAAATTACTAAGGACTCTATTTAAACTACTGCTCTTACCCATTCCTGATGCTCCAATTATAGATAATGAATTTGCAGTATTACAAAAGTTATTTATATTTTCTACCTCAATATCATTCAATTTCATGTAGCCTTGAATAAGAGATTCTGTATATTCTTTACTTAACGGATTTCTTGAAATATAGCCTGTTCTAATCATTGTAGATATTCTGCTTTCCAAATCTATATGCCTTGGAAGTGGTTGAAATATCTTAAATAACCTTTCTGATATTATGTGAATCCTTATATGCTCTGGTAGTTTTCTTTCATCTTCGTTATAATAAGGATACATTCCCAAAGAATCTATTACTTTTTCTTTATTACATATATCCGGTAATGCTTCTAAAAAAGGATTTCCTTTGTATTCTTCTATTATTTGCTCCTTATATTCTGCTCTATATGCTATTGCACCATTGCTAAAAACAATTTTTTTATCCATTTGATTGTTGTCTCCTTTCCTTTTGTCTTTGCTTTAATAGCGATAGTTCATTCATTACATGATCATTAAAATCATGCTCTTCTATATTATCTTTTCTAGCAACTTCAGCCGTTTCTCCTATCTCAAAATATTCATTCCCTCTATTTATTTGTTTTTCAATTTTTCTATTTTCATCAATGCCCTTCAACCTTTCAGTGTTACTTTGACTTGTATATTGGTAATCTTGCTTTGCAGCATCTACAACTCTTTCTATATCATCCATTAGATTCACTTTTGCTTGTAATTCTGATTCCTTCATTAAATTAACATCTAATTTTTCTCTACTTATTAAATACTGGACATCATCAAAACTTTTATTCTTATACTTATTCTGATGTTCTAACAAAAAGCATTTTTCAAACTCTCTACCATTATCTCTTTTTATATAAATATAATCCATTTTTCTTAAATCATAAAATATACTGATCTTCTATAAATAATACGATAAAATTCATGGGTTGACATTTATGATCTACCTTATAGTGATTCATCCCGTCATTCTTCACAAAACGCTTTGGTCCTTTTCCCATACGTATCTCTCCTTAAAATTTTTATTAGTCTCTCAACTACATTTAAAGTTTATCTCGAAAAATATATTATTTAAGAAAATTTATAAAAAAATATTTTTTTATTTGATGCTTCTACTTAAATTAACTAATGCACGAATACTATAACTTGATTTTTAGCAAAAACTAGATTTTATTCAAACTATTTTAATTTTTAGCCAAACTTTATTTTCACTTATGCAATCTTTATTATTTTTAGTTAATCATTCTTTTACCCCATCCAATCTTTTTTATCCAATAATCAATCTATTTTTTACAATATTCAAACTTTGTTTTACGATATTTAATTTATTTTTTACTATACTCAATCTTTTTTATTTTTGTCTTCCCAATTCCAAATAATAACACCATGTATTTCTTACTATAAAATTCCCCATATCCCTTATATCAACGGTTCTCAGCACTACTTTTAAAAACATATATTTTTATCTTACTCAATCTTTATTATTTCTAAGAATTTTAAAATTCAAAAATAAAATCCTAACTATGTTCCCGTAAAAAAAAGATTGAATAAAGCAAGAAGCTGGAAATAAATCTCACAACGCTCACCCCCACTACTCTCGCACCCATTCCCAAAATCAAGCAGTAAAAAAAGTCTGACTATATATAATGAAGGAAAATCCGAAAAAATGAGAAAATCCCCCTCAAAACCGAACAAAAAAAGAGCATAAATTCGAATTAAGAAAACCGACCCGAAGGCTCTTTTCTTCTCGCTTTTATGCTCTAGATTTTATTCTCTTTTTAGTTCTATTTTTTATTGCTCCGCCAAGTATTCAATCTTTTTTATTTCTTGGGCAATCTTTTTTTGACGGGGACATTTAACTCAATTTATGAATAAATAATCCACTTCTAAGCTTAGGTTCAAACCATGTTGATTTTGGTGGCATTACTTCTCCAATATCAGCAACATCCATAATATCATGAACTTCTGTTGGATACATTGAAAAAGCAATTTTCATATCTGAATTTACTCTCTTTTCAAGTTCTTTAATTCCTCTGATTCCACCTATAAAATCGATTCTATCTGATGTTCTTACGTCCTTAATTCCCAAAATAGGAGTTAGTACATTATTTTGAAGAATTGCAACATCAAGCTGCTCTATTGGATCATTTTCATCAAATGTTCCTGATTTAGCCTCAAGTATATACCACTCATTTTCAATATCCATTCCAAAAGTATGTTTTTTAGATGGTTTTACTGGAGCATTATTCTCAGACTTAGTTACAATAAATTTTTCATCTAATTTATTCAAGAATTCTTCTTTTGTCATTCCATTTAAATCTTTAACAACTCTGTTATAATCCATTACCATTAAATCGTTATCTGGAAATGCAACAGCTAAGAAATAATTAAATTCTTCTTCTCCTGTATAATCTGGATTTTCTGCTCTCCTCTTTAGACCAACTTTTACTGCTGATGCTGATCTATGATGCCCATCTGCTATATATAAATAATCTACTTCTTTAAATAAATCAGTTAATTCATTAATGATTATATCATTATCAATTACCCATACTATATGCTGAATTCCATCTTCAGCTACAAAATTATATATTGGCTTTCTTTTACTTTCATTTTCAATCCATGCTTCTATAATCTCTGAAGCTATCTGTTCTTCTTTATAAGTTAAAAATATTGGCCCTGTATTTGCATCACAATAGTCAACATGATTTATTCTGTCTTGTTCCTTATCAGCTCTTGTAAATTCATGTTTTTTTATAATATTATTCATATAATCATCTATTGATGCACAAAACACTATACCTGTCTGAGATCTTCCATTCATTACTTGTCTATAAATATATAAACATGGTTGCTCATCCTGAGTGTATTCACCACCTGAAATCATTTTATCTAAATTTTCTTTAGCCTTTTCATAAACTTTTTGATCATGTACATCAATTGAAGGATCTAAATCTATTTCAGCTCTATCAACATGAAGAAATGAGTGTGGATTTCCAATTACCATTTCTCTTGCTTCTTCACTATTCATAACATCATAAGGTAATGCTGCAATTTTTGAAGCTAAATCTGTAACAGGTCTTATACCCTTAAATGGTCTAATTGTTGCCATCGAAATTCCCCCTATATAAAAATATATTATATAAATCATACATAATATTGTTCTATTTTTATCATTAAAAAGCGACTTGTTTTCATCACCATATATATATTCAATATAAAAACTAAATGATACATCACTACAATATACTTCTTAGCTTTCATATCTTTAAACTTACTAAGGCTCAGTAGAGCAGACTTTTATTGTAAGCAAACTCTCTGAGCCTGAAATACTTACTTAAATTATAAGTTAAAGAATTCTTTTATTGTTGATACTACTTCTTCACCAATTCTTGTTTGTGCTTCATTAGTAGCAGCTCCAATATGAGGAGTTACACTAACCTTTGGATGATTAACTAATGTAGTGTTCTTTGTTGGCTCTTCTTCAAAAACATCAAGTCCTGCTCCTGCTATTACTTCATTATCAAGAGCTTCAAGTAATGCAGATTCTTCAACAACTTTACCTCTTGCACAGTCTATTAAGAAAGCTGTATTTTTCATTAATGCTAGTTCCTTCTTGCCAATTAATGATCCTGCATTTTTATCATATGGAACATGAAGCGAAATGAAATCAGAAACTTTTAACACTTCTTCTAAAGATAAAAAGTCATATGCTAATGAATCATTTTTACCAAATAAATCAGTATAAACAACTTTCATTCCTAATGCTTCTGCTTTTCTAGCTAAAGATTGTCCAATTCTTCCCATACCAACTATCCCTAGAGTCTTTCCTCCAATTTCAGTTCCTTGGTATTTCTTTTTATTCCATTCACCATTTCTCATTGTGACATTTGCTATACCAACAAATCTTGCAAGGGCAAACATGTGAGCTAAAGCTAACTCTGCTACTGAATCCGAACTTGCTGCTGGAGTATTCTTAACAGTAACTCCTGCTTCATTTCCTGCTGGAATATCAATGTTATCAATTCCAACACCTGCTCTTATAGCTAATTTTAAATTTCCACCTTTTTCTGCTTCAAAAATATCTGCAGTAAGTTTTGTTGCTGATCTTATAACGATAGCATCAAATTCCTTTAATTTTTCTCCTAATTCCTCTTTTTCAATATGTTCGTTTACAACCTCTACCCCTAAAGCCTTTAAAGCTTCAATTGATGCTGCTTGCAAACCATCGTTTGTTAATACTCTAACCATTTTTTAAAATCCCCCTTAAATATTGTTATGCTTATTACCATATATATCATAAATAATATGTAATATTTTTTTAGTTTCTTTCAATAAATTTCCCCAAACAAAGAAAGAACCCTATTAGTGTACAAACTAGCAGAGTTTAATTTTCTACGCCATCGTAACTAATATTTTATATCCAACAAAAGTTGTCTGAATTATAATTATAAAAAAATAACCTCATTTTTCTGAGTAATTAAATTTATACACTTATAACATTTGTTATATTTTACTACTTATTTTCTTCCAGTTCAATACTTTATTGCTTCAATTAGTAATTTAAATTATTAATTGAATATTTTTTTGTTATTTTATAAGATAATTTGTTTAATATATAGCTTTTATAATGATTATTTAATATCTAAAAAGTATATATATATTATATTTTACATTTAATGTAAAATATAAAAAAATCCCACACTAAAATCTACTGTGGGATTTTTTATTTATTCTAAAACTTATTATTTATTTTCTGCTTCGAATTTTTTCATAAATTCAACTAAATACTTAACACCTTCTATTGGCATAGCATTATATATACTTGCTCTCATACCACCAACAGTTCTGTGTCCTTTAATATTTTCGATTCCTGCTGCCTTAGCTTCTTTTACAAATTTAGCATCTAATTCTTCATTACCAGTTACAAAAGGTACATTCATTAGAGAACGATCTTCCTTTACAACTGTACCGCTAAATAATTCGCTCGAATCAAGATAATCATAAAGAATTTTAGCTTTTTCTTCATTTCTCTTCTTCATAGCTTCTAAACCACCAAGTTTTTTAAGGTGTTTAAATACTTTACCACAAATATATATTCCATAAGCTGGTGGTGTATTATATAAAGATTTATTGTCTGCATGTATTTTATATTGAAGCATTGTTGGTGTACCTTCAAGTACATCTTCTGTAATTAAATCTTCTCGAATTATTACAACTACAGTACCAGCTGGTCCAATATTCTTTTGAACTCCAGCAAAAATCAATCCATACTTAGTTACATCTATTGGTTCTGATAATATATCTGATGACATATCTGCAACTAAAATTTTACCTTTAGTGTCAGGAAGATCATGGTATGTAGTTCCATAGATTGTATTATTGTGGCAGATGTATACATAATCTGCATCATCACTAATTTCTATATTTTTTAAATCTGGAATATAAGTAAATGTTTTATCCGCTGAAGAAGCGATTCTATTTACTTTACCAAACTTTTCAGCTTCTGCTGCTGCTTTTTTTGCCCATTGCCCTGTAATAATGTAATCTGCAACTTTATTCTTCATTAAATTCATTGGTACCATTGCAAATTGTGTTGAACCCCCACCTTGAAGAAATAATACTTTGTAATTGTCTGGAATATTCATTAAATCTCTTAAATCCTTCTCAGCATCTTGGATTATTCCTTCAAATGCCTTAGAACGATGACTCATTTCCATTACTGACATTCCAGTCCCCTTATAATCTAACATTTCTTCTGCGGCTTCTTTTAGAACCTCTTCTGGTAATACAGCTGGTCCTGCTGCAAAATTATAAACTCTTGACATGAAAATTGCCCCCCAATTTTTATATTTTATAACTATTATAGCATATTTTATATTTTTAGGAATAACATATCAATAAAAATTTTATCAAATTTTATTGATGTGTTAATTATGTAATATATACTCAATTAATTTACTTGCTAATCATCTTTACTTTTGAAAATATGTAAAACAAGAATAAAAAAGCACTAGAAATCTTCTAGTGCTAATGATTAGTCATAATTATCATATTCATCATCAAAATATAGTACTGATTCTGTTTCTCTGCAATACTTAACACACATGCACTGAGCCAGCTTTCTTGGACACTTATAACATAAGCATGTTAAATCTTTTCCATCACATTTTCCTTTTTTTATTTCTGTACAGTCACTACAGTTTACTCCATTTCCTGCTGCCATACTTATCACTACTCCTTTAAATATATTGCTACATTACATATTAACGCAAAGTTCTCGATTGTCAAAGCAATATTTTAATAGTTAGGTTCATCTAAATAAATATAACCATATAAATATTGTGTTGAGTAGATCTCTTGATATTTAAAACAATCCCCATGCCACATAGATTCAGATATATATGTCTTGTTATTATCTATTTTTTCTACTACAGCAACATGTCCACATCCGCCTGATCCTGGTAAACTTGAATTCCATACAGCAATAGCTCCTACTTTAGGCTCTGTACCATACTTATATTTACCTGTTCTTTTATTTGATTCCCACCATTCATAAGCATTTCCTATAAAATTTGCTTCTATTGGTGGTTTTCCAGTCAATTCCCATGCACGTCCCCATGCATACCATGTACAGTTTCCTCTTATTTGCTCTCCTGAACTATTAAAAAATGGTGGTGATAATCTTACTTTATAAAATATATTCGCATCTGAATAGTAATGAACATCATTCAAACTTGGAGATGTAGTCCTTATTCCACCTAAAGTTACTGTGACATTATTTTCTTTATGATCTTCAACAGGCTTCTTGTCTTTATCAGTATTTGATTGTATATCTGTTGGTTTTTCAAAGCTAATCCAATCAGAACTTACCCATGCATTTTTTTCATTAAGCACTATAGGATAAAAACCATTTTGTATATTTCCTACAATATTAACTTCAGCTCCTCTAGCTAATTTATCTACTACAGAAGAATCAATAGATGCTTCTGAACGAACATTAAGAAAATCGCTATTTGTATTTACATATGCTTTTTTATTGTAATCTTCTTGAGGTGATGCTGTAGTTTGATCATTTGCCCCACTTAACATAGCACCATTCTCTGCGAAAGTATAACTTTTTCCATCTATACTTATACTACCTTTTTCAAGTCTTCCCTTTGAATCAGCATAATACCACGTATCATTATCCTGAATCCATCCTGTAAGCATTATTCCATGGTCATCAAACATGTACCATTCATCATCAATTTCCTTCCATCCCTTATCCATAATCCCACTAGGAGACATATGATACCACTTTTCATTTTCTTCAAACCATCCAGTTAGCATTACACCATGATCATCAAACTTGTACCATTTTTCATTGTCTTTTACCCATCCAGACTGCATGATACCAGAATCATTAAAATAATACCATTTACCATTTATTTGTTTCCAGTCATTAACCATAGTCCCATCATCATTTAACATATACCATTTGTCATTATCCTGAATCCACCCCGTATTCATATGCCCTTTTTCATCAAAATGATACCACTTATTTTGAATTTCTTTCCATCCTATAGATTTTTCTTGATTTTCCGTCCAAATCCACTTATCACTTTCCTTATTCCATTCAGCATAGACAGGCATAGAAACTGTCAGACTCATTAATGTCATTAAAATCACTTTTTTAACATATGCTCTTCTCACTAACTTTTCCCCTTTTTTATTCTAATTTTTATAAACCATCAGTAAAATATTGCTTATTTACATATTTTAATTCCATACTTTACATATTATATTATATTGTTTAATATAACAAACTAAAATATATAAAATTA
>ULRM01003272.1_pt1 | contig 35249 bp, 27 predicted proteins | sample 1955551 | NCBI WGS metagenome assembly ULRM01 (sample SAMEA4835686, study PRJEB28245) | human gut metagenome | biome: gut microbiome; material: fecal sample | place: Denmark | collected 2008
ATCACTTGTGGTAGAGGTAGTATCTGTACTGTCGCTTGAAGTTGATGAATCTGAGCTATCACTTGTGGTAGATGTATCTGTACTGTCGCTTGTGTCTGTCGTATCTGTACCATTGTCGCTGATAAATATTTCGTTAGGATCCCAACGATTGGTAGCTGCATCTAAAATCACATTTGTCCCTATAATCGTTCCATCTTGGTTTTGAGTAATGCGGATAGTAGCATTAGGCGCAAGGATTGTTCCTTGAAAAGGAGCACTGATTGTCAAATCAGTCATCTCATTTCCAAAATTCCAAGAGATATTCGCATCCGAAAAATCTTCTGTTTCATGATTTGAACGATCATTGTATTTGATTGGTGACTGTACGTTCAATGCAGAAGAACTGTTGATGACATTAAATACAACTACTTGATCATTTGGATTGATGATTTGAAGTGGCGTATTCATTGTTAACACTTCTGCATCGATATTTACCAATAAAAACCCGGTAACTGATAAACCAGTTAAATCGATTGTCCGATTGTTCATGTCTGGAAAATCTGCAGCAGTATATGTTTTAGCTGGAGTGATGGTTGCAAGATCATTTGCTGCTACATTCAATTTAGCAAATTCCTGCTCGAAATCAATATATTCATGCCCAGCACGATCTTTATAAAAATCATCTGGAGTTAAGTGATCAAGCCTGGATCCATTGACTGTAGGATGACCATCTTGAAGTGCTACATCCACGTTACTGCCAACGACAAATTTATTCATTCTTGTGCTACCTGTAGGTATGCCTGAAGAATTAGCGAAAGAATCAGTTTTTTGTATATAATTTATTTCTTGGTTCAATAAACCTTCATGAAGCTCTGTACCAAAATTATTTTTTGCATCAAGTTCATGTGTTGCTATATTTCCGTCTGTATGTGCATTCACAGTTGTCTTATTTTTAGCAAATACGTGGAATTGACTAGCAATTCCTAACAAGCCATAGTTACCGGTTAGATCATTATAAATATTCCCAGGGTCTTTAGGAATGTATGTTTCCGCTGAAACGGCCACACCATACGAAAAGATATTGAACAACAAAGCAACTAGGACTAGTAAACTTGCCCTTTTTTTCATTTTTCCCCTTCCTTTCCTTTCAAACATTTTCCTATTATACTCTTTTTCTCCTAGTCTTAAACTGTTCGTTTGAAAAATCATTGTTTATTTAAAGAATATTAATGAAACGTTCATATTGTTGCTTCTTGTTCAATTGATAGTTCGACACTATCTTTTTCTTTCAATCTCCAAACTATTGATGATGGTGACTGTTAAAGTGTAAAAAATAAGGGTGTGTAGTAACATATAAGTAGGTATCCTAGAATTAGGAAAAAGTAAGTAGGATAAATAAAAAGGAGGAAAATAAATGGATTATTTAGATATGCTATGCGAGAGTGTGGATCGGGCATACGATCGGTTTGAACGTTTGTTTGAAGGCGTCTCTATTGAGGAGGCCAATCGTTTTCCAGTGGAAGATAGAGCCCCGCAGATCAAATCAATGACTTGGCTGGCTTGGCATACCGCTCGGGAATTAGATTTCCAGATTGCTGATTTAGCAGGAATCTCTCCAATTTGGCATAGTCAAGACTGGGAAAGCCGGTTTCCGATGACGATAGCAGATAACGAACAAGATTGGAAGCATAGTCTGGAACAAGCAAAGCAGATCCAAGCTAATCAAATAGAAGATCTGCTAGGATACTTGCGAGGAGCTGCTGATTTTGCTATTTCTTACTTAAGAAGGCTGGAACCTTCCGAGCTAGATGAAGTAATTGACGAGAACTGGACACCACCAGTCACACGAGGAATGCGTCTCGTTTCTATTATTGATGATGCTGCTATGCACTCTGGTCAGGTGATCTATGCGAGACGTTTGTTGGGATTAAGAGATTAAGGCACTAGCTAAAAAAGAACTTACGGTAAAATAAGTCGCAAGTTCTTTTTTGTTTTTATCGTTACCCATGGTCTATCTATAAGATTGAAAAAGGAAGCGGCCTGCTATCTCTTTTGATCGTGTAAACTGATGACTCTCTTGTTTTTTGCATTGATTCATTTAAAGAAAGTGTACCATGCTTTATAGATATTTTTAGAATACCTTTTTCTAGAGGATAGAGAAACTGTCAGCTGATAGAATAAGGAGAGTCTTTTGAAGAGAATTCAGAAAAAAGGACACTGTATGAGATCAGGTGTCCTTTTGTGAAATCTGATAATTATTGCGTACGGATAGATGTGAGACTGATTTCGCCAGAAGACAAACTCATCTCCTGTTCATTTGTTTGGACGATCAGTTCGCCATGATCACCGATTTCTTTTGCAAGACCGACATAAGTCGTTCCTTTTTGATTGAACGACACGGTTTTTCCCAATACGAATGATTTTTCTTTATAGAAGTCCAACGCTTTTTCTGGGTGAGAAAGATAAGTGAACAATTCTTGCCAGATTTTGCTGATTAGCTGATTCCTTGTGACACTAGCTTGTCCGTCGGGAAAGACAGAGATGGCTTTTTCTTGGAGATCAGCTGGAAAATGATTTTGAGGAACAGAAAAATTAAGCCCGATCCCAATGATGATATGACTGATCCTGCCGCTTTCCATATCACTGACTGCTTCAGATAAAATCCCACAGACTTTTTTTCCATCCATGTAGATATCATTGACCCATTTGATCGAAGCAGAACGACCGGTTACAGATTCAATGGCTTTCACACAGGCACTGGCTGCGATGATCGTATATTGAGGCAATTCATCAAACCGTTTGTCTGGATGGAGCAAGAGACTCATGTAGATTCCTCGTCCAGCTTCAGCGAAAAAAGGCCGTCCAAAACGTCCACGAGCTTGTTCTTGTGTATCAGCAACAAATAACTTCGAAACAGAATCTCCTTGAGCTGCTGCCAGTTTGGCATCTTTCATCGTAGATTCAGAAGTCAACATCGTTTGTACTTTCAAATCAGGAATAAACGACCGTAGCTCTTGCTGGATTTCTTTTGCATCTAGTACGTCAGAGGGCAGGTAACGATACCCTGTAGGCCCGTGCTCAAAACGATAGCCTGCCTTTTCCAATTCTTTGATGGCTTTCCAAATACTTGTCCGGGAAACTTCCAGTTGCTGTGCTAACTTTTCTCCGGAAAGAAAATCTGGTGTCTTTTTCAATAAATGAAGTACTTTGTCTTTTGTTGTCATGGCACCAAGCTCCTTTCCCATCCATTCTATCAGGAAGAAGGAGAGAACAAAATAGTTTTCGAAGAAACAACGGTTGATACATAAAGCAAAAACGAAAGAAGGAAAGAGAAAAAAGAAGAGGGTGGGCGTTCATTTTTTTGTCCCAGCCTCTTTCTGATTATGAAGATAAAAGCACTTGATCGTCTTTTAATGCCGTGCCGCTGTTTTGTTTGAACAACGCTAATAATTGGGGCACTGTGAGCTGCTGTTTTTCCTCTTGCTGGATATCTACGACGATCCTTCCTTGATGCAGCATGATCAGTCGATTCCCATAGCGGATCGCGTCTTCCATGTCATGAGTGACCGTAAAAGCAGTGAGATTCTGCTCAGTGATCAGCTTTTCTGTCAATTCCATCACCGTTTTGGAAGTAGCAGGGTCAAGCGCTGCAGTGTGTTCATCTAATAAGATCAGTTCTGGACGCTGTAATGTGGCCATCAACAGCGTAATAGCTTGACGTTGTCCTCCAGACAGCAAACCGATTTCTGAGGATAAACGATTTTCCAACCCCAAATTTAGTCGAGCCAGCTGGTCTTTGAAAAATGTTCGGTCTTGTGGTTTGACACCACGGAAGAATCCGCGTTTTTTTCCTCGTTTCATAGCAAGAGCGAGGTTTTCTTCTACCGTTAAACGAACGGCTGTCCCTAGTTTAGGATCTTGGAATACGCGACTGATGGATTTCGAACGTTCGACAACAGATTTTTTCGTGATATTTTTTCCATTTAATAAAATTTGTCCCTGATCGACAGAAAATGTACCGGCGATGCTGTTCAGCAAAGTAGATTTACCAGCCCCATTTCCACCGATGATCGTCACGAAGTCGCCGGGATCTAAGGAAAGATTAATGCCTTTCAGGACATGATTTTCGTTGATCGTTCCTTTTTCAAAGGTATGATGGAGATTTTCCAATGTTAAGACGTCATTCATTTGACACTACCGCCTTTCTTTTTTTGAGGTAAATGGAATTTTTGCTGGATCTGCGGGAAAGAAAGACAGATCACTAGCACGAAAGCAGAAGCAAGTTTCGAATCACTTGGTTCAACATTCAGTTCGAAGACTAACGCTAAAATAAAACGATAAATGACCGCACCTAAAACGACAGTCAAGAGACGGAGAAATAGTGGCTGGTTACGTAACAAAACTTCTGCGATGATAATAGAAGCAAGTCCAATTACGATCGTTCCAATACCAGAATTCAAATCAGCAAAGCCGTTGTTTTGCGCAAGCAAGGAGCCAGAAAGAGCAATGCATCCATTAGAAATCATATAACCGATGATCTTCATATTATCTGTGTTGATCCCGTTTGCTTCGCTCATTGCCAGATTATCGCCAGTTGCACGAATAGCAAGTCCTGTTTCTGTACGTAAGAACAAAACAAGTAAACATACAACGATCAAAGCAAAAAGCAGACCGACGATCAGTACAGCGTTGTCTTTTGTTATGCCGAATGACTCGACCCAATGAAAGATCGTTGGCTGACCCAATAAAGAGATGTTCGGCGCACCCATCACACGGGATGTGACAGAATATAAACCAGTCATGGTGATGATCCCTGCAAGAAGGGCGGGAATTTTCAATTTTGTGTGAAGCAGTCCGGAAACAAGCCCTGCTGCCGCACCCCCTAAAAAGCCTAGAAGACAAGCTGTCAATGGATGATAGCCATTTGTAATACTTACTGCCGCGATCCCTGCACCTAAAGGGAAGCTTCCTTCAGCAGTCAAGTCGGCAATGTCCAAGATACGGAAAGTGACGTATACACCAATCGCAAGTAGGGCCCATAAGACCCCTTGCGATGCAGATGATAAGAAAAGAGAGAGCAAATTTGTCATGAGAATCCTCCTGTGTTTTATTCAGCTTCTTTGATGCTTTCTGGATTGATGCCTAATGCTTTGGCCATGTCTTTATTGACATACAGTTCCAAATCATTCGCTGTTTCGACAGGAAGTTCACTTGGCTTCTTGCCGTCTAAGATTTTTGCTGCCATGATCCCTGTTTGTTTGCCCAAGCTTTCGTAGTCGATTCCTACTGTTGCTAGACCGCCGTCTTTGACTTGATCAACTGCGCCAGCAACGACAGGTGTTTTTGTTTCTTTTGCGACTTCACCGACAACACTTGCCGCACTTGCGAACGTGTTATCAGTAGGAATATAGATTCCATCTACATCTTTAGCTAGACTTTTCGTCACTTGTTGGACATCATTTGTGGAATTTGCTGTCAGTACTTTGACTTTGACGCCCGCTTTTTTCAATTCTTTTTCTACCAAATCAGCTTGGATCTTAGAGTTTGCTTCACCGTTGTTATACATGATGCCGATTGTTTTGGCGTCTGGCACGATATTTAACAGTAAGCCGATTTGTTTTTCGATTGGCACCATATCTGTCGTGCCAGTCACATTGCCGCCAGGTTTTTCATTGGATGTGACTAAATGGGCTTGTTCCAAGTCTGTGACCGCTGTGACAGTCATCGGGATAGTGGTTGTTTCATTTAATAAAGATTGTGCTGCTGGAGTGGCGATCCCGAGTAGCAAATCAGGATCTTCTTTGACGAGTTTCTCACTCATGCTTTTCAGGTTGTCTTGATTGTTTTGGGCATTTTGATAATCGATTGTTAGATTATCGCCTTCTTTATACCCTTCTTCTGCTAATCCTTCTTTGAATCCTTTATAGGCAGCGTCTAACGAGTTATGTTGTACAAGTTGCAATACGCCAATTGTTTTTTGTCCATCTGATGCCTCTGCGGAATTGTCTTTTTGTGCGCAACCTCCTAAAGCTAGTAGCAGGGCAGCGCCTAATCCGATGATTATATTTTTTTTCATTTCTTTTTCCTCCTTAATTTTGGGAAACAAAAAATCCATTCAGACAAAATGTCCAAATGGATTGAAAAGTCGGAAAATAAATTGAAAAAGTAGAATGCTTGATACTTTTACTTTGTATTTTCACTGCTCAGCCACTTAGCATTTTGTCTACGTGGCTTTTTGCTGCAATACAAAGTTCTTTAGCCATCATAGATACAAACTGTCGTTTAACGTTTGTATCCATCATGATGAATACAAACCTATCTAAAGTAGCTAAAGTAAAAGTTATTCAGTTGTGTTGGTGCGATTTGGTTGATGTTGGTTCGCATAGAAGTTCCTCCACAAAATGAATTTTCTAAAGTATAACCGAGATAAAAAGGTCTGTCAATTAAGAATTGTCAGATAATTGAAAACATAAAATTGAAAACATTAAGAAAATATTGCGAAAAAGCAGAAGAAACGCCAGGAAGTGTTGACTTTTATAGAAAATAAGTGTAGTATATGAAGTTGCAAAAACTATCTGATGAAGAAAAGGCAGAAACGAAATATTGTCCGTTTCGGCTTTAATATAAGGAAACAAAAGTAGAAGCTCACGAAGTAAGGTTTCAAGAGAATGTTCTATTTTTGGTTTTTTTTTGCCTAAAAGCCGCAAAAAATGTCTGTTGTTACCTAAAAATAACATTTGAAATATTATTGTAACAATTGATCGGGTAGTCTTTTTGAATGACATTTTAGAGGGGTGAAGAGCTTGGCTGGACACGTAGTAAAATACGGAAAACATCGCGAACGTAGAAGTTTCGCAAGAATCAGTGAAGTGTTGGAATTACCAAATTTGATCGAAATTCAAACAGACTCTTACCAATGGTTCTTAGATGAGGGACTTAGAGAAATGTTTGAAGACATTTTGCCAATCGATGACTTCAATGGCAATCTATCTTTGGAATTTGTAGATTATGAATTGAAAGAACCAAAGTATACAGTAGCAGAAGCTCGTGCGCATGATGCAAACTACTCTGCACCATTACATGTAACATTGCGTTTGACAAACCGCGAGACTGGCGAAATCAAAGCACAAGAAGTATTCTTCGGTGATTTCCCATTAATGACAGAACAAGGAACATTCATCATCAACGGGGCAGAGCGAGTAATCGTTTCTCAGTTAGTCCGTTCACCAGGTGTCTATTTCCATGGAAAAGTCGACAAAAACGGAAAAGAAGGATTCGGTTCTACTGTTATCCCTAACCGTGGAGCTTGGCTAGAAATGGAAACTGATGCAAAAGACATCTCTTATGTACGTATCGACCGTACACGTAAGATTCCTTTAACCGTATTAGTTCGTGCGTTAGGATTTGGTTCCGATGATACGATCTTTGAAATCTTCGGCGACAGCGAAACATTACGCAATACAGTCGAAAAAGACTTGCATAAAAACGCAAGCGACTCAAGAACAGAAGAAGGTTTGAAAGACGTTTACGAACGTTTGCGTCCAGGCGAACCAAAAACAGCAGACAGCTCACGTAACTTGCTGAATGCTCGTTTCTTCGATCCAAAACGTTACGACTTAGCAAACGTTGGTCGTTACAAAGTAAACAAAAAATTAGATTTGAAAACACGTCTATTGAATCTGACATTAGCTGAAACATTAGTTGATCCAGAAACAGGCGAGATCATCGTTGAAAAAGGAACAGTTCTGACTCACCAAGTCATGGAAACACTAGCTCCTTTCATTGATAATGGCCTAAATTCAGTGACTTACTATCCATCAGAAGACGGTGTGGTCACAGATCCAATGACTGTCCAAGTCATCAAAGTATTTTCACCAAGAGACCCTGAACGTGAAGTAAACGTGATCGGAAACGGCTATCCAGAAGCAGCTGTAAAAACGGTTCGTCCAGCCGACATCATTGCTTCAATGAGCTATTTCTTGAACTTGATGGAAGGTATCGGCAATGTCGATGATATCGACCACTTAGGAAACCGTCGTATCCGTTCAGTCGGTGAACTTTTACAAAACCAATTCCGTATCGGTCTAGCACGTATGGAACGTGTGGTTCGTGAAAGAATGTCGATCCAAGATACTGAAACATTGACACCTCAACAATTGATAAATATCCGTCCAGTTGTGGCAAGTATCAAAGAATTCTTTGGTTCTTCTCAGTTGTCTCAGTTCATGGACCAAACAAATCCTCTTGGCGAATTGACACACAAACGTCGTCTTTCAGCCTTAGGACCTGGCGGATTGACTCGTGACCGTGCCGGTTATGAAGTTCGTGACGTTCACTACTCCCACTATGGCCGTATGTGTCCGATCGAAACTCCTGAAGGCCCAAACATCGGGTTGATCAATAGTTTGTCCAGTTATGCGAAAGTAAATAAATTCGGATTTATCGAAACACCTTATCGTCGTGTAGACCGTGAAACAGGTCGTGTTACTGACCAAATCGACTACTTGACAGCTGATATCGAAGACCATTACATCGTAGCCCAAGCAAACAGCCCATTGAATGAAGATGGAACATTTGCTCAAGACGTTGTTATGGCTCGTGCTCAAAGTGAAAACTTAGAAGTGTCTATTGATAAAGTAGACTACATGGACGTATCACCTAAACAAGTAGTTGCCGTTGCGACAGCATGTATTCCTTTCTTGGAAAACGATGACTCCAACCGTGCCTTGATGGGTGCCAACATGCAACGTCAAGCAGTGCCGTTGATCAATCCTCAAGCACCATGGGTTGGTACTGGTATGGAATACAAATCAGCGCATGACTCAGGAGCTGCTTTGTTATGTAAACATGACGGTGTCGTTGAATACGTTGATGCTTCTGAAATCCGTGTACGCCGCGACAACGGTGCATTAGATAAATACGATGTAACAAAATTCCGTCGTTCAAACTCCGGAACAAGCTACAACCAACGTCCAATCGTTCATTTGGGTGAGAAAGTCGAAAAAGGGGATACTCTGGCAGACGGACCATCTATGGAACAAGGCGAAATGGCTCTAGGCCAAAACGTTTTAGTTGGTTTCATGACTTGGGAAGGGTACAACTATGAAGATGCGATCATCATGAGCCGTCGTTTGGTAAAAGATGACGTATACACTTCTATCCATATTGAAGAATATGAATCAGAAGCCCGCGATACAAAATTAGGACCTGAAGAAATCACACGCGAAATCCCTAATGTCGGGGAAGACGCATTAAAAGATTTAGACGAAATGGGCATCATCCGTATTGGTGCAGAAGTCCAAGATGGCGATTTGCTTGTAGGGAAAGTCACGCCAAAAGGGGTAACAGAATTATCTGCAGAAGAACGTCTATTGCATGCGATCTTTGGCGAAAAAGCTCGTGAAGTCCGCGATACATCATTACGTGTACCACATGGCGGCGGCGGGATCGTTCACGATGTGAAAATCTTTACTCGTGAAGCTGGAGATGAATTGTCACCAGGCGTAAACATGTTAGTTCGTGTTTATATCGTTCAAAAACGTAAAATCCATGAAGGGGATAAAATGGCCGGTCGTCACGGAAATAAAGGGGTTGTATCCCGTATTATGCCGGAAGAAGATATGCCATTCCTACCTGATGGAACACCAATCGATATCATGCTGAATCCTTTAGGGGTGCCTTCACGTATGAACATCGGGCAAGTATTGGAATTACACTTGGGTATGGCTGCACGTCAGTTAGGTATCCACGTAGCAACGCCAGTATTTGATGGTGCAAGTGATGAAGACGTATGGGAAACAGTTCGTGAAGCCGGTATGGCCAGCGATGCGAAAACTGTTCTGTACGACGGACGTACAGGTGAACCATTTGATGGACGTGTGTCTGTCGGTGTGATGTACATGATCAAACTTGCTCACATGGTCGATGACAAATTGCATGCACGTTCAATCGGACCTTACTCATTGGTTACACAACAACCATTGGGAGGTAAAGCTCAATTTGGTGGACAACGTTTTGGTGAAATGGAAGTATGGGCACTGGAAGCTTACGGTGCGGCTTATACTTTACAAGAAATCTTGACATACAAATCAGATGACGTAGTCGGACGTGTGAAAACATACGAAGCAATCGTCAAGGGTGAACCAATTCCAAAACCAGGTGTACCGGAATCATTCCGCGTATTGGTGAAAGAATTGCAATCACTAGGTCTGGACATGCGTGTCTTGGATATCGAAGAAACAGAGATCGAACTTCGCGACATGGACGATGAAGACGACGATTTGATCACTGTTGATGCTTTGACAAAATTTGCCGAACAGCAAACTGCCAAAGAATTAGAAAAGAAAGCTGCTGAACAAGTGGAAGATGAAAAAGACGATGTCATCCAAAACTTTGAAACCGCAGAAGATAATTTAGACTAATCCGGTCTATGAGCTGCAAGGCGGTCGAAGATCAGCCGTCTTGCGGTTTGCCATTAAATGAAATGGAGGGAACCCCTTTTGATCGATGTAAATAAATTCGAAAGTATGCAAATAGGTTTGGCTTCTCCCGAAAAAATCAGAAGCTGGTCTTACGGTGAAGTAAAAAAACCTGAGACGATTAACTATCGTACCTTAAAACCTGAACGCGAAGGGTTGTTCTGTGAGCGGATTTTTGGTCCTACAAAAGACTGGGAATGTGCCTGCGGAAAATACAAACGTATCCGTTATAAAGGAATCGTTTGTGATCGATGCGGAGTGGAAGTTACTCGTTCGAAAGTTCGCCGTGAACGCATGGGACATATTGAATTAGCAGCTCCTGTTTCACATATCTGGTACTTTAAAGGGATTCCTTCACGTATGGGTCTTGTATTAGACATGAGCCCACGCGCTTTGGAAGAAATCATTTATTTTGCTTCATATGTAGTCATCGAACCAGGAAATACGAATTTAGAGAAAAAACAATTGTTGACAGAACGCGAATATCGCGAAAAACGTGAACAATATGGACAAGAATTCCAAGCTGCTATGGGTGCAGAAGCGATCAAACAATTACTTGATAATGTTGATCTAGATGCAGAAGCAGCCGAATTGAAAGAAGAATTGAAATCTGCACAAGGACAAAAACGTACACGTGCAATCCGCCGTTTGGATATTTTAGAAGCATTCCGCGCTTCAGGAAATCAACCAAGCTGGATGGTTATGGACGTTATCCCTGTTATTCCACCAGATTTACGCCCAATGGTTCAATTAGAAGGTGGACGTTTTGCAACAAGTGACTTGAATGATCTTTACCGTCGTGTAATCAACCGTAATAACCGTTTGAAACGTTTGTTAGACTTGAATGCACCTGGAATCATCGTTCAAAATGAAAAACGTATGCTGCAAGAAGCAGTAGATGCATTGATCGATAACGGTCGTCGCGGACGTCCAGTTACTGGACCAGGTAACCGCCCATTGAAATCTCTTTCTCATATGTTGAAAGGGAAACAAGGTCGTTTCCGTCAAAACTTGCTAGGTAAACGTGTCGACTACTCCGGTCGTTCCGTTATCGTTGTTGGACCTTTCTTGAAGATGTACCAATGTGGACTTCCAAAAGAAATGGCTATCGAATTATTCAAACCATTCGTGATGCGTGAGCTTGTTCAACGCGAACTAGCTTCAAACATCAAAAATGCGAAACGTAAAATCGAACGTCAAGAAGACGAAGTATGGGATGTCTTAGAAGACGTAATCAAGGAACACCCAGTATTGCTGAACCGGGCACCTACGCTTCACCGACTTGGTATCCAAGCATTCGAACCAGTTTTAGTACAAGGACGCGCAATCCGTTTGCATCCACTTGTATGTGAAGCTTATAATGCCGATTTCGATGGAGACCAAATGGCTGTCCACGTGCCATTGAATGAAGAAGCACAAGCAGAAGCACGTATGTTGATGTTAGCTGCTCAAAACATCTTGAACCCTAAAGATGGTAAACCAGTTGTTACTCCTTCTCAAGATATGGTTCTAGGTAACTACTACTTGACAATGGAAGAAGAAGGACGCGAAGGCGAAGGAATGGTCTTCAGAGATCAAAACGAAGCTGTTATCGCATGGCGCAACGGATACGTTCATTTACATTCACGTATCGGTGTGAACCCTAACTCATTAGGTGAAAAACCATTTACTGAATGGCAAAAAGAACGTACGATGATCACAACAGTTGGTAAGATCATCTTCAACGAGATCATGCCTCCTGAATTCCCTTATCTGAATGAACCAACAGACTTCAACTTGACCGTCCAAACACCGGACAAATACTTTGTTGAAGCTGGTACGGATATTCCTGCACATATCAAAGAGCAAGAATTAGTATTACCGTTCAAGAAGAAAAACTTAGGGAACATCATCGCAGAAGTCTTCAAACGATTCAAAGTAACAGAAACTTCTAAGATGCTTGACCGTATGAAAGACTTAGGGTATAAACATTCAACACATGCCGGTATCACAGTAGGGATCGCTGACATCAGTGTACTGAATGAAAAACAAGAAATCATTGAAAATGCCCATAAACAAGTTGAAACTATTACAAAACAATTCCGTCGTGGTCTGATTACAGATGACGAACGTTATGAACGTGTCATTGCTGTTTGGAACGCTGCAAAAGACAGCATCCAACAAAAACTGATGGAAGGTTTGGAAGCGAAAAACCCAATCTTCATGATGTCTGATTCTGGAGCTCGTGGGAACATTTCCAACTTTACACAGCTTGCCGGAATGCGTGGTTTGATGGCCGCTCCTAATGGTCGAATCATGGAATTGCCAATCATTTCGAACTTCCGTGAAGGACTATCCGTCTTGGAAATGTTTATCTCAACTCACGGGGCTCGTAAAGGGATGACCGATACAGCCTTGAAGACTGCCGATTCAGGTTACTTGACTCGTCGTCTGGTTGACGTGGCCCAAGATGTAATCATCCGTGAAGAAGATTGCGGTACTGACCGAGGTCTTGAAATCCAAGCAATCCGTGAAGGAAATGAAATCATCGAATCATTAGAAGATCGTTTAGTGGGACGTTACACTCGTAAAGAAGTACGTCATCCTGAAACAAATGAATTGATCATTGCAGGAAACCAATTGATTTCCGAAGACATCGCAAAACAAATCGTTGATGCAGGTGTCGAAACAGTGACAATCCGTTCTGTCTTCACATGTAATACAAAACATGGTGTCTGCAAACATTGTTACGGACGCAACCTTGCAACTGGCTCTGACGTTGAAGTCGGAGAAGCAGTTGGTACGATCGCCGCTCAATCAATCGGTGAACCTGGTACTCAGTTGACGATGCGTACATTCCATACGGGTGGGGTTGCCGGAGACGATATCACTCAAGGTCTTCCTCGTGTCCAAGAAATCTTTGAAGCACGTAATCCGAAAGGGCAAGCAGTGATCACAGAAGTAACAGGGGATGTCATCGATATCTCAGAAGATCCTGCAACACGTACCAAAGAAGTAACAATCAAAGGAAAAACAGATACACGTACGTATACTGTTCCTTATACAGCACGTATGAAAGTAGCAGAAGGCGATATGATCCACCGTGGTGCGCCATTGACAGAAGGATCAATCGATCCAAAACAATTGTTGCAAGTTCGCGATGTATTATCTGTTGAAAACTACTTGCTTCGTGAAGTACAACGTGTTTACCGTATGCAAGGGGTAGAAATCGGCGACAAGCATATCGAAGTAATGGTTCGTCAAATGCTGCGTAAAGTTCGTGTAATGGATCCAGGTGATACAGATATCTTACCAGGTACATTATTAGACATCGCAGACTTTAAAGATCAAAATTACAATACGCTAGTCTCAGGAGGCGTTCCTGCAACTTCTCGACCTGTCTTGCTAGGTATCACAAAAGCATCATTAGAAACAAATAGTTTCTTATCTGCTGCATCATTCCAAGAAACAACTCGTGTCTTGACGGATGCTGCGATCCGCGGTAAGAAAGATCCTCTTCTTGGTTTGAAAGAAAATGTTATTATCGGTAAGATCATCCCAGCTGGTACTGGTATGCAACGTTACCGTGACATGGAACCAAAAGAAGTCGGTGTAGCAAGCGAAAATGTCTACAGTATTTCAGATATTGAAGCACAAATGGCTGCAGAAGACGCAATGAACAATCAAACAAAATAGATATTTTACAAAAGAGGTTGTGACAAATTATTGTCACAACCTCTTTTTTTGTTTGTCTAAAATAATTTGTCTAACTAGAAGAAAAGTGGGAAAGGATCTTACAACATCGGTTCGTATCCCATTAAGGTATCGGAACGATCATCTTCCCAGAGAAGTCAATCAATAAAAATAAAGATAGATCATTTTTTGAATGCAAAATAAATTCATGGGAAGATAGAGCGGTTATTTTTAATATTTTGCTAGCTATTAGTGAATAGTTCCTCGAATACAACAAAACCAGTAGACATGTCTAGTTATTCTATTTATGTTTTAGAGATAAGTATCCCCAAATAACATGGATTGAAATAAGGGTAAATAAGTTTGAAAAAATGAACTTTAAAAACTTATACACAACGTGGCTGAAAAGACAACTTTTTCTTCCCTGTGGAAAAAATAGTTTAACACAAACATTATAGTTATCCACAGCTATCTAAAACAGATGGAAAATAAAGAAAAATCCGCTAAAATACCGGGAGGGGGTAATGGGGGGTGAGTGATTGAAAAAAGAACAGAGTAACTGACTTATCCTCAGTGTTTCTGTTCTTTTATAAATCTGCCCTACATTTCTTGTTGTTGGATCGAATCTGTGAGAGTAATCTCGGTTGAAAGAATGATTCTTTTTTCTTCTGGGTATTGGTGATGGATCAATTGGAATAAAAGTTCTGTGGCTTTGATTCCTAACTGATTTGTTGGAATGTCTATCCGAGTCAGCTGTGGCGAAAATAGGGAGGACAATAAGGGATCACTGAATCCTGCGATCGAAAGATCATCAGGTATCTGCTTTCCAGTTTGTTCTGCAACTTTGTAAATACTCAATGATTTTAATGCATCGGTAGAAAAAATCGCAGTTGGTCTTTCTCGCAGCTTCATTAAATCATTCATTGCTGCCATGCTGTCTTCTAAGCGAAAGCCGCCGTCTATGATCCATTCATTACGGATATCTAGGTGATGATCAAATAAGCATTGACGGTAACCATTGAGACGATCATTGGATACATAAACTTCTGTCGGAGCATGGAGACAGCCGATATGACGGTGTCCATTCTTGATCAGTGTTTCCACCAAATCGTAACTATCCTGGAAATTATCCGTGTCCACTGAGTAGATGTTCGTGTAGTCGTTTCCGACTTTTCCGATTACCACAATAGGAATATTGTATTGATCCAATTCAAAAAGAAGTGTTTCATCCATCGTAGAGCTTAAAATAATAATTCCTCGAATCATTTTTTCTTGGATCTTTTTCGCGCATTTTTCTAGCTCTTCTTCTGGTGTTTTTGCCGTTTGTAGAATCAAGTCGAAGTTATTTTGTTCAGAAACGGCAGAAATGGATTGAATAACATCTGAAAAAAAAGGATTGCCATAGGTCGTATGAGAAGTACGATGAGATAATGCTAGAATCGCGTCAAAACCATTTCCTGACAGTCCTCTTGCAATTTTGCTCGGTTCATAATTCAATTCTTTGATTGCTTGAAGTACACTTGCTTTTGCTTTATCAGAGATATTTGGCTGGTTATTTAATACTCTGGAGACAGTTGATTTGGAGACATTGGCTTTGTTCGCAATGTCATAAATAGTAGGTTTCAATTTTATATGCACCTCCTTTTTGGGAGCGTTTTAGAATAATTCCATAGTACAATAGACATTCTTTTTTGTCTATGATTTTGAAAATTTAGGAATAGCTTGCATGATCATGAGAGACCATATTTTTTTAAGAAGCTATTAACTATTGATACATAAGCTTTCTTATTTGTATTTTTTTGTATATCAAAATTATTAAAAAAATGCTATTGACAGTAAGCGGTTTCCATAATATGATCAAATCATTGGTAACGCTCCCAAAAAAAGAAAGGGGAATCCGATGTATACAAAACTTTTACAAGCGATTTATCGCGACTCAGATTTGGCTGAGAAAACCGCCTCTATGATTGAACAAAAAGTCAGTGATTATCAGCAAAAGAAAGGCCAGGCAGGCAAACTGCATTGGGACGAAGAAGATATTTTCTTGATTACTTATGGGGATCAATTTTTTGAAGAGCAGCAACCAACTTTGCGTACATTTAAGAAATTTTATCAAAAGTATTTGGCAGATACATTTAGAGTTGTACATTTCTTGCCATTTTTCCCATATACATCTGATGATGGTTTCTCCGTTGTAAATTATCAGGCAATCAACGACCGTTTGGGCACATGGGAAGATATAGAAGAAATGAGAAGCGAAACACGGTTAATGTTCGACTTTGTCTGCAATCATATGTCTGCCGAAAGTACTTGGTTTCAGGAATATTTAAACTTGAATGATACGTACAAAGATTTTTTTATTGATTTGCCACTGGATACAGATACAAGCAGCGTGACTAGACCAAGGACTAGTCCACTACTTACAACGTTCATTGACAAAAACGGGAAAGAAAAACATGTATGGACGACTTTTAGCGAAGATCAAGTAGACTTGAATTTTAAAAACCCAGAAGTTTTATTGAAAATGATCGATATTCTTTTGTTTTACCTAGAAAAAGGCGCTTCATTTATTCGTTTGGATGCTGTGGGGTTTTTATGGAAAGAACTAGGAACTTCTTGTATACACCTGCCAGAAACGCATAAGATTATTCAGTTATTCCGTGCAATCGTTGATGAAGCAGCTCCAGGAACGGTATTGATCACCGAGACAAATGTGCCACATAAAGATAATATTAGTTATTTTGGGAATGGCGAGAATGAAGCACAGATGGTCTATCAGTTTTCGCTACCACCTTTGACCCTTCAAGCGATTCGTTCGGGTAATACAAGTAAGTTGAAAGAATGGTTAAAAACCATCGATTTCGCATCGAAAAAAACAACTTTTTTTAATTTTTTAGCCTCCCATGACGGTATCGGATTGAATCCGGTACGAGGTATTCTGCCGGAAAAAACGATCCTTGAATTAGTGGAACAGCTGAAGAAAGAGGGTGCCCGAGTAAACTACAAGAAAAACCCAGATGGAACGACCAGTCCATATGAGATAAACGCTACGTATCTAGATGCGTTAAGTTCTCCAACAGATACGACGGAATGGAGAAGCAAACGCTTTTTAGCAGCTCATTCATTTTTGGTAACGTTACCAGGCGTGCCGGCAATTTATATTCAAAGTGTGCTGGGAAGTCGAAATGATTACAAAGGCGTAGAAAAAACAGGAGAGAATCGAAAAATCAATCGGCAAAAATTTTTGTTAGCAGATATTGAGAAAGAGTTGCAGACAGATCCATTAAGAACAGCAGTATATGGTGAATTGACCCAGATGCTATCTATTCGAAAAAAAGAAAAAGCCTTCCATCCGAATAGTTTGATTTACTTACTGGACTCAGCAGATTCTTTTATCAGTTTTATTCGCGAAGCGAAGGAAGAGAAAGTCTTAGTTATCCATAATTTTTCCAATCAATCAGCAGGTTATCTTTTACCAAAAGGAGATTACCTAGACCTGTTTTCTGGACAAATTATCCATTGCAGTCAAGAACGAAAGTTGATATTCCAGCCGTATGAATATATGTGGCTGAAAATAATAAAATAAGAGGTGGAAAAAAATGAAAAAAATTATTGTTACTACCTGTCTGCTAGCTACTGGATTTCTTCTTACTGCTTGTGGTGAAAGTCAAAGCTCTAACGAATCACAACAGACAATGATTCAATTCATGCACTCTTCTGTCGAACAGGAACGATTAAGTGTGATCAATGAACTGGTTGCTGATTTTGAAAAAGAAAATCCAGACATCAAAATCAAGCAAGTGCCGGTAGAAGAATCAGCGTTCAATACGAAAATCGTTACGTTAGCTCGTTCCGGTAAATTACCAGAAGTAATGGAAGTCAGTCAGGATTTTGCTAAAGTGATGGATAAAGATGAACTGATTGATCAGACGGCAGTCCAAAACGTTATCGAGGAAGCTGGAGAAGATAATTATTATGACGGAGCCAAAAACCTTGTTCGTTCAGAAGATGGAAAAAGCTATATTGCTGCACCAATTAGCGGCTGGGTCCAAGGTATTTGGTATGACAAAGAAAAATTATCAGAAGCTGGTTTTTCAGAACCAGAAAATTGGGATGATATTTTAAAAATTGCTCAACATTTCACAGATAAAGAGAATAAACAATATGGAATTGCTATGCCTACTGCTGAAGGAACAATGAGTGAGCAAGCGTTCTCTCAATTTGCTTTGTCAAATGGAGCAAATGTTTTGGATGATGAAGGCGAGGTAACGATCGATACGGAAAAGATGAGAGAAGCATTGTCGTTTTATCAAAACTTATCCCAATACACGATGCCAGGCTCTAATGATGTGACAGAAATCAAAGATGCTTTCATGAATGGAACAGCACCAATGGCAATCTATTCAACTTACATTTTGCCTTCTGTTTATGAAGCGGGGAACTCAGAAAATATCGGTTTTGCTATCCCAACACAAAAAGATCAAGCTGTCTATGGCACAGTATCTGGATTGACGATTTCTTCTGGTCTAGACGAGAAATAAAAAGAGGCTGCTGAAGCATTCACAGCTTTCTTATCTCAACCGAAAAACATGGAAAAGTGGGTCTTGATGTCTCCTGGTGGTGCTCAACCAGTGAATAAACAAGTAGTCGAACTGGATGGTTACAAAGAAAATGAAGTCATCAAGTCTTTTGGCGAGCTGCCATCTGAGATTGCTAGTGCTTTTGATGAAGTACAAGTCTTTGGACTAGTCGGGGAAAAGAATTTCACGAAAATGGGAGATATCACAAGCTCAGGTGTGATCGGAAAAGCAGTGAACCAAGTAACTGTCGGAAACGAAGATGTCGATCAAGCTTTAGCTGACGCACAAAAAAATACGAAATAACAAGAAGTTCTGCCAATGGTGTTCGAAAAAAGTAGATAGCTATTGGCAGATTATCAGGGGGAGGTTTCAATGAATCGTCCAAGGAAACATTCTGACTTAAAATTAGCCATGGGACTTTTAGCACCAAGCATGCTTTTATTAGCTGTTTTAGTGCTGATTCCAATGCTTTCCAATATTCAGATCAGTTTTTTCGATATGCCGCTGAATCCTAACTTAGACGCCGTTTTTATCGGATTAAGCAATTATCTTGAAATTTTAAGTGATAGTGAATTTTATCGTTCTTTAGGTTTAACAGTTGCTTACACATTCTTAGTTGTAGCAGGCAGTACAGCTTTAGGATTAGCCGTAGCTATTTTGCTTAACCGCAAGTTCAGATTTAGGAAAACGGTGCGTTCACTGATTTTATTAAGTTATGTTACGCCATCTATTTCTTTGATTTTTGCTTGGAAATATATGTTCAATAATAGTTATGGAATCGTCAATGATCTGTTAGTAGATAGGTTGCAGCTTTTCAACGAAGCACCGCTGTGGTTCGACCAGCCAGTTGCTAGCTTCTTTATGGTCGTTTTGTTTGCTATCTGGAGATACTATCCGTATGCGTTTATTTCATTTTTGGCTATTTTGCAAACAGTCGACAAAACGCTTTATGAAGCAGCTGAAATGGACGGTGCAAATGCTTGGCAGAAGTTCAAGATCGTGACACTGCCGGCAATCAAACCAGTACTAGCAACTGTGATTGTTTTACGATCTATCTGGATGTTCTATATGTTTACAGATGTCTATCTACTGACGAATAAAGTCAATATCTTAGGCGTTTATTTGTATCAGACAGCCTTTGCGTTCAATGATCTTGGAAAAGCAGCAGCTATATCGATTCTATTGTTCATCATTATTGCAGCGGTCGTCTTGCTCTCACGAAAGAAGGTGGACTTGAAATGAAAAATAAAAAGAGCAGGAAAATCTTATTTTACGCGACGATTTTGTTGCTATTAGCTGTCAATTTGTTTCCATTTTTGATCATGCTGATGACATCATTCAAGGATTCACAAGAAGCAATTGCAACGACACAAACTATTTTTCCGAAAGAATGGACTTTTGAACATTATCAGGATATTTTCAATGCTGAGATTTTTACATTCATCATGTATTTCAAAAATAGTTTAGTGATCTCCTTGATAGCCTCCGTAACTGCAGTAGTGATTGGGATCAGCGGGGCATACGCTTTGTCAAAACTACGCTTCAAAGCTCGCTCGAAAATCAATGCTAGCTTTTACACCGTTTATATGTTTTCCGGTATTTTGATCGTTGTTCCATTATTTAAAATCATTTCCGGTCTAGGTTTGTATGATACCAATACAGCACTGATTATCACGATGGTCGTTCAAACACTTCCTACTGCGATATTCATGCTAAAAAGTTATTTTGACACGATTCCGACTGATATTGAAGAAGCAGCAATGATCGATGGTCTTAGCCGGATCCAAATCATTATTCGGATCATTATACCATTGGCTATTTCTGGAATCATTTCTGTCTTCGTTTATTGTTTTATGGTTTCGTGGAATGATTATTTATTTGCTTCGATTTTCCTGTCGACCTCCGAAAAATTTACTTTACCAATCGGTTTGAACACATTATTCAGTACACCAGACTACATTTGGGGACGAATGATGGCCGCTTCATTGGTGACCGCTTTACCAGTCATCATTATGTATGCGTTATCTGAATGATTCATTAAAGGGGATTTAGTCGAAGGCGGCGTAAAAGGATAAAAAGAAAAGAAAGAGGAAAGAAAAGATGAAAAAATTAGTTGCATTAGAACCAAGAATAGCCGGATTCAAAGATTACGAAGACCGTGAGATCGAAAAGAACGAAGTACGTATCCGAGTAATTTTCGCTACTCCAAAACCAGGAACAGAAATTGTCGACTTTAGAGGATTAAGTCCATTTATCGATGAAGAATTTTCAGAAGAATGGCGCCTATTCTTGCCAAGAGAAGAAGGAAGCCAACGCGGTGTGGTATTTGGCGAATTTCAATTAGGAAATATGATTGTCGGTACGATCGAAGAAACGGGCAGTTTGGTGACAGAGTATCAAAAAGGAGAGTTAGTCTGCACTTATGGACCCATTCGTGAAACACTAATTACAAACGGTGTTGATAATTATAAACTACGTAAACTTGATCGGTTGGATCAATGGAAAAATGCAGTATGTTACGATCCTGCTCAATTCGCTTTAGGTGGTATCCGAGAAGCACATGTTCGAGCAGGTGATGCTGTAGCAATCTTCGGTTTAGGCGCTATCGGGCAAATTGCGATTCAATTAGCTAAAAAAGCAGGTGCTACTACCATTGTTGGGATCGATCCCATAGCGCAGCGTAGAGAATTAGCAGAAAAATACGGTGCCGATTACACGCTAGATCCTATGAAAGCAGATGTCGGTTTTCGTCTAAAGGAATTGACAGATAAACGTGGAGTAGATTCAGTTATTGAAACGAGTGGCAGTGCTGCCGCATTACAAGCTTCTTTAAGAGGGATCGGCTATGGCGGGATCATTTCTTATGTTGCCTTTGCTAAACCTTTTCCAGCTGGGTTTAATCTTGGTCGCGAAGCACATTTCAATAATGCAAAAATCGTCTTTGCTCGAGCATCTAGTGAACCAAACCCAGATTACCCAAGATGGAACCGTAAACGAATCGAGGACACATGTTGGGAATTATTGATGAACGGTTACTTGGATTGTGAAGAAATCATTGATCCAGTTGTGCCATTTGCAGAAAGCGCAGAAGCTTACATGCGTTATGTAGACCAGCACCCAGAAGAAAGTATCAAAATGGGCGTTCAAGTCCGAGGAGGAGAACAATGAAATTCGGTACGCAAGATCAAGCATTTTTCCCAAGAGACATTTTAGAAAAATTTAGATTTATCAAAGACTGTGGATTTGAAGAATACGAAATCGACGGTAAGTTGTTAATAGAAAATATCGATACAGTCAAACAGGCAATCAAAGAAACAGGGATCCCAGTAGTGACAGCTTGTAACGGATACGATGGGTGGATCGGTGACTTCATCGAAGAACGGCGTCTTAATGGTGTACGTCAAATTGCTGAGATTTTGCGTGCACTAAGCGAGGTTGGCGGCAAAGGAATCGTTATCCCAGCAGCTTGGGGAATGTTCACTTATCGATTACCGCCGATGGTTTCACCCCGAAGCAAAGAAGGAGACTATAAAGCAGTCAGCGAATCACTTCGTTATTTAGATAAAGTAGCCGAAGAAACAGGTACGGTTATTTATTTGGAGCCTTTGAACCGATACCAAGACCATATGATCAATTTGTTAGCGGATGCGCGTCATTATATTGACTCTAATCAATTGAAACATGTGCAGATCATCGCTGATTTTTATCATATGAATATTGAAGAAGATGATATTTCAAAAGCATTGACTACGCAAAAAGAGTATGTGGGTCATATCCATTTAGCAGATAATCATCGCTACCAACCAGGATCTGGCGCAATTGATTTTACTCGCCATTTTCAAATGCTACTTCAAAATGAGTATGAAGGTTATATGGTATATGAATGTCGTTTGCGAGGAGAAAATGAAGTGAAAATTTATCAGGAATCATTGCAATACTTGAAAAACTGTCTGGAAACAGCGCGTCATTTAAATGATTTAGAGAAAGAAAAACAATAAGTAAATAAGCAAAGGAGGGAGAAATAAATGAAGAAAGTAGCAATCATAGGCGCTGGACAAGTAGCAGAAAAAGTACATGCTGCTTATTATCAAAAAAGATCAGATGTCTTAGAATTGGTCGCTGTGGTTGATCCAGTCAGCCAGCGAGCAGAAGACTTTTGCCGACGTACAGGATTTTCTCATGCGTATACATCAGTTACACAAATGCTGAATGAGATTTCTCCCGATATCGTGAGTGTCTGTACACCCAATCGATTTCACTTCGAACATGTATTGGCTGCCCTCGAAGCTAATGCTTCAGTGATGTGCGAGAAACCACCAGCTATGACAGCTGATCAAGCAAGAAAGATGGCAGAGACAGCCGATAAAAACGGGCAGATTTTGGCTTATGGATTCCAGCATCGTTTTTCTGACGAAGCAACAATGATCAAGAATTATCTTGATGTTCTCGGGGATATTTATTACGTAGAAGCGAATGCGCTTCGTCGGTCTGGTGTTCCAGGCTGGGGAACGTTTATCGACAAAGAACTTCAAGGAGGCGGGCCTTTGATCGATTATGGCATTCACATGCTTGATACAGCGATGTATATTACTGGATTTCCTAAAGTAAAAAACGTTCGGGCGTACAGCTTCCAAAAAATTGGTACGAAAAAAAATTCAGGGAAATTCGGGAAATGGGATCCAAGCAAATTCACAGTAGAAGATGCAATTTTTGGCACACTGGAATTAGAAAACGGCAAGATCATCCAACTGAATACTTCGTTTGCTTTGAATATTAGAGAAGACAAACTGAATGTGGCTTTTTGTGGCGATCAGGCAGGTGCTAATCTGTATCCAGGCGAACTATTCGAAGATGTAGATGGAAAGCTGGTTTCCTTACAAAAGACCACGCCAGTTAATGACCCACATGAACTAAGTATGGCTCATTTTGTGAATCGGGCGCTCGGTGACCAGACTCAGATGATTGCAGATGGCTGGCAAGGATATGTCATCCAGAATCTGGTGGAAAATTTATATCGTTCGGCAGAAACAGGAGAAGTTATTACCTTATGAAAGTAGAAGAAAAACAATTTGATTTAGAGTATATCAATAAGTATGCGAGTCAGATGACCATTGGGAATGGATTTTTTGGTATTAGAGGAAGCCAGGAGGAAGACTATCGGAATCAAGTAAGGGGAATGTTTGCAGCTGGTGTATATAACCGACCTTTAGGAGCAGAATCAGCCGAGTTAGTGAATCTTCCAGATGTCATCAGATGGGAAATAAAAATCGACGGTGAACATTTTTCTCTTGAGACGATGAAAGTTCTTGCATACGAGCGGGCACTAGATTTAGAAATGGGAGAGCTTAAACGCTATGCGCTCATTGAAACTGCTCAAGGAAAAAAAGTGGAAGTCATTACTTGTCGTGTTGCTGATCAAAATAATCTCCATCAGGCAGCCCTGAAAGTGGTCATCAAGCCGTTGACCGAAGACTGCCAAGTAGATGTGAAAACGGGTATCGATGGACAGCAAACCAATTTTGGTACACAGCAGTTGGTTGAAAAAGAACTGCGAGTATTTGGTGACGATTTGATCAGTGCATCCTACCAGACAACAGAAAGCAAAATTGATATTGGGATTGCAGCTAAATTCAATAAAGCAGGTGTATTCCAAGCAAAAAATCGCCGGATCACCGCTTCCTTTTCAGAAAAGATCAGAAAAAATACGTCCTTTACGCTGGAGAAGATCATCGTGCTCTCTACCTCTCTTCAGCAAACAGACCCGTTTAAGAAAAGTATTGCCCAAGCCCAGAAAAGCGTTAGTTATACAGAAATTTTAGAGCAGTCGATGTCTTATTGGACAGATTTTTGGCATCAGCATCGGATAACGATCCAAGGCGATTCTTCTTTCGATCAGTTAGCGATGGACTTCGCTGCTTACCATTTACAGATTATGACTCCCCGCAATGATCCAAGTGTTAGTGTAGGGGCGAAGGGACTAACTGGCGAAGGTTATAAAGGGCATGTTTTCTGGGATACGGAAATTTTTATCCTGCCTTTCTTTTTATATCAGTTTCCTGAAGTAGCAAAGAATTTGCTGCTGTACCGTTATGATCGATTAGAAGGCGCTCGGCAAAAAGCAAGAGATTATCACTATCAAGGTGCACTTTTCCCATGGGAAAGCGCACACACTGGTCAGGAAGAGACACCCAAATTTGCTGCATTGAATATCAAAACCGGAACAAGACAAGAAGTTGCTTCAGCTGCCGCAGAACACCATATCAGTGCAGACCTTGCTTATGCCGTTCAAGAGTATGTCCAAGCAACAGAGGATCAATCGTTTTTAGAAACAAAGGGAAAAACGCTCATTCATGAAACAGCAACTTTTTGGCTGAGCAGAGCTGTAAAAGTCGATGATCATTTAGAGATACACAGAGTCATTGGTCCAGATGAATACACAGAATATATCGACAATAATGCATATACGAACTATCTGGCGCATTATAATGTGGCCTTAGCTGTTAAATATCAAGCTGGCGATCCGCTTTTTTTGAAAGAATGTCAAAATTTTTTAGATAAGTTATATTTGCCAGTGCCTAACAAAGAACAGCTGATTCCGCAAGATGACACGTATCTCAGTAAGCCAGTTATTGATTTGACCACTTACAAAGAACGTCCTGGCAGCCAGTCTATTTTACTTGATTATGCCCGTAGCGAAGTAAATGAACTCCAAGTCAGCAAGCAAGCAGATCTTGTCATGCTGTTATACTTATTACCTGAGTATTTTTCTCAACCAATCGTTTCTAAGAATTTGCATTACTATGAAAACAAAACGATCCACGACTCATCGTTGAGTAAAGCGATTCACGCCATAGAGGCTTGCCGTATCCAAGAAATGGAATGGGCGTATCATTTATTCCAAGAAGCGTGCCTGATTGATTTAGGACCAGATCCGCATTCATCAGATGACGGAATTCATGCTGCTTCATTAGGAGCACTATGGCTAGCAGTTATATTTGGTTTTTCAGGTATTACAGTAACGAATGGAACTCTTTCTATTTCTCCAAGACTTCCTTCAGCATGGGAAAAAATTTCTTTTCCTTTTATTTGGAAAAATCACAGGTTGCTATTTGTTTTGACAAAAAAACAAATAGTAATAAAAAAAGAGACGAAAGAAACATTACCTATTTTTGTCAATGAAGACCAATACCAGCTGGAAAAAGAACTGATCTTGGAACGGAGGGAAAAATAATGCGTATTCTGATTGCGCCAGATTCTTTCAAAGAAAGTCTGACAGCCGTAGAGGCAGCACAAGCCATTCAATCAGGTTTTCAAGAAGTTTTTGTTCAGGCTGAATATGATCTGCTACCTATAGGCGATGGAGGAGAAGGTACGGTTTCATCATTAGCAGACAGTTTAAGGTTGAAGCGGCAAACAGCAGTCGTTACTAATTCATTTGGCAAAAACAAAGAAATCCAGTACGCTTCAGACGGTCAAACTGCGATTTTTGAAATGGCAGAAATCGTCGGACTGAAAGATGTCCCACTAAACCAACGACAGCCACTTAGGTTATCCACGCGAGGAGTAGGAGAACTGATACGACAATTGTTGCAACAAGGTGTTCGACACATCATCATCGGCGTTGGCGGAAGTAGTACCAACGATGGCGGCATCGGCATGGCAGAAGGTCTAGGTTATGCTTTTTACGATCAAGATAATCAAAAAGTAGAAGCACTGGGAGAAAATCTAGGTAAAATTGCTACAGTTGATAAAACGAACGTGCCTATTGAGCTGATTAAAGCCAAAATCACTGTCATTACTGATGTTACTAATCTTTTATGCGGAAAAGAAGGCGCTTCTTTTGTTTTCGGACCACAAAAAGGCTTGAAAGAAAATGAATTAGCAGTGGCTGACCAAGCCATGCATGATTTTTATATGAGATTTGCCCCTCAAGTAATCGAGGCATCGGGCAGTGGTGCTGGTGGTGGAATGGGTGCAGGACTGTTAGCATTTGCTTCAGGGAAAATAGTCTCTGGCATCGACTACGTATTGGATTTACTGGAGTTCGATAAACGGGTACAGCAAGCAGACCTCGTAATCGTAGGCGAAGGACGTCTAGATGGACAAAGTCTAAAAGGAAAAGCGCCAGTTGGGATTGCTAGAAGAGTACCAGAGGGCGTTCCTGTGATAGCTATTTGCGGAAGTGTTGGTAAAGGAAGCGAAAAAGCAGCAGATGTTGGCATTTCGGCCGTTTTTCCGATCCTTCCTGCAGCTGTGCCTTTACAAGAAGCTTTGCAGCAAGCCACTGATAATCTTCATCGCACAGCTAAAAACATCGCATCTTTACTTCAAGTCGTTCATTTTCAAGGAGGTAATCGATGAAAATCAAAGCAGCACTATTCGATTTAGATGGCGTTCTTGTAGACACAGCTCGTTATCATTACGAAGCGTGGCTGGTTTTAGCTAACCAGCTGTCCATTCCATTCACTGAGAAAGAAAACGAGCAACTGAAAGGAATATCCAGAACCGAGTCACTAGAGCGATTGCTGTCATTTGGAAAAATGGAACAGAAATTCTCAGAAAAAGAGAAATCAGCCTTTGCTGAGCAAAAAAACAATCTATATCTTCAAGCGATTCAAAAAATGGATGAAACATCCGTTTTGCCTGGTGCAATAGCTGTTCTGGAGTACTTGAAAAACACAAACATCAAGATCGGATTGGGATCAGCAAGCAAAAATGCATGCCTTATTTTAGAAAAAACGAATTTGACAAGTTATTTTGATGTCCTTATTGACGGTACGCAAGTATCAAAAGCAAAACCTGATCCAGAAGTTTTTCTCAAAGGAGCACAGCAATTGAATGTACCGCCAAATGCATGCTTGGTCATTGAAGATTCAGAAGCTGGTTGTCAAGCAGCTTTGGCTGGTAACATGCATGTATTGGGAATAGGTGAAAACATAAATCTTCCTTCTGCTGAATATGTGATTCCTGATTTAACCGTTTTTGATCAAGTACGTTCGTTTTGGCATTTATCAGAAGCCGTATCACGTATATAATAGTTTCCGTTTTTTCTGTCACAAGCAAAACGTTATCCTCCTTTTGGAAATCAAGGTATGATGATAAAAAAGGGGGATTTTATATGACAAAAAAAGCAGTTTTCGCAGGCGGATGCTTTTGGTGTATGGTCAAACCATTTGAAGAGCAGCCAGGGATCATTTCTGTGACATCCGGTTATACTGGCGGGCATGTACCAAATCCAACTTATGAACAAGTAACAACAGGCACAACAGGGCATACAGAAGCAGTAGAGATCGAATATGATCCAGAAGTTATTTCTTATGATCAGTTGGTGGAAATCTATTGGCAGCAAACCGATCCGACTGACGCATTAGGACAGTTCGCTGATCGCGGTGATTCTTATCGTCCAGTGATCTACTATAATGATGAAGAAGAACGAAACATTGCAGAGCGTTCAAAACAAGCATTGCAAGACAGCGGGCGATTTGATAAGCCAATCGTGACAAAAATCGAACCAAGAAGCGAATTTTATCCTGCAGAAGATTACCATCAGGATTATTACAAGAAAAACAAGCTCCATTACAATCTTTATCGAGAAGGTTCTGGACGTGCCGGTTTCATTCGACGACATTGGGGCGTCAAGAAATAAGAAGCCGAAAAAGCTACTTCTGGAACACCGTATATCAGAGGTTGTAAAACCAGCATTTTGAGCTAATACTGAGGGTCAGCTGATTGAACACCATTTAGTGGAGAGGTTGTGAACCTGTCGCCTAGCTCCAAGTCACAAGGATTTGGTAAGAGAACACTATATATCAGAGGTTGTGACAAGTCATTTGTCACAACCTTTTTTCAATACCTAAGATGAAGGACAATCAGCAACGCACTGCTCAAAAAAGGAATGAAAGGCAGTTTTTCCATCTTTTTTTTATGACAGATAAAGTAAACAGAAAAAACGGATATTCCAAACAGACTAGCAAGAAACAAGATCTGAAGCAACTCTTCCAGAGACAAGCCACCACTCCAAGAAAGCATCAACAGAGTATCACCAGCTCCGAGATAGGATTGACCATAGCGAAGGCACACACCGCCTACGATAAACGTTAACAGCACACTTTGCCATTGGAAGACGCCGGCCTGCAACCAAAAAATCCATAAAATTGACCAAGAACAGAATAGCGTGTGAGAATGGACCATGAAGTAAAATAAATCCATCAACGAAAATAGCAAAGCCGAAAGCACCCATATGAACGTCGAATAATTTCTTGCAGAAGAAAAAGTAAAGAACCAGACAAAAAGACCACCACATAAGGCTTCTGCCAACAAATAGTAGAAGGGCAATCGACACCGGCAATAGCGGCAGCGAAATCGTTGGACGATGATCGAGAGAATCGGAATCAATTCATACCAAGAAAGCGAACGACAGCATTTGACACAATGAGATCTAGGATAAATAATAGAGTAACCTAACGGAATCCGCTGGGCGGTTAAACATAAAAATGATCCGATACAGCAACCAATGATAAAATAAAGTAACACGCCATCTCCCCCTTTTCAAAACCAAGATACGCAAGCTTAAACTAAATTTTTGTACATACATAAAATTTGAGGTGAAAAAATGAACGTTTCAATCGGATTAGATATCGGAACCACACAAACCAAAGCAGTTGCTTTCACAGATGAAGCCCAAGAAGCAGCATCCGCTTATTTTCGCTACCCTTTGATCCAAGAAACACAAGGGATGGCAGAACAAGATCAGGAATTGATCTTTCAAGGTGTCTGCACCGTTATAAAAGAAGTAATTAAACAGTTGCCTTCAGACACAATCATTCAATTTGTCTCCTTCTCCTCTGCGATGCATGGCCTGATATTGTTGGATGAAGAGAAAACACCGTTATCTCGAATGATCACTTGGGCAGATAACCGAGCAGCGGACGAAGCAGAAAAACTGAAATATACCGTGCTTGGCAAAGAATTTTATCGGCAGACTGGGACGCCGATTCATCCAATGACACCATTGAACAAAATCAAGTGGCTGCAAAACAGCCAACCTGAATTATTCAAAAAAACTGCTTATTTTGTCGGTATCAAAGACTATATCTTTTATAGATTGTTTGGCGAACTGATCAGCGACTACGGAACAGCTTCAGGAACTGGATATTTTGATATCCATGAATTCCAATGGGCAGAAGAAGTGCTTGACTACTTGAACATTCGAATAGAGCAATTGCCGCAAGTCTTTCCTTCCACCTATCAAGTAACAGGTCTACCATCAAAAACAGCAGCAGAACTAGGTTTGCCAAATGATATATCATTTGTTTTGGGAGGGGCAGACGGGCCGCTTTCTAATCTAGGGTTAGGTGCTTTTGGTGATACGATCGCCGCTTTGACCGTAGGAACGAGCGGAGCACTTCGTTTTATTACTACTCAGCCTCAGTTCCATCCAGAAATGGAGACGTTTTGTTATGTTCTGGATCAGAAACATTGGGTAGTGGGAGGAGCGACTAGCAATGGTGCTGGCATCTTTGATTGGGCAGGGCATACATTTTTACAGGAAGTCGTTCAATCTGCTAAAGAAAAAGGAGAAAATCCATATGATGCACTGCTTTCGGCTATCGCTTTTGTGCCAGCGGGTGCCAATGGTCTGATTTTTCATCCCTATTTACTTGGTGAGCGAGCACCGCTTTGGGACGCAGATGCGTTTGGCAGTTTTATCGGTTTACAGCGGCAACATACAGAAAAAGAAATGATGAAGGCGATTCTAGAAGGGATCTGTCTCAATCTTTATCGGATTTTAAAAGGAGTTTGCCAGGAAAATCAGCTCACAGAGATCCGTGCTACAGGCGGGTTTGCTCAATCTCCGATTTTTCGTCAGATGATGGCTGATGTACTGGGTTACCCGCTTGTTTTCCCTACTGTCACAGAAGCATCCGCATTAGGAGCTGTGATTTTAGGCTGGCGAAGCATCGGAAAGATCCAAAGTATCAGTGAAGCACAGGAATTGATAGAATTGAAAGAGCAAGTTGGAGTACAAGAAACTGATCATAAAAAATATCAGAAAATCTATCCATTATTTGTTTCGACACAAAAGTATTTAGCACAGACTTATCAGCAATTTGCTCAACTGCGAGAAGAATTAGCTGATTCTGAAAAATGATTGGCTTTACGGATAAAAAAGCGAACTGAAAATCGTTCTCAGGTAAATGATTTTGTTGTACTTTTCATTGAAAGTCTACTATTATTTTAAGTGTAAGAAAATGTTAGGAGGCAAGAAAGATGAAATTCCAACAAACCAAAGAAGTATTAAATCAATTAGTTGCAGATCTAAGCCAAATGTCTGTTGTTGTTCACCAAACACATTGGTACATGAGAGGACCAGGTTTCCTTACATTGCACCCAATGATGGATGAGTTCATGGATGATTTGAACGCTCAGTTAGATGAAGTATCCGAACGCTTGATCACATTAGACGGTTCACCTTATTCTACATTGCGTGAATTTGCAGATAACACAAAAATCCCTGATGAAATTGGCCGCTGGGATCGTACTATTCCAGAACGTTTGGAAACACTTGTTGCAGGCTATCGTTATCTAGCAGATCTTTACCAAAAAGGAATCGAAGTTTCTGGAGAAGAAGGCGACGATCCAACACAAGATATCTTTATCGAATTCAAAACAGCCACAGAAAAACGTATCTGGATGATCCAAGCTCATTTGGGCAAAGCGCCAGAGATCGACGCGTAAAAACTGTTGTTGAACTTGACCGAAAAAGAGGTTGTGAAATCAGCGTTTTGACCTGAGTATTAGAGAAACAAACGTCAAAATAGTTCCTCATATTTTGCCGTTTTTTGAGCTAATACCGAGGGTCAGCTGATTGAACACCGTTTACCAAGAGGTCGTAAGCCTGCCGTTCAGCTCCGAGTCACAAGAAACAATTTCAAAAAACAGCTTCTTATGTTTTATGGATCTTGTGACTTGTGACCGAAGAGTTGGCAGGAGAACACCGTTTATTCAAAATAAGGGGTTGTGACAAGACTTTTGTCACAGCCTCTTTTTGTTTTTTATTTTGACAGGAAACGACCCTTTTATATAAAAGAAAGAAAAAGAAGTAAAGTTTCATATAAATTTTTCAATCAAACAGAAAAACGTTGACATTGACTAGATTAGCGGGTAATATGTTAAATGGTATTGTTTGCCCCACAAAGAGCCCCGGAAACTCGAAGTGTATGTCAAACATCAGAACTTAAATTGGAGGAAAATAACGTGCGTACAACATATATGGCCAAACCAGGCGAAGTAGAACGTAAATGGTATGTAGTAGACGCAACTGATGTTCCATTGGGACGTCTTTCAACAGTTGTTGCATCTGTACTACGTGGTAAAAATAAACCAACTTTCACACCTCATTTGGATACTGGCGATTTCGTCATCGTCATCAATGCAGACAAAGTGAAATTAACAGGTAAAAAAGCGACTGACAAAATTTATTACCGTCACAGCAACTACCCAGGAGGATTGAAATCAATCACTGCTGGCGAATTGCGTGCTAAAAATTCTCGTCGTTTGATCGAAACTTCTGTAAAAGGTATGCTTCCTAAAAACACTTTAGGCCGCAAACAATTTACAAAATTGAACGTATACGGTGGAGCAGAACATCCACATGCAGCACAACAACCAGAAGTTTTAGACATCACAAACTTAATCTAATAGGAGGGAATTTCATTGGCACAAGTTCAATATATCGGCACAGGCCGTCGTAAAAACGCAGTTGCTCGCGTACGTCTAGTACCAGGAACTGGCAAAATTACTGTAAATAAAAAAGATGTTGAAGAATACATTCCACATGCTGACTTGCGTGAAGTAATCAATCAACCTTTCGCTGTTACTGAAACAAAAGGCGCATATGACGTATTTGTTAACGTAAACGGCGGAGGATACGCTGGACAATCAGGAGCTATCCGTCATGGTATCGCTCGTGCATTGCTAGAAGTTGATCCTGACTTCCGTTTAGCGCTTAAACGTGCTGGCTTGCTTACACGTGACGCACGTATGGTCGAACGTAAAAAACCAGGTCTTAAGAAAGCACGTAAAGCTTCACAGTTTTCAAAACGTTAATCGTTGTTATACCAACGATTTCAGACACTTTCTCATTGCGAGAAGGTGTCTTTTTTTCGTTCTGGTAATGAGAAAGGTAATGACAATATTATAAACCAGTGTAAGCAATGAATTTTTCTAACGCATTTCGTTGAGCTTTTTCAGTAACATGAGAATAAGTGTTAAGGGTAGTTTCAGCATTTTTATGACCCAATCGATCTTGTGTTTCTTTGATACTTGCTCCACCTTCTAGTAGAAGAGTAGCGTGAGTGTGCCGGAATCCATGAATAGTAACGTGCTTAAATTTATATTTCTTCTCTAAACGTTTCAATATATTATTTGAATAGTCCGCATGCAAAGGTTGATTAATGTCACCGTCTGCATTTACATAGGTAAAGATAAGTTGATTTTTTGTATTTGTATTTATGCCAAACTGCAAAAGCTCTCGAGCTTGTTCTTTTTTCCAGATTTTTAACATTTCAATAGTTTGTGCATCAATTGGTAATATTCGTTCGGAAGATATATTTTTTGTATTTTTTTGAATCCTGACAGTTTTTCTTCTTGCATTCTTCTCTTCATTTCGAATAGTTGCATAGCTCTTTCTAACATACATTAGCTGTTCTTCAAAATAAATGTCAGACCAATGAAGAGCAGCTAGCTCTCCTTTACGTATACCAGTAGTAATCAAAAGCTGGAAGATTAAAATATGTTTTAAAGGCTCTTCTTTATTGAGAATATCCCAAAAAGCTTTTAGTTCTTCTAATGAAAAGTAATTTTCATTTTCTTTCTTTTCCCGCTTTGGTAGATTTGTATTTGCCATAGGATTTCGGTGTAATAGCTCTGCAAAAATGGCATACTCAAATATTTGAGAGCTGTAAGACTTAAGCTGTTTGATATTCTTGAATTTTAAAGCCCATTCATTGACTGCATTCTGACAGTGAACAGGAGTAATCTTAGAAATGGACTTATTCCCGAATTTTGGTAGTATATGCAAGCGGAAAAGGTCTTTTGTACGTTGATATGTCGTTTCTTGTACACGATTCCTATAAGAAGGCAACCATTCTTCATACACTGTTATAAACAAGTCATTAGAAGGCTTATGATAGCCGGTATCTTCAATCTCGACCTTTTTTCTTGCTTCGTGTAACTTGGCTTCTTTTTCAGTTTTAAACCCTTTTTTTACATAGTATTCTTGCTTTCCATTTTCATCTTTACGAACATACAAGCGGACACTATATCGTGCACCGCTTTTTGTTGTGTACTTTTGTATTGACATAACTAATCTCTCCAATCTGATAACTTGGCGAGTTGGCTGATTGAATAATTAGTTTTATTGAAGTTTTGATATTAATCGAGCTGTTATCTCTCTTTTTAGATTGTTAACCTGTACTTGGGTTAAGTTGCCAAATAACTCAGATTCTAACTCTTTTCTTTCATCGATATTTAAGTTTAAAGCTTTATTAATAAACTTCTTTTGTTTGGCAAATAGAATCGTGTATTCAAAGGAGTCCTCTAGAATACTTTTTAAAAAAAGAAAGTCGGAGTCATCTTCTTGAAGTTTGACTTCAAGTAAAGAAGTCATGGAAAAGTATAGATTAGATAATTCAGTAAAATAATCTGAGTCAAGACTGGCAATATTCTTGACTATTTTGTCCTTTTTTTCTAAACGAGCAGTTTTTATTCTATCAAGATTAGGTTGTTCTATGGAATTTGTTTCGTCTAATCCCATCAAATAACTTACAGGAACATGGAAATAATCAGCAAGGATATTCCATGTTTCAGTATTTCTAGGATTTCGCTCACCACGGTAATAGTTCGTAAGAGTTGTATAGTTAATACCAGTTTCTGTACTAATTTGTTTAATGGTCTTTTTACTGGAATCAATATAAAATTTTATTCTATTCAAAGTAACGCCCCCTATAGTAAATTCCAAACTATTATAGCATGAAAACCACAAATTGAGTAATATTTTAATTGACATTACTCGTTTTGTGGTTTAAAATGTGCTTATTAAGATAAAAACCACAAAGTGAATAATTTGAAAGGAGGCGCTGAATGATAACTCTTAATGATCAATTCATTAGAAGCTTAAGAAGACATAGAGCCGATCTTATACTTACTAAAAACGATGCAGCAAAATTGATAGGTATAAATCGGAAAACATATGTCAAAATCGAAAATGGGAGCAAAGAAAGTATTAGAGCATCTACTTATCAAAAGTTGGTAAATTGGTTACTTAATGATTTGAAAATCTAAATAAATACAACTTGGCGAGTTGGCTGATTGAAGAAATAGAAAATGAGAGGAGAAAAATAATGGATGCAGGAATTACAGTAATGTTAGATAAACAACAAACGAATCAATTGAAAAATTATGTTTTTGAAATGACAAAAGAGGCTATTGATCAAGCAAGAGGGAGCGTCAATAATTTTGTGTAAATAAATTGTCCTCC